>Ga0335079_10001230_pt1 | contig 29229 bp, 25 predicted proteins | sample Lox_Sample_33_FD_206719 | JGI IMG/M metagenome (GOLD analysis project Ga0335079, IMG submission 206719) | Soil microbial communities from Loxahatchee National Wildlife Refuge, Florida, United States - Lox_Sample_3.3 | ecosystem: Environmental > Terrestrial > Soil > Wetlands | place: USA...
TTCCTGAAGCAGCATCCGAATATCCAGTTCACGGTCGAAGGTCACTGCGACGAGCGCGGCTCGACTGAATACAACCTCGCATTGGGAGACAGCCGCGCGACCTCGGTGAAGAACGCCCTGGTTCAGGGCGGGATTCCGGCGCAGAACATAAAGACCATCAGCTACGGCAAGGAAAAACCCTTCTGCACTGAACATACCGAAGCGTGCTGGCAGGAGAACCGGCGCGGGCACTTCGTTTATAACAAGTAAGTGGATGATTCGCTTTTGGGGCGGGATTCCCCGCCCCTGTATTTCCATGCTTCCAGGGGACTTCTTGGGCTATACGGGTTGATAACAGGAAAATAGCTCCCAAACACGTTATCCTGCGCTCATAGACTTCAGCAACAACTTTGCATCCAAGAGAGCAGATATGAAAATCCAACGCTTTTCAGCACTACTGGCGCTCACGTTGTATATGGTTCTTCCCGTTACGCCCGCCTGGGGGGTGAGCAAGGAGATCATTCAATTGCAAACGCAGGTCCAGGCGCTTCAGGACCAGATGACGCAGATGCAGCAGTCATTCAACGAGCGCATGGGCGTGATGAAGAACCTGATGGATCAGAACACCGACAACATGAACAAGGTAGCTGCGGCCATCAATCAGCTGCAGGGTACATTGACCAAGCTGCAGTCAGATAGCAGCGGACGCGTCGATCAACTCTCGGGGCAGATCCAGGCGCTGAATGATTCGTTGGATGAGCTGAAGGCCCGGTTGACGAAGGTCAGCACGCAGCTGGAGCAGATGCAATCGGCACAGCAGAACCTGGCGGCATCGCAGGCGGCGCAGCAAGCGCAGCAACAGGCGCAAGCCCAGGCCCCTCCGCCGGACGTGCTGTACAACAACGCGTTGCGCGATTACAACGCAGGCAACAATGACGTCGCGACGCAGGAATTTTCCGATTACGTAAAGTTTTACCCCTCAACCGACCTGGCCGGGAACGCCTATTTCTACCTCGCTGAAATCGAGTTCCGGCAAGGCGATTATCAGCAGGCGTTAAAGAACTACGGTCAGGTGCTGCAGAATTTTCCCAGCGGGAACAAGGCAGCCTCAGCTGAGTTGAAAAAGGGGTTTGCGCAGATTGAGCTAGGCCAGAAAGATGACGGAATCGCTTCGCTGCGGCACGTGATTCAGCGTTATCCGCGATCCAACGAGGCGCTGCAGGCGCGCGAACGGCTGCACAAACTGGGAGTGTCCACTACCGGAACTACGGCCAGACGGCAATCCGAATAACTGTGGGCAAAGAGCCCCGGCTACGCAGCATCTACGCGGTGCGACGATGCGCGTGATGGTGTGACGCATGGTGGTGAGCCGCATGATGACGGTGAGCGTGGCGAGTCGCGCGAACTCTCACGAGATGAGCTTTCGATGAAGTGCCGGCCTGAGCCCAACCGCCCAGCGCAAAAAACATAACCAACGCTATTGTCAAAGATAACTTCTTCACTTCTGCCTCCCTGCAAACTCCAAAAATACCGGACAATTTCTTTTTATATACCTAAACTACTGGCTAGCGGTCTGTGGAAGCGCGAAAATAGAGTCATTACAAATCAGATTCTCTCCCAACACGGGTGGAGCTCGCTATGGTAAAGGATCAGGACAAAACAAAAGGCGCACTCGAGCAAGATGACCGTTCAGAGCATACCAATACCAGCATGACGGGACAACTGCCGCATCGCAACAAAAGTCCCCTTATGGATACTCAGGACACGGATTTTCCGGAACCGGGGCAAAATCCCGAACATTCGGGTGAGCCGGAGGAAGAAGCGGACGAAACGGCAGCGTAGGCCCAGTCTATCCAGTGTGGCGTGGGCGCCTCGCCCCGGGAGTGGTAAGCCGGACGAGGGCGTGCGCCCCCCACAATCTATCTCAATTCTTCCATAACCTGGTCGAGGACTTCCCTGCCCGGACGAATTTCAGTTTCGGGCAAAAGCGCCAGCGGAGTATCAGTGAGATTGAGGAGCTCCACGAAGGTGGGCGCCTGCGGGTCAACGTAAAAGATGCCGGTCAGCACTTCGCCTTTATCGTGTGACTCGTTGAGCCGGTGAATCGCTTCCACCTTGTTGGTCGGGTCGTAGTCTTCTTCCAGCTTACGCAGGCGCAAACGCGAGCCGTCATGCATCGTGACTTCGACAGCTGTTCCGGCGTCGTAGTCCACATCAATCTCCTGGAATGCAGGAATGAAGCTGATGTCTTGCAGCGGCTCCTCGTGGTCTTTCATGTACTTGTACGATTTCGTCGAGCCTTCGTGGTCGTTAAAGGTGACGCACGGCGAAACCACATCGAGCATCGAAGTGCCCTTGTGAGAGATGGCAGCTTTCAACATGCTGAGAAGCTGCTTCTTGTCCCCGGAGAACGACCTTCCAACGAAAGTCGCGCCCAGGGTAATCGCCATGGCGCAAGTGTCAATGGGCGGAAGATCGTTGATGACACCGGTCTTGAGCTTCGAGCCGATATCTGCCGTGGCGGAAAACTGGCCTTTGGTAAGGCCATAGACGCCGTTGTCTTCAATGATGTAGATCATGGGCAGATTGCGGCGCATGAGGTGAACAAACTGACCCATGCCGATGGAAGCCGTATCACCATCACCACTGACGCCGATCGCCATGAGTTTATGGTTCGCAAGCACCGCTCCAGTGGTGATGGACGGCATGCGGCCATGAACGGCGTTAAGGCTGTGCGACCGGCTCATGAAATACGCCGGGCTCTTCGAGGAGCAGCCGATCCCGCTCAGCTTGACGAGGCGCTCGGGCTGCACGCCCATCTCATACATGGCATCGATAATGCGCTCCGAGATAGCGTTGTGGCCGCAACCCGCGCAAAGGGTGGTCTTGCCACCGCGGTAGTCAATGACGGCAAGGCCGATGTGGTTCGTCTTCGGCGCCGGTGTGCTGGTAGTCGCCATGCTATTTGCCCTCCATGGTCATGAGTTCGTCGGTTACCGAGCGCGCATCGAGCGGAAGCCCGTGAATGTGAGCGATCCCACGCAGACGCGTAACCAGAGCCGGATCGATGTCAAGTTTGAGGAGCGCCAGCATCTGGCCGTCGCGGTTCTGCTCGACAACGTAAACCCGGTCATGGTTCTTTACAAAGTCGGGCACTTCGCGAGTAAACGGATAAGCGCGCAAGCGGAGATAATCGGTTTCAACCTTGTATTCATTCCGCAACTGGTCCCGGCTCTCGGTCAGCGCCCAGTGCGAGGTGCCGTAGCCGATGATTCCGATCTTCGACTTCCCTGTCGAAACAACGGGGCGCGGCACGAAGGAGCGGGCGGTTTCAAACTTTCGGTTCAGGCGCTCCATATTGCGCTCGAAATCGTCAGGCCGCTCGCTGTATTGCGCCTTCTCGTTGTGCCCACTCCCGCGAGTGAAGTAAGCCGCTGCCGGATGATCCGTTCCCGGCAGAGTGCGATAGCCGATGCCATCGCCATCGATATCTTCATAACGGCTAAAGCTGCCTAATCGATCAAGATCTTCCTTGCGCAAGATTTTGCCGCGCTTGATGGGTTTGTCCGGATACTTGAAGGGATCAGCCATCCAGTTGTTCATGCCGAGATCGAGGTCCGACATGACGAAGATCAGGGTCTGGAATTGCTCAGCGAGATCGAAAGCATCCTGGGCCATGGAGAAGCATTCCTCGGGCGATGCGGGCAGCAGCATGATGTGCTTGGTATCGCCGTGCGAGAGAAATGCCGTCGAAATGATGTCACCCTGTGAGGTGCGGGTGGGTAGCCCCGTGGATGGGCCGACGCGCTGAATGTCCCAGATCACGCCGGGAACTTCGGCGTAGTAGGCGAGACCCGCGAATTCGGACATCAGAGAAATGCCAGGGCCAGCAGTCGCTGTCATAGCGCGCGCGCCAGCCCAGCCGGCGCCGATCACCATTCCGATGGCGGCAAGCTCATCTTCTGCCTGAACGATGGCAAAGGTCGCTTTGCCGTCTTGGGTGATGCGGAAACGCTTCATATACTCGATGGAGCTTTCGGGCAAAGAGGAAGAGGGCGTGATCGGATACCAGCTAAGGAACGTCACCCCCGCAAACATGCAGCCCAGTGCAGCAGCGGCATTGCCGTCAATGATGATCTTTCCAACAGTCTCGTCCATCCGCTGGATGTAGAACGTGTCCTGCTTTTTTAAAGTAGTTGCGGCGTAGTCATAGCCGGCTTTTGCGGCAGCAAAATTCAGATTGGCGGCTTTGACTTTTTTCGCAAATTGCTTGCGTAGTGCCTTCTCGACCTCAGCCATGTCAATTTCAAGCAGATAAGCCACGACTCCGACGTAAATCATGTTGCGTACAAGCTTGCGCAGCTTGGCCTCCGGGCAGACGGGCGCAACCAGCTTGTCATAGGGAACAGAATAGAAAATTAGATCATTGCGTAGGGAACTGAGATTGAGCGGCTCGTCATAGAGCACGGCAGCGCCCGCAGCGAGGGACATGACATCTTCCTTCGCTGTTTCTGGATTCATCGCGACCAGAAAATCGATTTCTTTCTTGCGCCCGATGTATCCGTGCTTGTTGGCGCGAATGGTGTACCAGGTGGGCAGGCCGGCGATATTGGAGGGAAACATGTTCTTGCCGGAGACCGGAACGCCCATCTGAAAAATACTGCGCAGAAGCACCGTGTTTGAACTTTGCGAGCCGCTGCCGTTTACGGTGGCGACCTGAATGCTCATATCATTGACTACCCGCTGCGGCTCCAGGCGGCTGGCGTCTTCGCGCAGTCCTACATCTGTGGTTGCCATTTACCTCAATCCTTTCTTGTGCTGGAGGAGAGTACGCCCCTCAGGATGCTGTAAAACAAGGCAAGTGATCACTGATAGTTTTCTATTATAAGCGAGGGGGAAACTCCAGGACAGCGGCAGAACCCCGGTTTTGCACAGCCGCGAATCTGATTTGGAACTAAGCCTCGACACGGAAAAACTGCGCCATATTGCGGAACTTATTATATCGTGTGGCGATTAATTCCTGGGGAGCAACTTTTCGTATTTCGCCCAGATGTTTCTGCAGAGCGGTATCGAGCAACGCGGCTGCGGCCTCGTGATCGGTATGCGCTCCCCCCGGCGGCTCAGGCACGACCGCATCGATACAGCCGAGTTTACTGAGATCTCCGGCAGTGATGCGCAACGCTTCCGCAGCGAGCTCCTTGCGAGTGGCGTCACGCCACATGATCGCGGCACAGGATTCGGGAGAAATGACGGAATAGATTGCATTTTCCATCATGAGAATGCGGTCGCCCACGGCAATTGCCAATGCGCCACCGCTACCGCCTTCGCCGATGATGGTCACGACTATTGGAACTCCCAGGCGCGCCATCTCACGAAGATTGCGAGCGATCGCCTCCGCCTGGCCATGCTCTTCCGCCGTCAGGCCGGGGTAAGCGCCGGGAGTGTCGACAAAAGTGATGATGGGGCGGCGAAATTTCTCCGCGATTTTCATTACTCGCAGAGCTTTGCGATAACCCTCCGGGTTAGTCATGCCCCAGTTGCGGAAAACCTTTTGCTTGGTGTCGCGCCCCTTCTGTTGCCCGATTACTAGAACTTCTTCTCCATGAAAGCGTGCCATCCCGCAGATGATGGCGTGGTCATCTGAGAATCCGCGATCACCGTGGACCTCGCTCCAGTCGGTGAAGATGCGTTCGATGTAATCGAGGCTGTAGGGGCGCTGGGGATGGCGGGCAAGCTCGGTTCGCACCCAGGCGTCCGATTGCTGCTGCGTGGTAATCTGCTCGCGAAGGGAATGGACGCGTTGCTGAAGGTCATGAATCTGGCGGCGAGTGCCTTCGCTCAGTTCCTGCTTTTCCTGCGGCTCCCCCCGGACTTCCAACTGTTTCAACTGTTGTTCGATTCTCTGCAGCTCCTGCTGGGCGCGGGTTTGTTGGTCCACTTTGTTTCCGCCACCGTTATTCGAAGCCAGACGTGTCTCCACCATGGAAACCAGAAATTCGGCGCCCGTGAGCGCAAGATTTGGATTGGGCGCGGAAGCTGCGGCCGCTCGTTTCGACGCCGTTCGCCTGGATGCAGAGGCCTTCATGATGAATGAGCGATAGGCTACTCAATGATGCGGACCGCGCCGCGACCGCACAGTTCCTCAACCCGCGCGATGAATCGCCGGTCTGGAAGCACATTATAGCCTTCCGCTTCCATTACCACCATGAAATCTCCTTGACGTTCCACGTCGAACAACACGCGCGCTTCCCCTTTTCGCTCAAGGAAAAGGGTCTGCAGGTCATCGACTACCGATTCGCTTGAACTTTCCAGCGAAATGCGGATACGTAACGAGCGCGGCAAAGGGACTTTGGCATCATCGAGCGGAATGATGTCGTTCACGGTCAGCTTGGGATTGACACCTTCCTCGATTCGTAAGCCGCCGCGCACGAGGACAGGAACTTCCAGCTTCACTTTGTCCTGAAGCTTGCGATAGGCCTCGGGGAAGACGATCATCTCGACCGAACCGGACATATCCTCGAGCGTACCCTGCGCGTAGAACTCGCCCCGCTTGGATTTCAGCACGCGAACCGAAGTGATCATGCCGGCGGTGGTGATGCTTTCGTCTTTTCCCGTGGAAGCCTTAACTGCTGCGACATCCGCGCTGCTCAGCGCGTGCAGGTCTTCGAGTTTCTCGCGATATTTCTCAAGTGGATGTCCGGTAATGAAGAATCCCAGGATTTCTTTTTCTGCGGCGAGGCGCGTGTGCTCATCCCAATCGGGCGTATCCGGCAATTGGTCGTTGTGATTATGCGCTTCTTCCTGTTGAAACACGCCGAACAATCCATGCTGTCCCGACTCCGCGTCGCGCTGCGCTTTTTCCGCCCGCTCGACGGCTTTGTCGAGAACTGCCATGAGCTGAGCCCGGCGGCCGAGGGAGTCCATGGCGCCACTCTTGATCAGTGACTCAAGCACGCGCTTGTTCAGCATACGCAGATCAACTTTTTCGCAGAACTCATAAATTGATCGGTAACGCCCGAGTTCCTTTCGTCCCGCAACCGTCGACTCAATCGCGTTATGGCCGACGTTCTTCACCGCAGCAAGCCCGAAGCGAATGGCGGATCCGTGAGGCGTGAAGTTGGCGTCGCTGACATTGATATCGGGGGGCTCGACGGCAATTCCCATTTCGCGGCACTCGTTGATGTACTTGACGACATCATCTGTATTGCCGGTGACCGATGTCAGCAGCGCAGCCATGAACTCGACGGGATAATGCGTTTTCAAATAGGCCGTGTGATAGGCGAGCAGCGCATAAGCCGCCGAGTGAGACTTGTTGAAGCCGTACCCGGCGAACTGTGCCATGAGATCGAAGATCTTCTCAATCTTTTTCTGCGGGAGGCCACGCTGCACGGCGCCTTGCACAAAACGCTCGCGCTGCTGCGCCATTTCTTCCGGTTTCTTCTTGCCCATCGCACGGCGCAACAGGTCGGCTTCGCCGAGCGAGTATCCGGCCAGCCGATTGGCAATTTGCATCACCTGTTCCTGATAGACGATGACGCCAAGAGTTTCTTCCAGAATTTCCTTCAGCTCAGGCAGCTCATATTCGATTTTGCGGCGGCCGTGCTTGCGATCGATGAAGTCATCGATCATCCCGCCCTGTATGGGTCCGGGCCGATAGAGCGCATTCAAAGCCGTGAGGTCCTCGACGGAGTTCGGCTTGTATCTTCGCAGCACGTCCCTCATGCCATGCGATTCAAACTGGAACACACCTGAGGTCAGCCCGGTGTGAAAAACCCTTTCGTAGGTCTGGCCGTCCTCTAGCGGAATCTGGTCGAGCGTGAGTCTGTTACCGGCAGTTTGCGCGATCAGCTTCAGCGCATCGTCAAGGATAGTCAGGGTCGTGAGCCCGAGAAAATCCATCTTCAACAAGCCCATCTTTTCGATCGCCACCATGTCGAAGGCGGTGACGATTTCGTCGTTCTTTGTCTTGTGGAGCGGGACAAGCTCATTGAGCGGCCGAGGCGAGATAACCACGCCAGCAGCATGTACGCCCGAGTTGCGCACGAGTCCTTCGAGCTTGCGAGCTGTATCGATTAGTTCGCGAATCTGCCGGTCACTTTCGTACGCCTGCTGAAGGGCGGGAGAATCTCTGATTGCATCTTCAAGGGTGATGTTCAAAGTCGTCGGCACCATCTTGGCGATGCGATCGACATCAGCATACGGAATGCTCATGGCGCGGCCGACGTCTTTGATCGCGGCCTTGGCAGCCATGGTGCCGAAGGTGATGATCTGCGCCACGTTGTCGCGGCCGTACTTGCGGGTGACGTAATCAATCACCTCGCCGCGCCGGTTCATGCAGAAATCAATGTCAATATCCGGCATGGAAATCCGCTCTGGGTTCAAGAAACGCTCGAACAACAGCTCATGCTGAAGCGGGTCGAGATCTGTGATGCCGAGTGAATAAGAAACCAGCGATCCAGCGGCAGAACCTCGGCCGGGGCCGACTGGGATATTGTGGTCCTTAGCATAGCGAATGAAATCCCAGACGATCAGGAAGTATCCAGCAAATTTCATCTGCCGGATGATGTCGATCTCGCGTGCGAGACGGTGCTCGTAGTCGGCAATGCTGTGCTTGAGGACGCCGCGTTCTGCGAAGCCCCGTAGCTGCTCCAGGCGCTGCTCAAAGCCTTCACGCGTGACATGTTCGAAGTAGCTGTCAGGCGTGTAGCCGAGTGGAACCTCGAAGTCCGGGAATGGATTGCTGACTTTTTCGAGGCGCGTGTGGCATCGTTCGGCAATGGCCAGCGTGCGCGAGAGAACGTCAGGGGCGTCCTTGAAAACCTGGTACATCTCTTCGCCGTTCTTGACGAAGAAATCGCTGCCCTGAAACTTCATTCGATTGGCATCCTGAATCGACTTGCCGGTTTGGATGCAGACCATTACATCCTGCGCGTGCGCATCATCTTCGCAGAGATAATGGCTGTCGTTGGTGGCGACGAGCGGCAGGTCGAGATCTTTTTCCAGCCGGAACAAATGAGGATGAATACGGTGCTCCTGCTCAAGTCCCTGATCTTGAATTTCGAGGAAGAAATTATCTTTGCCGAAGATGTCACGATATAACGCTGCCGCCGATCGAGCGGTTTCGTACTTCTCTTCCGTCAGGTTCTCGGCGACTTCGCCTTTCAGGCAGGCGGAGAGGCCGATCAGGCCTTTCGCATGTTCGGCCAGGAACGTCTTGCTGATCCGCGGCTTGTAGTAAAAGCCGTGAAGCGAAGCTTCCGAAGTAATCTTTACGAGATTCCGATAACCTTCTTCATTCTCGGCAAGTACGACGAGGTGATTGTAGGTATCGCCTTCCGGCGGGGTGCGCCCGGTGTGGTGATCATTTTTCTTACAGATGTAGAGCTCGCAGCCGATGATGGGCTTGATGCCGGCTTTGTTGGCAGCATTGACGAAGTGCACGGCGCCGAAGATGTTGCCGTGGTCGGTCATGGCGACCGCTGGCATGCCGAGCTCCTTGACGCGCTGGCAGAGCTTTTCTACATCGCAGGCGCCGTCGAGCAGGGAGTAATCGGTATGAAGATGCAGGTGGACGAATTCGGACATGGGAACGTGAACGATTGCTCGCCGACATCAATTGTAATGCGACGGGGCGCGAGCAGAGATGCGGCGTTATGCACACGTCGAGGCAAAGCTGTTGAAATGATGTGAAGAAAAACTCCAGGGGGTCAGCAACCGCAGCAGCTCATTGTGCCTTGTCGTAAGATTCCCTCTTGCGTCCGCCTGCAACAGACGCAAGAGGGATGACATCGCAGGAGGTGATTATCCCGGCAGCTCGAAATCTACACCGCGATCTTCGTTGGCTTTCTTGGTCGCGGGCAAGTCGAGATCGCCGATGGAAATCTTCTGCGCACGGTTCTCGTCAAGGATCCACAGCGTATCGCCAACGATCGCATAGTTGTGCACTTCCTGGCGGCGCCCGTCGCGGAAGACCAGAACCGTCTCGGCATGGATCTGAGTTTGTGCGTGCTGGGACCTCGAGCTTGACTCGCGATCCTGTTGCTCTCGCATGTGCGCCATTTCATCGTTCAAACGATCAATCTCTTCCTGCTGTTGTTCCATCTGTGGTGTAACCGGCGCGTAGTAGTCGTTGCTGTATCCGGGCTGTGATGTCGCGTAACTGTTGTCGTAATAGCCGTTATCGTAATATCCATTGTCGTAATACGCGTTGTCGTACGGATAGCCATAGCCATCACCGTAGTACCAGGGATAATCCCATCCCAAACCCCAGCCCCAGTATGGCCCGCCCCAGCCATCACCCCATCCCCATCGATTACCCCAGCCCCATCCGCGACCATAGCCCCAGCCACGTCCATTACCCCAACCACCACGACCCCATCCACCACCGCGACCCCAACCGCCACGACCCAAGCCGCCATGGCCCCAGCCGCCTCCGTGACCACCGAACCCCAGGGAGTGCCCTCCGCCGAAGCCGTGCATACCACCACCGAAGCCGGAATGACCTCCGAAACCGCCTCCACCACCGTGAAATCCACCACCGCCCGCGTGACCACCGCCGCCGCCGTGGCCTCCGCCGCCATGCTGTGCAACGGCGGGAACCACCATCAAAGCCGCTACTAGAGCCGCAACTGAGAGAAGGCGCTTCATAACACTAATTCTAACCCCGTTTATTCGGAGTTGTTGCGGGGAAGTTTTGGTTGCCTGGGAGCTGCCCAGGAGATCCTCGAAACCGCCGCCAGCGTAAACCGCGCTTTTCTCCGGAATTCTCCTTCCTGTTCTGAATCGAAAAGGTGCGATTTGGCACCAGCCCGGTTTTTCGTGCCCAAAAGTTCACAATTTATTACTTGACGCGGCCCTCAATCTCACGTACGGTATAGCGTTCCATAGGGCCGAGGTAGGATGTTGCCGTTGTTTATCCCGCTGGCAACCGGGCCTAAACCCAGGAAAAAGTAACTTTCCGGTCCTGCGGAGCATCTATACGAGTAACCAGAGCTTTCCCGTACAACCATCTAAATGAGTGACTTAGATTATTCTGGCCGGTTACCCGGTCTGTCCGTGCGGATGGCATAAGGCGGTCAGCTCAGAAAGACGGGGGAACCAAATCATGCGATCTGATCGCGTTTTTGACGCTTTACATACTTTGCGAAACCGGTATATGCTTTGTCAGCTTGCTTCCAAAGCTACCCGTAAGTTTCACAAACCAAACACACGAATCCAGGAAACGATGAACGAGGTCCTGGACAAGATTGCAAGCTCGGAGCGGCAGTCGGTACTGTCGGAGCCAGAACACTTTGCCGAGGCACAACGGCGGGCCGCGTAAGCGAGTCCGCCCGGCCTGCCCGGGCTGGAAATGAAGAAAATCTTCCCTTTTGTACCCTTCCTAAAAAAATCTCCTCGCAGGTGAACAATGACCATCGCAGAACTGAAAGAAAAGAACATAACGGAGCTGACCAAGATCGCCCGATCGTTGGATCTGCCCGGCGCCAGCGGTCTCCGCAAACAGGACCTGATTTTCAAAATCCTGCAGGCGCAAAGCGAAAAAGAAGGACACATCTTCGCGGAGGGTGTGCTTGAAATTTTGCCGGACGGCTACGGATTTTTGCGCTCTCCGGACTACAACTATCTGCCCGGCCCGGATGACATTTACGTCTCGCCCTCGCAAATCCGCAAATTTGATCTGAAAACCGGCGACACCATCAGCGGCCAGGTGCGGCCGCCGCATGAGGGCGAGAAGTACTTCGCGCTGGTGAAGATCGAGGCGGTCAACTTTGAATCGCCCGATGAAGCGCGTAACAAGATTCTGTTTGACAACCTGACGCCGCTGTATCCGCAGGAGCGAATCAAGCTGGAAACCGTGCGCGAGAACGTCAGCGCGCGGGTCATGGATTTGCTTACACCGCTCGGCAAGGGCCAGCGCGGCCTGATCGTCTCTCCGCCGCGCGCGGGCAAAACCATGCTACTGCAGAACGTCGCGAACTCGATCACCACGAACCATCCGGAAGTTGTGCTGATGGTGCTGCTCATCGACGAGCGCCCGGAAGAAGTTACCGACATGCAGCGCTCGGTAAAAGGCGAAGTGATTTCTTCGACCTTTGACGAACCTGCGGCTCGCCACGTGCAAGTCGCCGAAATGGTGATCGAAAAGGCAAAGAGGTTAGTCGAGCACAAGCGCGATGTTGTCATTCTGCTCGATTCGATTACGCGACTCGCCCGCGCCTACAACACCATCGTTCCGCCTTCGGGCAAAGTGCTCTCAGGCGGCGTCGACTCGAACGCATTGCAGCGCCCAAAGCGTTTCTTCGGCTCGGCGCGAAATATTGAAGAAGGCGGCTCGCTGACGATCATCGCTACTGCGCTGATCGATACCGGCTCACGCATGGATGACGTGATCTTTGAAGAATTCAAAGGCACCGGCAACTCGGAAATCATTCTCGACCGCAAGCTGGTCGACAAGCGCACCTTCCCGGCGATTGACATTCAGCGCTCCGGCACGCGAAAAGAAGAGCTGCTGATTCCGAAAGAAGACCTGAGCCGCATCTGGGTGCTGCGGAAAGTGCTTAACCCGCTTTCTCCGGTTGAGGCCATGGAACTGCTGATCGACAAGCTGACCAAGACGAAATCAAACGGCGAGTTTTTGGCGAACATGAGCTCGCTGTAAGGCACACGTGTAGCGCGAGCATTCCTGTCCGCGCGCGGGCAGGAATGCCCGCGCTACACAATCTCCTCGTTTGCCATTGCCTCCCGCTTCTCTGTAATCTAGCTCCTGTAATCACTCACAGGAGAACATCATGTCCCGACGTATTGTTTTCTCTTCCCTGTTGACAGTAGCGCTAGCAGCGATGGCTGCCGCCCAGATGCACAATCACGACAAAGACGCGCGGCCCAGCCCGCCGGCGCATGCGCAGTGCCGCTTTGCCGATGGCAAGAATATATCGGTGGATTACTCCAGCCCCCGCGCCAAAGGCCGCAAGATTTTCGGCGGGCTGGTGCCTTATGACGAGGTGTGGCGCACCGGCGCGAACGAGGCAACCGCTTTTGTGAGTACGACTGCTCTGACGGTGGATGGAAAAGATGTGCCCGAAGCTGATTACACGCTATTCACCGTTCCCGAGCAAAACAAGTGGACGCTGATCATCAACAAGAAGACCGGCGAGTGGGGCATTCCTTACAATTATGAGAGCGATGAGTTGGTTCGCGTGCCAATGAAAGTTGCGAAGACCTCGGCGCCGGTTGAGGATTTCACCATTTCATTCGAGCCGAAAGGCAGCGCATGCGTGATGACGCTTGCCTGGGAGAACACGCAGGCGTCGGTGCAGTTCGACGAGAAGAAGTAAAAGAAAGAATGTGGGGCGGGCGCTCTCGCCCGCCAAGGCCTATTGCCTTTTGTAATGAAGCGTCTGGCCACCATAGCGGGAGCGGTTGGATTGTTAATTTTGATCCATTATTTCCTATTTCGGTTTCTCTGGTCAGTTCACTTGAAGTCACTCCGATGAGCTAACAGCGCGGTGCTTCGCTCCGCCGCCCAGGCAAGACGCCTGGGCCTACACCATCATGCTATTCCGCCGGCTTCCATCTCAGTACGGGCTTCCTTGCTGCGGCGACTTCATCGAGGCGGGAGACGCGAGCGGTATGCGGGGCTGACAGAACCGTCTGAGCATCTTCTTCAACCTCATCTGCGATCGACTTCATCGCTTCGATGAAGAAATCCATCTCTTCTTTCGATTCGCTCTCGGTAGGCTCGATCATCAGCGCTCCGGGCACGATGAGCGGAAACGCCGTCGTATAAGGATGGAAGCCATAATCGATCAGGCGCTTGGCGATGTCCATCGTCTTCACGCCTTTTTTCGCTTGCAGCTTGTCGCTGAAAACGACTTCGTGCATCGAGGGCGTCGAGTAAGGCAAATCGTATGTGCCCTCAAGCCCTTTGCGAATGTAGTTGGCGTTGAGCACCGCGTCTTCTGTGGTCTGGCGGAGGCCATCGGGGCCGTTCGCCAGAATGTAAGCGAGCGCACGAACGAACATGCCGAAGTTGCCGTAGAAGGCGCGAACTCGGCCGACTGACTGCGGACGATCGTAGTCGAAACCGAGCGTGCCGTCAGGCTTAGTGATGAGCACCGGCTTAGGTAAGAACGGCTCGAGCATTTTCTTGATTGCCACCGGCCCAGATCCCGGGCCGCCGCCGCCGTGCGGCGTGGAAAAAGTTTTGTGCAGGTTCAGGTGCATCAAGTCCACGCCGAAGTCACCGGGACGAACTTTGCCGACCAGTGCGTTCATGTTGGCGCCATCCATGTAGAGCAGGCCGCCTTTGGCATGCATGATCTCGGCGATTTTATGGATCTCCTGCTCGAAGACGCCCAGCGTGTTGGGATTCGTCAGCATGAGCGCAGCGACATCTTCATTCATCTGCGCTGTGAGCGCAGCGACGTCAACCATTCCCTGCGCGTTTGATTTGAGATTCTCAACCGCATAGCCGACTGTGGCCGCAGTTGCCGGATTCGTGCCGTGGGCAGAATCGGGAATGAGGATTTTCTTGCGCGGCTTGCCTTTCGAATGATGATAGGCGCGAACCAGCAGTAACCCCGTTAGTTCGCCGTGAGCGCCCGCAGCGGGCTGGAGGGTGATGGCCTCCATGCCGGTGATTTCGATCAGGCACTCGCTCAGGGTTTTCATGATGCGAAGAGCGCCCTGGGAAATTTTCTCCGGCTGATAAGGATGCGCGTTGGCGAGGCCATCGAACCGTGACACGACTTCGTTCACGCGCGGGTTGTACTTCATGGTGCAGGAGCCGAGCGGATACATGCCGAGATCGATGGCGTAGTTCCAGGTTGAGAGCCGCGTGAAGTGGCGAATGATTTCGATCTCGCTCACTTCGGGCATGTGGCCGAGGCTTTTTCGTTCCTGCGCCCCGAGAAGCTTCGCGGTATCGACCTCGGGAACGTCGAGCGGCGGCAGCCTCCACGCCGCTTTTCCCGACGATGACTTCTCGAAGATCAGGCCTTCGTTCTGGTTGACGTGGCGGGTGGCCTTGGGGGTCGGGTGCTTCGTCATGCCAACTCCTCCACTTCTTCTTTGGCTTGCACCGAGCGCTCGCTCTCGGCGATCAGCCCAGCCGCCGTGTCAATAGCGCTGCGGGTCGTCATCTCAGTGCAGCACCAGAGCGCGGCGTTGCCGAGCTCGGGATAAAACTTCTTGAGTGGCAATCCTCCGACGATCTTGTGACCGAGGATGCGGCTGTTGATGGCGAAGGGGTCTTCGCTCGTCTGCAAAACGAATTCGTGAAAGCGCGGAGCTCCGGAGAACAACACCTGGCCATGCTTGCCGAATTGCTGGGCGGCGTAAGCGGCTTTCGCCAGATTTTGCTTCGCCAACTCGCGCAGGCCGACCTTGCCGTAGACGTTCATGAAGATGTTCGCCATCAGCGCGATCAAGGCCTGGTTGGTGCAAATGTTCGAAGTGGCTTTTTCGCGGCGAATATGTTGCTCACGCGTGGCAAGAGTGAGGACGAATCCGCGCTTGCCGTTCTTATCGGTCGTCTGTCCGACCAGCCGCCCGGGCATTTGGCGGACGAACTGTTCGCGGGTAGCGATCACACCGCAATAGGGGCCGCCAAAACCGAGCGGGACCCCGAAGGATTGCGCTTCCATGGCAATGATATCTGCCTGGCGCGGCGGCTCGATGATGCCAAGAGAAATCGCCTCGGCGATTGAAACAACGAGCATTGCGCCGTGCTTGTGGGCGATTTCGGCAACCGCCGCGACGTCTTCGATTGTGCCGAAGAAATTGGGTGACTGAATGAGAACGCAGGCGGTTTCCGGCGTAACGGATTTTTCAAGCTTCACGAGATCGACGCGGCCATTCTGCGCATAGTCAATGATCGTGAGCGGCAATCCCTGATGATGGGCGTAGGTCGCGAGCACCTCGCGATACTCGGGATGAACACTGCGCGCGATGCTCACTGACCGGCGTCCAGTCAGCCGTACCGCCATCATGGTCGCTTCCGCCGCAGCAGTTGAGCCGTCGTACATGGAGGCGTTCGCTACCTCCATGCCGGTCAGTTCGGAAATCATGGTCTGAAATTCGAAGATCGATTGCAGCGTCCCCTGCGAAATCTCTGCCTGATAAGGCGTGTAGGCAGTCAGAAACTCGCCGCGCGAGATCAGCGCGTCAATGATGACCGGGCGATAGTGATAGTAGGCGCCTACGCCGAGAAAAGTGGCGTAACCGTCGCCGTTCTCGCGCGCTCGCTCGCGAAACCAGTCCATGATTTCCGACTCCGCCATCTGGCGCGGAACCTTCAAATCGCGATCGAGCCGGTATTCGGCCGGAATTTGCGAGAAAAGATCGTCAATCGAGCGCTCGCCAATCGCCTTGAGAATGGCTTCGCGATCGCTGGGTGATTTAGGTAAATAGCGCATGGAAAGTAATTAGATGAAACTCGAATTCAATTCGACTGTGCCGGCAATCTCCCCGCCGCTGCTGCGCCTGTACACCGCGCTCAAATCCCGCCCACGCGAGATTCCTCGTCGCGCCGGACAGAACGCGCGGCTTCGGAATGACCTTACACGTTCGCTGCGTCAGTGCCCGCCCTCTTCACTTACGAATTTCTCATAATCCGCGGCAGAAAGCAGTGATTTCAGTTCGTCAAGATTGCTTAGTTTGATCTTGGCGAGCCAGGCACCGTGCGCGTCTTTGTTTATCTTTTCCGGCGCGGTCGCCAGCTCGCCGTTCACTTCCGTTACTGTGCCCGAAGCGGGAGCATAAATATCGGAGACGGCCTTAACCGACTCAACCGAGCCCATCGTCTTCCCGGCTATAACTTCTGTACCCACCTTGGGGAGTTCGACAAAAACGATGTCGCCGAGAGACTCCTGCGCATAGTTGGTTATGCCCATGGTTGCGATGCCGCCGTCGGCTTTGATCCATTCGTGCTCTTTGGTGTACTTGAAGTCCGCTGGATAGGTCATTGGTGCGTTTTCCTCTGTGCTTCTCAGTGCCCTCTGTGGTTTAAGTCTTCTTCGGCCGCTTATAAAAAGGAGTTGGCACAACCTGCGCCCTCACTCCCTGACCCCGGATTTCGACTTTCAACGCCGTAGCGACGTTCGCAAACTCGAGGGGCACGTAAGCCAGGGCGATATTCTTCCTCAAAAACGGCGCGTACGAGCCGCTGGTCACGTAGCCGATCTCGCGGCCTTCTTCGTTAAGGACCTTGTAGCCGTCGCGGGCGATGCCACGCTCGATCATCTCCAGTCCGACAAGCGTGCGCTTCAACGGCTGCGCTTTTGCTTTTTCCAGTGCGCCGTGGCCGAGGAATTCCGACTTCTCCATCTTGCAAAAACGGTCAAGCCCGGCCTCCCACACATTAATCCTATCGGAAATTTCGTGACCATAGAGCGGCAGCTTCCCTTCTAGCCGCAGCGTGTTCCGCGCACCCAGGCCGCATGGCACAGCGCCGAACTCTTTTCCCGCGTCAAGCACTTTGTTCCAGACCATCGCGCTGGTTTTCTCATCAGCGGGAACGTAGATTTCGAACCCGTCTTCGGCGGTGTATCCGGTGCGAGCGATCAGCATGTTTTTCAACCCGCAGACTGTTCCACGCGTGACCCAATAGAACTTGACCGCTGAAAGATCGGCGTCCGTTAGCTTCTGCAGCAGTTCGACGCCCTTCGGTCCCTGGATCGCGATCTGAGTGAAATCGTCGGACAGGTTCTCGACCTTGCAGTTGAACTGGCGCGTGTTGTCGCGCACCCAATTGAAGTCCTTCTCGCGGGTGCCGGCGTTAATCACCAGAAAATATTCGTCCTCTCCCAGGCGGTGCACGATCACGTCGTCAACGAATGTTCCCTGCGGATAGAGCAAAGCCGAATACTGTGCCTGGCCGATCGCCAGGCGCGAGGCGTCGTTCATGGAGATGTGCTGAACCGCCGCGAGCGCCTCGGGCCCTTGCAGACGGATATCGCCCATGTGGCTGACGTCGAAAATACCCACACCGTTGCGCACAGCAAGATGCTCGGCGATAATGCCGCCGCCGATCGAGGCCGGGTATTCTACCGGCATGTCCCAGCCGTTGAACTCGACCATCTTCGCCCCCATCTGGCGATGGACGGCGTTCAGCGCAGTTTTGCGAACGGTTGGCGTGGTGGTTTGAACGGCGGACAAATCTCCCTCAGGAAAGGCAGGATGGCGATAAGCTGCTGAAACTCCTTACCGTAACATGCAAGGAGAATGGGGGCAACTGCAGACAATCTTACCCACGCGGCGGAAAAGCGGACGCCCCTTAGACGGCGATTCACTTTGTAGAGAATCGGAAATGGAGTACCTTCTCGGTATGATGATCGGCAACGGTATGAGGCAGATCAGCGGCATATTAAGCACCAGAGTGCAAGCGGGCGATCTGAGTCGAGCATGGGAAGGCCGGCCAGAAGCAGGTATCGCTCCAACGGCGATAATAGAAACGGACGGTCGAAAGTTCACGATCACGTACAGGGGAGTGAAGCATGCCTTCACGATAGTGGCTCAACAGCTCGGCCATCTTGCCCTCGGTCCCAGCGTTGAAATCAAGGTTAGCTGGTCGGAGTGACCGGTGCCGCAACGAACCACGGTCCGCTCTGAACCCCTCATTGCCGTCCGCGATGTGCGGGCGAGCAGCCGATGGTATCAGCAATTACTTGGGCTTGACGCGCTGCCGGAACACAGTCATCGCGACGTCTACGACCGGCTGCTCTGCGATGGCCGCCTGGTTCTGCAACTCCATGCCTGGGGCGAGCACGACCATCCCAATCTTGTTAACCGCGATGCGGCGCCGGTGGGGCACGGCATTGCGCTCTGGTTCGAGGTGGACGACTTTGATGCGGCGGTAGAACGAGCCCGTGCGTCACGCGCGGAGATCATACAGGGGCCGCTGTTCAATCCTGCACCGCGGCACAGAGAAGTGTGGCTTCGCGATCCGGATGGCTATGTTGTGGTGGTTGCCGGGCCGGATGGTCAGGGTTAACAGCACCTTCGTTGTAAAATCGAAAGATTATCCCGCAGTCTGAAACTGCTCGATGCCAGCGGAACAAAAATCCGAGACCACGACTGTCCCTCGCGACAACGACAATCGCGAGCTCCGCTACGATGCGCAGCGCATTGAGACGAAGTGGTCAGAGCGCTGGCAGCAGGATCCATCGCTCTACGCAGCCGAGGTTAACTCAACCAAGCCGAAATATTACGTGCTGGAGATGCTGCCGTATCCCTCGGGCGTGCTGCATATGGGGCACGTGCGCAATTATTCGATCGGCGACGCGCTCGCCCGCTACATGTGGATGAACGGATACAACGTGCTTCACCCCATGGGCTGGGATTCGTTCGGCCTGCCCGCTGAAAACGCCGCCATCCAGAACAACACGCCGCCGCGCGAGTGGACGCTCCGTAACATCGCCAACATGAAAAAGCAGATGAAGCGGATCGGCTTTGGCTATGACTGGTCGCGCGAAGTGACCACTTGCTTGCCGGAGTATTACCGCTGGAACCAGTGGTTTTTTCTAAAGCTCTACGAACGCGGGTTGGCATACCGGAAAAAGAGCAAAGTGAACTGGTGCCCGAAGTGCTCGACGGTCTTGGCAAACGAGCAGGTGCTCTCGAACGGTTGCTGCTGGCGGCACGAAGATACTCTGGTTGAGCAGCGCGAGCTCGAGCAGTGGTTCCTGCGCATCACGAATTATGAAGAAGAGCTGCTCCGCGACCTCGATAAGCTCGAAGGCTGGCCGGAAAAGGTCCGCACCATGCAGCGCAATTGGATTGGCCGCAGCGAAGGCGCTCTGGTGGATTTCAGGCTGCACGGAGCCACCCAGGTTGCGAACTCCACGATCACGGTTTTCACCACGCGTATCGACACAATCTATGGCGCGACTTCAATTCAGCTTGCGCCCGAGCATCCGCTTGTCGGCGAATTAACTGCAAAGAATCCAGAGTTGCACGCAAAGGTCGAGCAGTTGATCGCCGAGCAGCGCAAAGCAAAGGAAGCTGGCGATATTGGGGCCATTGAAAAGCATGGCGTCAACACGGGCCGGTTTGCGATCAACCCCTTCAACAACGAGAAGGTGCCGATCTGGATTGCGAATTACATCCTGATGGATTACGGCACAGGCGCCATCATGAGCGTTCCGGCGCACGACGAGCGCGATTACGAGTTCGCAAGAAAATATCGAATCGAAATTCGCCTGGTGATCGTTCCACTGGCCGACGACCCGGAAGCAACGGTCACCGAGCCGCCCTTGCCGTTCACCGGTGACGGCATTCTTATCAACTCGGGCCCATTCAGCGGCCTGACCAGCGAAGATGCGTTGACGAAAATGGCGACGCATGCCGAGAAGAACAGTTTCGGCAAGGCAACGGTGACCTATCGTCTGAAAGATTGGGGCATTTCGCGGCAGCGCTACTGGGGCACGCCGATTCCGATTCTTTATTGCGAAAAGGACGGCCTTGTCCCGGTGCCTGAGAGCGACTTGCCCGTGAGGCTGCCAGAGAACGTCGACATCACCTTATCGGGCGGTTCGCCTTTAGGCAAATTGTCGGAGTTCGTGAATGCGACCTGCCCGAAGTGCGGTGGTCCGGCTCGGCGCGAAACCGACACGATGGATACGTTCGTCGATTCGTCATGGTATTTCTATCGTTATACCGATGCGCATAATGACAAGGCCCCGTTCGATTCCAAAACCGTGGCCTACTGGTTTCCGATCGATCAGTACATCGGGGGAGTCGAGCACGCCATTCTTCACCTTATTTATTCGCGCTTCTGGACCAAGGTCATGCGCGACATGGGCATCGTTTCGAATGATGAGCCGGTCGCGCGCCTGTTCACTCAGGGCATGGTGATCAAAGATGGCGCAAAGATGTCGAAGAGCCTGGGCAACGTCGTGTCGCCGGACGAGATGGTCAGGCAATACGGGGCGGACGCGGCACGCATGTACAGCTTGTTTGCCACTTCTCCCGATCGCGAGCTGGACTGGCAGGATGAGGGAATTGCGGGGATAGAGAGATTCCTGGGACGCGTGTATCGGTATGTTGAAGCAAATGCGCTTCCAGACCATCCAGAATGGCGCACGCCCATACAAGCCAATCTAGGTGACTCGGCGCGACGTCTGAGACGTAAGCTTCACCAAACGATAAAGCGGGTTTCCGACGATTTTAGCGGGAGATGGCACTTCAATACTTGCATCGCTGCAATCATGGAGTTGGTGAACGAGGCTAATAGGAGGGAGTTAGGTACGATCACAACGCATCCCGTCACGGGCGCAACCGTTGAGGCCGATGACATACCGCTACCATTGCGTGCGAACATTCAACGCAATCTCGTCCTTCTCCTCGCGCCTTTTGCCCCTTACTTGGCGCATGAACTCTGGGAAATGCTCGGCCAGACCAGCAATCTGCTGAAGGAACCCTGGCCAAAGTACGATCCCGCACTAGCCAAAGAAGAAGAGATCGAAATTCCTGTGCAGGTGAATGGCAAGCTGCGCAGCCGCATTATTGTACCGGCGGACTCGAGCGAAGAAACGATCCGCAAGAGTGCCTTTGCAGATGAAAAAGTAAAGGCCGTAATTGCGGGCAAGCAGGTTGTGAATACGATTGTAGTGCCGGCGAAGTTGATTAATGTTGTCGTGCGTTGAACATCTTACAGTTTCTCTCAACCTTCAACGAAGATCTTTGGCTTCGCAGAATGGCAGATGGATGCCATCCAACAAAGAAAAAGCCTGCCGCTTCCGGCAGGCTGAGTGAGTAAGACCGTGGGAGAACTAGCCTCCCATCTGCTGGGATGTGTTACTTAGAAACAGCGCGTCTTTGTTGCCGAAGTCGATCTCGACAACCTTCTTACCGTTATGGCTGTCCGCGGGCGCCAGAACGACAGCGTTTTCCGTGGCGCTCTGGTCGTTCGTCTTCAGCGTGGCGGGTACGGTTGCCAAAGTATTGTTTCCTTTCTTTACGTTCACCGTAACCGCGGAGCCGCTCCCGGTCCAATCGACCTTGTACGTCCCAGGCTGAAGCTGGGTGGTTCCCACCCAGGCAGGTTGGCCCAGTTGCATGGTGCCGTGATCTTTGTCACGCGCGAGAGCGCTAAGGGGCAATAGCAAAGCAAATGCGAGCAGAAGTGCCGTGTGCTGCAGGAATCTCATGAACTCTCCTTTTCTAGCCTTCCTACTTGAACGGATGCCTTGGCTTCATGGCCGGATGCGCCGAATCGAGAGCTGCTGCCCCGAGTCTTTCAAATTGAGATGTGATTCACTGAGCTATGCTCTAAGACATCTATGCACAGAGTGTTTATCTTCGCGGACGTCGGGATACGACCATCGATGAAACTGTCAGCGATGGTGTTTCTGCTCATTGCACATGCGGTCGCGGTTTCGCCGGACATTTCTCATTTCGCGAGCGTGCGAACAGTGACGATCAATACACCTGACCGGCAGAATTTCATCGCGATTGATCAGGATATCTGGAACAAGACGAGACCTAATCTGGGCGACATGCGCCTGTATAGCGGGAACAGTGAAATCCCGTACGTTTTGCGCGAAGAGAAGGGTGGCAAGACAACAGAAGCGGTTACGGCGAAGATGATGAACCTGCGGACGGCTGGAAAACACACGGAGTTCGATCTGGACATGGGCTCCCTCGCGCAATATAACCGCGTCGGCTTGCAGATTGAGGCGAGGAACTTTGTCGCCACGGCGCAGATTGAAGGCCGCAATGATTTAAGCGAAAGCATTCCCACGGAACTGGGCCAAACTACTCTCTATGATTTCTCGCAGGAAAATCTCGGCTCAAATTTCCTGATTCGCCTGGCGCCATCGAATTTTCATTACCTGCACGTGCGGCTTCCGGCAGACATTCACCCGGAGCAGATCAAAGGGGCAACTGCTTATAACATTGGTCAGAATGAAGCTGCATGGGTGCGGGTTGGATGGTCTCCGGGCGTTGTCCTTCAGGGTCGGAACACAGTTCAACATTGGAATTTCTCGCCCCGCGTTCCAGTGGACCGAATTCACTTTACAGTTTCGCCGGATGAGCAGAACTTTCGGCGCACGGTGACCATTGCCGAAGAGAATGGGCTGCAACTTACGGCCGATGAGATCAGCAGGGTGACGATGCAGCACGGAGGGAGCCCGCTCACAGTCGAGCATCTTGACGTCGACATGCTGGGAGCGCATAGCCGCGTGCTCACGGTGACAATCGAAAATAAGAATGATGGTCCGCTGAAAGATCTGAAGATCCAGCCGCTTTCAATCGAGCGGCGAATTTATTTCGAGCCGAATGGCGCGAAGACCGTCAAGCTCTACTATGGCGATGGCCAACTATCGGCGCCGGCGTATGCCTACGGTTCAGCGTTCCGGGAGAGCACGACGGCGGCGCGGGCCAGCCTTTCTGCCCCTCAACAGAACGCATCGTTCGCCCAACGACCCGACGATCGCCCGTGGCAGGTTCGGTACAAACTTGCGTTGTGGGCGGCACTGATCATCGCTGTGCTGGTCATTGGCGGCACGGCGCTGACCAGCATGCGGACATCCCTGAAATGATTGAACCGTGCGCACTCTGTCAAGACTGGGTAGCACCAATTCACTTACTTTTTCCTCTGCTGCCCTTGTATGAGCGTACCCGCTACTCTGGCATCAAGTTCATGGCGAACAAAACACGAATATGATACGCTCTCTCCTGTGCCGCCCCGGGCAAGTTCGGAGAAGAACGAAAGAATCCTGAGCCGGCATGATCTTGTGGTCCTCGCACGTAATCTATCACTCCTCAGCGAACCGGCTGTTCGCGATTTTTATCAGCGCGCCTATCGCGAATGCGCCATGATCAACAGTAGTACTCTGCCGACGCCGCAAGCAGTCCAAGAATTAGTTCAGGCATGGAAACAGCTTCGAAAATGGCGCACGTGAAGCTTGGTTCAAGATTGGATCTGGCTGAGAATAGCGCGAGCTTCGGCGGCAGGATCGGGCGCAGAGGTGATCGGGCGCCCGATTACGATATGAGTTGCACCCGTCGAAATGGCCTCCACTGGAGTGACAACGCGGGCCTGATCTCCCGGATCAGCACCAGCGGGGCGAACGCCCGGATTGACAATCGCGAAATCATTCCCGAGTTCCCTGCGCAGCCGGGAATTCTCCCGCGCAGAGCACACGATACCCTGACATCCGTCGGCCAATGCCAGCGCTGCCAGTCGGTGCACCTGGTCCTGCACGCGGCCATGAATTCCGAGTTTGTCAAGATCCTGATCCTCGAGGCTGGTAAGAACCGTAACCGCCAGCACCATCAATGATGGGTTGACAGTCTTAGCTGCGTGTACGGCAGTGCGGAGCATCTTGCCCCCACCCGAAGCGTGTACCGTGAGCATTGAGACACCCAGAGCGGCGGCCTCGCGGACCGCCGATGCGACCGTATTGGGAATGTCGTGGTACTTGAGATCGAGAAAGATTTTCCGGCCGGAGGAGACGAGGTCGCGGACGACCGCCGGTCCTTCCGCCGTATAAAGCTGCATTCCGATTTTGTAGCTAAAAGCGGAGTCACCCACGGCCGCCACTATTTTGTGAGCGGCGGCTGCGGATGAAACATCTAAAGCAACAATCAAGTGCCGGCGTGGATCACCCACGCTCTGAGTGTAGAAGGTTTGGGGTTAGTAAACCAGAGGACGCAGTTCGGCGAGCTGCTCCGGTTCGACTATGTCCAGCCGGACACGTTGCAGACCTTTTTGAGTAAAGTGCAGCTTTTGGGCCGCACCGTAGGAGAGGTCAATGATGCGTCCAGGGACAATCGGACCCCGGTCGTTGATGCGCACAAACACTACGCGGCCGTTATGTAGATCGGTTACCTTTACTAGACTCCCCAGCGGAAGGGTGGGGTGGGCGGCAGTCAGATCGTACATATCGTACGGCTCGCCGCTGGCAGTTTCCTTGCCTTCGAAATATTCGCCGTACCAGGAGGCTGTGCCGACCTGATAGGGTCTTGCCCGCTTCGCCTGCCGGGCATTGCTTGTTTGCCTGGGTACCGCTGGATTCTTCATCGACACAGAGCTGGTTGGCCCCTGAGCCGCTCCCAGGCTGACGACTAACAGCACGATCGCCAGTCCATGAGCAAAACGTCTTCGCATTCAGTCACCTCGCATCTCTAACAGTCGTTCCTCCCCTACCGAACCGCGGTTTGTCCTAGGATTTGAAAATGCTAACGGCTGACTCATGCGACTGTCAATGCGCACTAGGCCGTATAAATATAACCAGAGAGTTATAGATGTCTTACGTAACTTACTGTACAAGAGCAGGAAAGCTCCGGAAGCTACTGTACTAGCAGCAACTTACTTGTTTATAATAATGTAAACAAACAAAGAACGGCAGACGTGTAATTTGTACCTTACCTTTTATTTTCAGACAGATACGAAAGGTCGCAGTAATCGATTGATGCTGCAGGAAGAAGCCATCTGCTCTGACCGTATCTGCAGCCCTGCTGGCTTATTGAGGTAAATTCACCCTATGGCAAGAACACCTCCGATTGTGCTTACAGTTGCCGGTTTTGACCCCTCGAGCGGCGCCGGCGTAACTGCCGACATTAAGACCATAGCGGCTCACGGCTGCTATGGCGTGGCGTGTGTCACGGCGCTCACGGTCCAATCGACCGTGGGGGTCAGGAGAGTCGAAGCACTCAAACCCGGGCTTGTGACGGAGACGCTGCAGGAGTTGGCAGAGGACTTCCCGATCGCGGCAGTTCGGATCGGCATCCTGGGCTCGGCCGCGGTCACAGGAGCGCTGACGGACTTTCTAAGTCGCAGGAAGCTGTCAAATGTAGTGCTTGATCCGGTGCTTCGCTCGTCATCTGGGACTGTGCTCATCGACCCGGACGGATTGAGATTACTGAAGGAGAAGCTCATCCCGCTGAGCACTGTGATCACGCCGAATGTGCGAGAAGCAGCAGAATTGACCGCAATTGAGGTCGTTAATCCGGAGCAAATGAAGGCAGCTGCCCGGAAAATTCATGCAATGGGCGCGCCGGCGGTTGTGGTCACGGGCGGGGAAATGGAAAAAGCCATTGATCTGCTGAGTTTTGAAAGCAGGCAGGGGGTCCAGCAGGAGTTGTTCAAGTCCGAGCGGCTGCGTTCAAATTCGACCCATGGAACAGGCTGCGCATTCGCAACGGCAGTAGCTTGCCACCTGGCGGCAGGGCGAGGATTGCCGGAGGCGGTGATGCTGGCAAAGGCATACGTTACAGCCGCAATCGCCAACGCGCCTCCGATCGGTAAGGGGATTGGCCCTGTCCACCATCTTTATCGAATGCAGGAGCAGCGACGTGCAATCATCGCCGATCCCGAACCGGCGATTTAGGAAACTCCCGGAAAAGGCTATCAGTTGGATGAATGCGGGCGGTTCAACAGGATTCCCGCAACAAAGGCCACCACAGCCGCGAGCAGCCACTGTAAACGCCAGAGCTGGATGGCCTGGAAGTCTGCCAGGTTCTGGGCTGAATAGATCAGGCTGACGCCCAAGGCTCCGAGGAGGCAGCCAATTCCCGCAAAAAACGCGATCAGCGAGGCCAGGGGGAGGCCGAGCCAATCGTGAATGCGCTGAAACTCCAGAGCTCGCAAGAACCGAAAATACCGCGTCCAGCTGGCATTAATGTTGACAACCTTGGCTTCGCGCGACATCCCGCAGTTATGGCAAAAGCGTGCACCAACCATGAATTCTGTGCCGCAGCGCGAGCAGGCCGGGGCCATGCTGGACGTAGCGTTGGATCGAGTGGGAACGGCGGGAGGGCGCCAAAACTCTTGCGGAGCGTCGGGTACTACTTCAGACATTCGGGAGGCCTCGGTCAAAGGTGAGGCAAGCAAATAGCCAAAGGCAGGCCAAGGTAAGTTGTTGCGGGTCATTCAATTCGTGAGCTGGATTGGGGGTTCGTCTGTAACGCGTACGCAATAATTACAGGCTCTCCGCAAAAGATGCTCTGTGAAGAGCACACGAACCCATTCAAGTTACCAAAGTCAGGAACACATAATCATTATGGTTCACTGGACTCGATTCTGGCGCTTGGCATGCTAAAAGGCACCATCTAGTTCAAAGGAAGTTCGGTTTCCAAGGCAGCGAGAGTATCTTCCTCCACATTCCACTTCTTCAAAATGGTGAAGATGGTTCTCGAAGTGAAGCCAGCTCGCACCAGTTGGCGAAAAACGCGAGCTACCTGCTTGTTGTCTTGCGGTTTTGCGGTGTGTTTCCGCTTCAGATAGTCGCGGGCCTGCTTCTCTTCGTTGATGCTTTCGTAGGTTGCGTCCACGGCTTTTTCAATGAGCTCGGCATGCACGCCACGCACTTTCAAATCGCTGATCACGCGCCTGCGCCCGAGTTTTTGGTTGTCGCGGCGAAAAGAGGAATAGGCAGCAGCGTACTTTTCGTCGTTCAGGTATCCCTGGTCCTTCAATCTTCGAATCACCAATTCGACCAAGGTCTGGCCGTATTCGGTTTCGATATCCACCCGCGGGCGCAACAGACGTTTTAGTTCGGCGACCGAACGCATGCGGCGAGCAAGCGCGCCGACCGCGTAATCGTAAAGTTCGGTTTCGGTTTCGACCTTTTTCGGGCGTGAGAAAGACATACCCATCTCAACCTTAAACCATTCAAAGCAGGTTTTTCACAGACTTGCAATGTACTCTGAGGCTCGTTCGTTGTAACAATTTTTTACGAGGTTTTCACTTCTGGTGGATGACACCGGGAACCTAAGGGCGTCTAATTACGTATAAAGAAACAGAAATGAAAGCGAGGAAGGCAGTCATGCTTACCTTGGATGTAGAAAAAACCGGCGATGTAACTATTGTGCGCTGCCATGGAAGAATCGTGCGCGGGGAAGAAGTTTTCTGCCTGCGCGACGCGGTGGTGTGCGGGAAGAATACTCGTATCGTGGTGCTCGATCTCTCCGAGGTGCGGGCGCTCGATGCCGGAGGTCTGGCTGCCCTGGTTTCACTGCACGAATGGGCCAAGGAGGCGGGAGTGCAGCTGAAGCTGGTAAATCCTTCGCAGTTTGTGATGGAAGTCCTGCAGCGCACACATCTCGACCACGTGTTCGAGATTTCCTCCTTCCACGATGCGCTGATGGTTCTCAGCGGGATGGAGTGCGAGCACTCGCAGTTCGCAGCCGCGCGGTAAGCACAACTCACCACAGAGGCCGCAGGGAACACAGAGGATCACAGACGCTGACCTGGGGGACTCGTGTGCTCTGTGGTGATGAAACTTGCGGGCGTTCTGCGTTATCATTCAGCCGAAACCACCCTGAGAAACTCACTAATGCTCCGGAAAGATGATATTCCCCGCGGATTTCAGGCTCGAAACCAGGTTGGCTCCCAAAGTCAGGGTGATTCTCGATCCGGAACCTTCAGATGCCCGGGCCGACGGTAGGAGCACCGTGAAGCCTAAAGCAGCGCTAATTTTTCTATCCGCAGTATGGTCCCCTCCCGACTGATCTGCAAACGCGCTCGTAATCCCACGGCGGAAACTTTGATGAGTTCGCTCACTCCTCGACCCGGTGTTTGGAGCTCGAGGAAGGCTCTACGGTTTCACATTCGCCGGAGAGGCCGCAGTGGCGCAGCAACTCCCCAGCCTCGTCCTGCGTTTGGACTCCACCGCTCTTCAAGATATCCACGATTCCAAGCTCGGCGCACCGATGGTATCGCGGGCGCTGACCATCGTCCATGCCCGCACGTACGACCAGCTGACTTAATGGAGACACCGATCTATAGAAGAAGTTTCTCCACAAATAGTCGGTAAATCTTTGGCATAAAACAGCAAAATGCGTACGGTTTTCTGATCAGATGGTGGTAGCAACCATTGCCTTGATTTGTGTAATCATTGAACGTGTTCACAACCCACCCTGCTGTTAGGACGCGCTATGTAAGGAAAGTGAGATATGAAATATGCGTTATTGATGACGTTGACGATCATTGGGTTTGGGCTTCTTGTGGGGTGTGGAAGCAATAATTCCCCTACGAGTACGCAGACCGGCCCGCCCTCCGCTATCGATCAGCAGTTGTGGACTGATGCCGCAAACGGCAATCTATCAGGCGTGAAGGCGGACGTGGCTGCCGGGGCAAACGTGAATTTCGCGGATTCCAACGATGGCGGTGCACCGCCCCTCGAACCAGCTGCCGCCAACGGCCACGTGGATGTGGTGGAGTATCTCGTCTCGGTTGGGGCAAATGTCAACCAGGCGGATACACTTCGCGGCAAAACCCCTCTATTAGCTGCTTCCTTCAAT
>Ga0335079_10001231_pt1 | contig 29222 bp, 25 predicted proteins | sample Lox_Sample_33_FD_206719 | JGI IMG/M metagenome (GOLD analysis project Ga0335079, IMG submission 206719) | Soil microbial communities from Loxahatchee National Wildlife Refuge, Florida, United States - Lox_Sample_3.3 | ecosystem: Environmental > Terrestrial > Soil > Wetlands | place: USA...
TATCTGTCAATGATGGCTCCGCGCCTGAAAGAACTCCGCCGAATAATGAAGCGGAACGGCTCACTCTATCTTCACTGTGACCCGACAGCTAGCCACCATTTGAAGCTTCTCTTAGATGCCGTGTTCGGCGCAGAGTGCTTTCGTAGCGAGATCATCTGGAAGCGCACCAATACGCACTGTGATGCAAGGCGCTGGAGTCCCGTGGCGGATACGCTGCTGTACTACTCCAAAGGAAACACCCCAACTTGGAACCCGCCGTTCATTCCCCACTCCGATGCCTACATTGCGGACAAATATCGCAATCGAGATGGTAACGGGCGACGCTTCACGCTCGACAACATGACCAGCCCGAAACCACGGCCCAACATGATGTATGAGTGGAAAGGCTTTTCCTCACCGCCATGTGGCTGGCGTTATTCCAGAGAGACGATGGCAAAACTCGACGCTGAGGGCCGAATTTGGTATCCGCAAGATAAGAGCAAAAGGCCACGCCTCAAGCGCTATCTCGATGAAATGTCCGGCGTTCTGATGGGCAACGTCTGGACTGATATTTCACCGCTGAATTCGCAGGCGCAGGAGCGCCTAGGCTATCCAACCCAGAAGCCTCAGGCGTTGCTTGAACGCATCATCAGGGCCAGCAGCTATGAGGGTGCGGTGATTTGCGACCCGTTCTGCGGATGTGGCACAGCCGTAGAGGCTGCGGAACACGTCGGTGGTCGCCAGTGGATTGGAATCGATATAACCCACCTGGCCATTGCTCTCATAAAACACCGCCTGCAAAACGCTTTCGGAGACCAAATCAGGCGCAGCTACGAAGTGATCGGGGAGCCCGTTACTCTCTCCGATGCTGAAGTGCTGGCGCGTGAAAATCCTTACCAATTCCAGTACTGGGCGCTCGGGTTGGTTGGCGCACGCCCGACGGAGCAGAAGAAGGGAGCCGATAAAGGCATCGACGGACGGCTGTTTTTCTTCGACGATGAAACGGGCGTCACAAAGCAGATCATCTTTTCCGTCAAAGCTGGCGGTCACATTACCCCAATGTTCGTGCGTGATCTTCGTGGGGTGCTGGAAAGAGAGCGGGCACAAATCGGCGCGCTGATTACGATGGCCGACCCAACCCGCGAAATGCAGCGGGAAGCGGCAACCGCGGGGTTCTATCAGAGCGCATGGGGCAAACATCCCCGGCTTCAAATTCTTACCGTTGGCGAACTGCTCAGCGGCAAAACCTTAGATCGCCCGCCGACAAGAAATGCTGACAGCACACTGAAAAAGCGGGCTGCTTCAGTCCGCACACCTGCGAAGCAGCTTGTGCTACCCTAGACTTTACGTCATCCCGCGACTTCCCGCGAACTCCCGCCTGTGCGTAAAGTACATACTTCCGTTACTAGATTACGGCTGCTGCGGCACCACGGGCAATTCCAGCCGGTTTACCGCCGAGGGATCGTCGCGCAGCTTGACGTAGAGGTCTTGACCGTTGGGATGCGGCACATTCAATTCTGAGCCGGCGAAGCCATCGGGGACCGGCGTGCTCTGCTGGAACTGCGGGTCGTTGGAGACGGCGTCAAGCAAGTACAGCCCCGATCCCTGCAACGTGCATTGCTGATCGGCCGAATTGGGACAACGAAGCTGCTGCACGGTGGGCAGCCTGACTAGCGTTACCAGCGGCTGCCAGTCGCCTTTCTCGCCATCGGCCGCTACTGGACGGAAGCGCAGCGGGCCAAAAGCTGAAGGCCCAAGGTCCTTGTGCGGATCGAGGGTCGCCAGCACGGTCTGCGAATCCTGCAACATCAGGCCGCCGCTCGCGATGTCTAATGTCGCATGCGCGGAATCGTCCTGGGTCGCGACTTCGATTTTCTCGTCATGCGGAAAACTCTGCGGCGCCTGCGTCTTCAGGGAAAACGCCAGCCGCGCGTTGACCGGCAGCTCGTCCTGGCTGGCCAACTGGATGGGCGAAGCCGTTGTCGTGCTTTCCGGCAGAATGCTCTTGCTGATGAGCGTGACCTTGGGCCGCTGCGCCTGAATGGTCGCGGCCAGATTCATCGTCCGGCCATCTTTCAGAGTGATGTGGGCGGTCTGCGAATCGCCCGCGTGCAGCCCGTTGACATCGGCCGAGGCCGGCGCAGACATCGGCAGTTGGTCCACGCCCCCGGCGCGAGTGAGCCCGTCGGGAGCGAAGTGAACTCCGTTGAGATCGAGGCCGGCAACTTCGTCGAGCCGCGTTCCCTTCAGCACGCCCTGATGATCTCCGGCATCGATGGAGAAGCTGTCGAGATGGCCAGCTTCAGCATACGAATGAAGCGCCAACTTTTCCGGAGTTGGCGATCCAAACTGCTTGATCTCCATGATGAGCGGCCCCGGTGCGGCATCCTTCAACGCAACCGTGACCTGCAATTCGCCCGGCTCGGTAATTTTGTGCGTGGTCTTGATCTGCTTGTCCTTCTGATCGGTCACGCTGACACTATCCACGCAGACTGCCGCGTCCGACTTAAGATGCAGCGTGTCCTCGCGGCCGACAATGAGCGCGCTCTGGTCGGCGGAAACCACCGTCCAGGTGGCCGCCTGCGCCGTACGCAGATGAAACGTTGGTCCTTCGAACGCGTCGAATCCCCACTGGCCGCGCAGCGTTCCGCTGATCTCTGCGGGCAGCTTCGACAACTGCATTTCGACCGTCTGGCCATCGCCGTTCGATTTGTCGAGTGCCCGCTTGTCAATGACGAAGCCTCCGCGCGCCGCATCAGGCTTGACGGGAACATCCATCGAGCTGCCGGACTTGCTCCACAGGTGCAGCACCCAATCGTGTCCCAGGTTCGTCGAGAACACCAGCGGAGCGCCGTCGGCGGGCAGCACGAGCGACGGGTTCGTGGCGCAGTAGACGCCCTTCACATCAACCGCGCGCAGCGGCGGAAGCTGCACCGGCTCGACCGCGGGCAAGGCAATCACGAGAACAGACTTTGGTTTTTCGAACGACGGCGCCGCGTTCAGCAGCAGATTGAGCTGGTCGGTTTTCGGCACCGCCAGCGCCGGGATGTATTGGTAATCGGCAGTGTGGAATGACGTGAGCAAGTGCGCCACGTCAACGACCGCGCCGACATAAGGACTGTAATAGCCTGCACCGGCCCATGGCGTGCTGCTGATCTGCCCGATCAGGTCAACCGTCGCGCCCGTCGTCAGCTCGGCCACCATCGACTGGCTGTGGGGGTCGTCGAGCACCATGTTGTTGGAGTTCTGTGTCAGGCAGGAGGCCTGCTCGTCGATGGGCTTCTTGAAGCAATCGCCGTCCAGCTTGATGCTCAGGCTCCGCGCCAGCAGCGTTGTTTCTTGCTTTAACTGGTCGGGATCGGCAGCGGAAGCCTGCTTCACGGCTGCGAGGTAGGCATCCAGGCGCGAGCGGTCGAGGCTGGCGCGGTCCAGGTCCTGCGAGGCGCGCACAAACGCTCCCGGACGGCCGCGCACATTCGAGCGCAAGGTGCTGAAATCGCCGCCGGTTTCAGGAGCCAGGAAAATCAGCGCCTGTTCGGCGCCCTTGGGCACGGTGAGCACAATGCCCTCCTGCCGCACATGCTTGTTCCAGCACTCGATTCTGGTGAACCAGTTTTCCGGCGGAGGATTGGTAGTGCCACGCAGGAACGCGACGATCAGCAAATAGTGCGCACTCTGAGTTTCCGGGAACGCCGGATGCACCCACAACCGATCGCCCACCTGCAGGTTGGGGACGTCGGCAACCGGCAGTTCCTTGTCGCCACGGCTGACGCGCACTTCCACCCGCGGTCCGGGCAGGTCGAAGGCAGCCGCATCCGCGGAGGCCTTCAGCGGCAGAAAGGTCGCAGTAAATAGGAGAACGGTAATCAGACACGAACGAAAAACCATGTCTCTATCTTAGAAGCAAACGAGAGCTCCTAGGTTGATCCCAATGCCAATGGTCCAGCATTGTCACGCTGGTCGTTGATTTGGAGTCGGGCCCGCGAGGCCACGGCGAGCGTCTATTTTCTCGGCCGGGGATAGCGTGCGACCACCACCGTCCCGATGCCGCCGCGGGGACGGAATTCGCCTTTCACTTCCGCCCACTTGGGCCGGGCGGCGCGCACCACGTCCTCTAGCACGCGATTGACGACGTTCTCCTGAAAGATGCCGAGGTTGCGATAGCAGGTCAGATATTCTTTCAGCGACTTCAGCTCCAGACAGTCCTTGTCGGGCATGTAGCGGATCCACAAAATGCCGAAATCCGGCAGGCCAGTTTTGGGGCAGACCGAGGTGAATTCCGGAATGTCGATGACGATCTCGTAATTGGGGAACTGGTTGGGCCAGGTCTCGATCTCGGGAAACTTGGCGTTCAGGCCCGACGCGGCGTGCTGCGGCGTGTAGCGCGCACTCTTTGTCATTGCCCTATTGTAAAGGCCGCTTGCAGCATCTCATGCTCTCGCCCGCCGTCCATCAATGCGCGAGCACGGTGCCCGACGTCAAGTTACATGGCGCCCTTTTTGCCGACGGCCGGATCGCTCCGAATTGCCAAATTTGTACCGAAGCTCCGGTGTTTCCTGCCGGACTTCCTAATCCGGCACTTCGTCGATATCGGCTGACTACGAATTGTCATCACGAGGAAGGCTTTAGCCCGATGAGGAATCTGCTGTTCGCCACGAATAACCAGGTAGATATTCCTCCCCCTCCCCCAATTCACCCGTAACTGGTTGATTCCAATACCGAACCATGCGTAAAAACTTGATTCCGTGAGACTTACACGTAAGATAAAAGTTATAAATGACTTATAGGCCACAAATCGCGCAAATCGGAGTTTCGCAGCCCGTTATCGGACGCAAATCTGCCACCCACACGACGCCATAAGTTAACTCACAAGTTAACCACTCCCAGTTGTCAAAGACCACAGCCACGCAGTCACCCTGTCACGCGTAGAAGCACCGCGTGTCGGGGCAGGGCACCGAAGCCACACCTCCGGCACTTCCAGTTTAGTCGTCGGAATGTTATGGAACCGAAAACATAATGGACTTTAGAAAACGAAGGTAACCCTAGTTCGGAGTGGCATGAAACGGTCTGCCGCCCGAGCTGGGGAGCTCGGTCTACTGCCTTCGACACCTTCTACGCTGCCGATTATCCGCCGTGTTGTGTCTGGACGTTTCCGACCGCCATCGGCCCGGATCGGACAATTGCCGGATACCGGAATGACGGATATGGCGTCAACCACGGCTTTGTGCGCACACCGACGGCACAGTGACACAATTCGATGCCCCGGGCGCCGGCACCGGATTTTACCAGGGCACAGTGGTAGTCGGCATGACTCCCGGCGGCGTCACCGCCGGTTTCTATGCCGACAACATCGGATTGAATCACGGCTTCCTTCGAATTCCGCGCTAGGCGAGGTCACTCTACTTCCAACGAAAAATCCCCACCCAGGCAACTGAAGCTTGGGTGAAGCACCCTGCCGGGCTGAAGCCCGGTCTTTATGGGGACTTTTCGGCACGGCTGGAAGTCGTGCCCTGATACAAACCCTAAGTTGCCGGACTTCTTCTGATCCACACGAAAGTCCCCGCCAAGCAAAAGACGCTTAAGTGGGGCATCCTCTGGCGAAGACCGAATGGCGAACAGCGGCATCCAGGTTAGCGTCCCAACAGACGGAGGCGAACCCTTCGGCTTCGCTCACGGCAGGCTCTGGAGCAGAAACTTCTACGCGGTCCCCAGGCGCTTCAGGACGTTTTCGCGGAAGCCGCGGCTTAGGGTTAGCTTGGTACCGTCGCGCAGCAGGATCGCGTAGTCGCCGTAGAGCGATGGTCGCAACGTCTTGATGCGGTCGACATTCACCAAGGTGGAGCGATGGACGCGCAGGAACTGGCGATGGCCCAGGCGTGTCTCCAGCGAAGTGATGGTCTCGCGCAGGATGTGCGTGGCCGCGCCCACGTGCAGGCAGACGTAGTTGCCGGCCGACTCGGCCCAATCGATCTCCTGCGGTTTCAGGCAGACGATCTCGCCGTCGGCCTTGATGACGATGCGCTGCGGAGGGTTCTGCCGCGAGTCGAGTTCGGAGAGCAGGTTGAGCACGCGGCGCTGGAACATCGCCTCCGAGGGATGCTGGAGTTGCTTGCGGGCGTGGCCGAGCGCCTCCGACAAGCGGTCTTTGGCGACCGGCTTCAGCAGGTAGTCGAGCGCGTGCACCTCGAAGGCCTTCATGGCGTAGCGATCGTAAGCGGTGACGAAGATGGTCAGCGGCATCCATGTGCCATTGAGTCCGGCGCCGTTTGTCGATGACGTCGCCTGATCGCGCAGCGCGGCGACCACGCCGAAGCCGTCGATCTCCGGCATCTGGATGTCGAGGAAGACGAGGTCGGGCTTCTCGCGCTTGATCAGTGCGATGGCCGATTTGCCGTCGCCGCACTCGGCCACGATCTCCAGATCGGGTTCGTCATCCAACAGGCTGCGCAGGCGTTCACGCGCCAGGGCTTCATCGTCGCTAAGCAACACTCGAATGGGCATCGCGGATCGGGACCTCCTCGGCATAAGTGCGGAATGGAATGTGGATCTTGATGACGCAGCCGCCGCCGGGCGCGTCCTCCACAAGCAAACGATGATCGTGGTTGTAGAGCTGTTGCAGGCGGGCGCGGGTATTGCGCAGGCCGACGCCTTCGGGCGGGATGGAGCCGTCGAAGCGCGTGAGGCCGATGCCGTCGTCGGCGATTTCCATCCACAGCTCGTCGAAGGCCACGCGGCTGGTGATGCGGACGCGGCCGGGCGCCCGCCGCGGGCCGATGCCGTGGCGGATGGCATTCTCCACTAGCGGCTGCAGGATCATGTTGGGCACCAGCGCGGAAAGCGTGCTGGGCGCGATGTCCATCTCGACCGTGAGCCGGTCCTGGAAGCGCATCTGCTGGATGTCGATGTATTTCTGCAGCAGGGTGAGCTCGCGGCTGAGCGGGACTTCGTGCACGCCCATCGCATCGAGAGAGAAGCGCAGCAGATCGGCGAGCTGCAGCGTCATGTTCTCCGCGGCGAGACCGTCGTTGCGCGCCAGCGCGGCGATGGAGTTCAGCGTGTTGAAGAGGAAGTGCGGCTCAAGTTGGCTCTTCAGCACTTCCAGTTGCGCCAGCGCCAGTTGTGCTTCCAGTTGCGACGATTGCAACTCGCGCTCGCGATACTTGGCGTAATAGCTGATGGCCTGCGTGATGAGCACGATGTACCAATAGCGCTGCAGGTCCATCAAGGCGCGCGAGAGCACGTGCCCGAGATAAGGCAGATGGGCTTCGGGCGTCCAGGTGACAAACGGCTCCAGCCAGACGATGACACAGGCGGCGAGAAACGTGAGCGTGATGCTGATGGCCAGGTGCAGGGGCAGCATCCGCTGCCAGTTGCTCCGCTCGAAGGTAAAGCGGCGCGCCAGCACATAAACCGGCGGCGTCAGCAGCGACCATATGAACGAGATGGTGATGTTCCAGGCCAGCAGTTGCGCCCAGCTTTCGGGGCTGCCCATGGAGGCGGTGTAGACGTGGGCGCCAGCGGCGCTGAGGAAGGCCAGCACTGTCCAGAGCACAAAGCCGATGGCCCAGATTCGTCCCCAGTGTTGCAGGCCGGCGAGCACGGGGTTTCGGCGCGTACGGCGATCCCGCCATTCGCGTTGGGCGGATTCAGCGAGCCCTGTGAATCCCAGATTCTCTGCCATACCTGGTTCTGTGTTGCCTCCGCGGACACACGTAGACCACCACACTGTTAAAGTCATAGACGAAATTCCGGGAAGAATGTTTCCGGAAAATGAGGGTATGATCAGTTTGGTTCGCGGCTGACAATGTGTCCAACTGTGGACAGGTACGCGGTCCAGGCCGATCACCACGGGTTCACGGAAATCACGGAATGGCTGGGGCTTCGGATTCCGTGTGTTCCGTGCTTTCGTGGTGAATAGAATTTATGCACGAACTTGGCATTGCCGCCTCCATTCTCGATTGCGTCGATCAGGAAGCCGCGCGTCATCCTGGACTGCACATCTCGAAGGTCGGCGTTAAGATTGGAGAGCTCGCGGGCGTTGATGGCGACGCGCTGCAATTCGGCTTCGAAGTGCTGGTGAAGGACACCGAGCGCGAGCCGCTCACGCTGGAAGTGGTGTTGGTACCGCGAGTGCAACGGTGCTCGAAATGCGGGCATGAGTTTCGCATGACGGAATTCGATCCGCGATGTCCGCTGTGCGACGATTTCGGCACCACATGCATCAGCGGGGAAGAGCTCGACATTGCGTATATGGAAGTAGAGGATTGAGGCTATGGGACGGTGTAAGGAGAATAGGGGTCCTTCGACTCCGCGACCGGCAACTATCGCGCCAAGCGCAAGAAGCGCGCTTGTCACGGTAGTTGCGCGGTCACTGCGCTCAGAATGACACCATCCGACAGCTACAGGGGCTCAATGCTGATTGCTTGACGTTTGATTAGAGAACCAGGAAGTATCCGAATGGATCGAATCACGGTCGAAAAGAAGGTCCTCAACGAGAACCAGATTCTGGCCGAGCAACTGCGCGAACGCTATCGGGAAAATCGCGTGCTCTGCGTGAACCTGATCAGTGCGCCGGGCTCAGGCAAGACCGCATTGCTGGAGCGCACGCTGGAGCGCATGGACAAGAGCGCTCGCGTGGCGGTTTTGACCGGCGATCTGCAGACTGAAAACGATGCGCGGCGGCTGGCGAAGTTCGGATTTCCGGTGAAGCAGATCACGACCGGCGGAACCTGTCATCTCGATGCCAGGATGATCGAGCGGCATCTTGCGGACTGGAAGCTGGAAGAACTGAATCTGCTCATCGTGGAGAACGTCGGCAACCTGGTTTGCCCGTCGAGTTACGACCTCGGCGAAGATGCCAAGATTGTGCTGCTCTCGACCACCGAAGGCGAAGACAAGCCGCTGAAATATCCTTCCATCTTCTTCAAGTCGGAGCTGATGCTGCTGACCAAGATCGACCTGCTGCCGTATGTGCCGTTCAACGCCGAACTGGCGCGCGAGAATGCCCGCCGCGTTCATCCCGGAATGGCGATCATCGACGTTTCCAGCACAAGCGGCGAAGGTCTGGATCGCTGGATGGAATGGCTACAAGCGCGACTTGGCGCGAAGGCAACGTAATCACAAACTCCGCAATGGAATGAGCAGGTCAACCCCAAGAAGCTTGCCAAGATACCATTCTCTAATTCTCCGGCGATAAGAACTGTTGCAAGTTTGTGGAAGCGGTACGCTGGCCTGGCGGGGCGGAGGTTCCGCTCAACTGGAATTGGTTCATGCCGGGCGCTTGGTCGGGTGACTGCTTGAGTGTGTGAGGAGCCTTGCTAGTGCCGGCATCATCTGCTATTTTACTGTTTAAAACAAAGTTAACATTCGCACTGCATCACCTGCTCCATTGGACAAGTACGGTTGCCCGGAGGGGTTTACGCTGGTTCAGAGTTAGCGTATCGACAGCCGCAGTCGCCTGAAGGGAAGCGCATGAATTCATAAGCATGGCGATGGCCTTGTCCGCGTGCTCCGGAGTGATGCCTGTTTCAAACGGGGTCTGCACCAGGCGACTTGCAAGATGTCCCATATCCGCAGCATCATCAAGAATGACGAACGACTCAACCGGTTCGTTAGCGTCGAGCCACGCCTGGATCTCGTCGCCGCGAATGACGGCTTGCCAGAGCGGATTATCGGCAGTCCATCGTTCCTCAAGAATAGGGGTTATGCCGATGACTTTGGCCTTGACGCCCCACATGTCCAGAAGCTCTACGACGTTGCTTTCGCCTCCCCACCGCCAGCGGCTGCTGACGACGATTACCGCCCCCGTCTGCTCGGTTACACGATTAAGCTGCTCAACACATGCGGGCCAGGCTTTTTCTTGAATGCCGCGTGGTGACGGGTCGTGACTCATCAGAGGAATAATCGGACCATCGAAGTCGAGAAATATCACTTTCATAGATCGGAAAGAATCCAAACTGAATCGACGGGTTGTACCGTCGCGACAGGCGCTCTACGATCTCCCAGACTGGGATCCAGGCAATACAGGCAATTGAGCCGGAGCGCCGGATCGCCGCTGTGGGGCTTTTCTCCTATCTCAGGAATTCTCATTTAATTACCGAGGCGCACCGCTTCACTGTCGTCAACATTTATCTGTTGCTTGGAATGCAATAAACAGCGATTTATTCTGCGATGGGAGCTTTCTACCCAGATTTAATGCAATTGGGATGTCAACGAGGGCCTTCGCTACTACTTGGTCGTCGGGGGAAGTCGATGCGCTGGGCAAAGCGCGCCCAGCACACTCTCCAAGTCAGTCACTAAGCTGCAAGCGATTTCTCTGCTTCCGGGCTCAGCACTTCGCTAAGCCGGATCGCAGCTCGTGCTGCCGGTGTGCGGGCGAGGGGGTTCAGCATCGCGAAGTCGTGGAAGGTCGCCAAGGCGCGCAGAGCGGTGACCTCTACTCCTGCGGCGATCAGCTTGCGCGCGTGTTGCACCATGGTATCGGCGAGACCCATGTATCATCAGTTGTCATGTTTCGTGCGGCCGCTGCCGATAAGCCTTGACATGGATCCGATTGCGAGTCGCGCGGACGTCTCACATCCAGCGAAAACGGGAACTCTGGGTGAAACCGTTGTCGTGATCGGCGGAAGCGCAGGCATCGGGCTCGAGACAGTAGACCAGCCAGCGCCGAAGACGCGAAGTTAATCCTGACAGGTCGCAGCCCTGGGCGGCCCCAGCGCGCGGCGGGTGATGTGGAGGCGTTGGACACGGGGGCCTTTGACGCCACAGCTCGTCGCCGCCTAGACGAAGAAGCCGGTGTATGAGCGAGGGGCCTACGGCCGTAACCAGAGGGCGGTTCGCCAGGGTTGCCTTGGCTGCCTGAGAGGACTTGTGCACATGGCAACTTACCTTGAGCTACCGCCATCACGTACTTCGGAGTTTCACCAAATTTCGGATCGCGATGTACCTCGATAGCACGCCCGATCAGGTTGTAAGTGCGGAGGATGCGGAGGATTCCAATTTATGCGTTCTGCTATTGTGCCCGGAAGTGTTTTTCCCGACTACGAATTGCCCGATCACACGAACGAACGGCGCAAGCTCAGCCAGTTGCAGGGTGACGATCCGCTCATCCTCACACTCGCGCGCGGCCACTACTGCCCAAAGGAACACCAACAGCATCTGGAACTCGCCGCGTTCTACCCGAAGATCGCTGTGGCATACACTCAAATCGCCACGATCGCCACCGACGACCACCATACGCTGCAGGAATTTCGAGCATCAGTGGGAGCCACGTGGACATTTCTCTCCGATCCTGACCGAATCGTCCAGAAGGATCTCGACATCCAGGAGTATACCGACCCGGAGCACAACCCGATGATTCCGCACACGCTCGTGCTCAAGCCGGGCCTCGTGATCTACAGCATTTACAACGGCTACTGGTTCTGGGGCCGTCCGTCGATCGTCGATCTTTGGCACGACTTGCGCGCCGTGACGAGCGAAATCCGCCCGGACTGGGACCTGAGTGCGCGTGGACTCCGCGAGGCATGGAATGCAGGGGACTTCACGCCTTTCCACGGGTGGAATAAGGAGGCCGGCGTGGAAGCGGGGTCGCCTGGACGAAACAAGTAGAGACCTTCTTCATTTATCTCGCTAACGACGCAAGTAGCGCGTGGCCGATGAGCCGGCGCAGCTCGTTTTCGGATTTGACTTACGACTGCTGTCCAGCAGGAGAAAAATGGAGAACCGGGCTTAATCAGAATAGCCGGTGGAGGAAGAAGAGGTATCTCGCCGAAATGGCACGCCTACTCTCAGTAAATGTCGGTCTTCCAGGCGCCATAACATGGAACGGCAAGACTGTCCGAACGGCGGTGTGGAAATCTCCTATTGTGGGGCGGCGCATGGTGCGCAAGCTCAATCTCGATGGTGACGGGCAAGGTGATCTCGCCGGTCATGGAGGGGAACACCGCGCCGTCTTTGTCTACCAGATGGGCTCCTATCATTACTGGGAGCGCTTTCTGGGCCGCAATGATTTTACTTTTGGCCAGTTCGGCGAAAACTTCACGGTCGAGGGGCTTGCGGATGACGAGGTTTGCATCGGTGATCGATACCGCATTGGCGACGCGGTATTCGAAGTGACGCAGCCGCGTGTGACGTGCTATCGCGTCGGCATCCGCATGAATGAACCTCGTATGCCGGCGCTTCTCGTAGCACATCACAGACCGGGATTCTACTTTCGCGTGTTGCAGGAGGGAGAAGTTGGTGCTGGCGATGACATCGCAAAAGTTGCTGACGGTCCGGAGGGGATTACCGTGGCCGAGGTTGATGCCCTCCTGTATTTGCCAGGGCATCCCCATGATCGACTGCAACGCGCGCTCCGGATTCCCGCGCTTAGCAATGGTTGGCGGAGTTCGCTCCAGGCAATACTCCAGCAAGATTCGGGTTGCAAAACGGTGGCGGGGAATCCGGGACTCGCATCTGAGGAGCAAGCTCCCGCCTGGCCCGGGTTCAGACCAGTGCGAGTCACGCAGATCCGTAAGGAGAGTGATAGCGTGACTTCCTTCGTTCTCGCGCCGGTCGAAGGGCAGCTGCTTCCTGCCTTCCACGCCGGTCAATTCGTCGTGTTGCGGTTGCTGGTGGATCCGGGCAAGCCTCCGATTCTTCGCAGCTATTCTTTATCTGATCTGCCGGTAGCTGATCATGTCCGCATCAGTGTCAAGCGCGAGTCGAACGGCGTTGGAAGTTCGTTTTTGTGCGACCGCGTGCGAGAAGGCGATGCCTTGGAGGTGAGTGCCCCGCGAGGAAGCTTCACTCTGCATCCCGGTGCGAGTCCTGTGGTTTTGCTGAGCGCCGGCGTCGGCGCAACGCCCGTGATGTCGATGCTGCATGCACTCGCCGCGGAAAAATCCGAACGAGAGATCTGGTGGATTTATGGAGCGCGCAATAGCGTCGACCATCCATTCGCGCAGGAATCACGTTCTCTGCTAAAGCAGTTGTCTCGCGGACGAAGGTTTATCGTTTACAGCCGGCCCTCCGCAACTGACAAATTGGATTTGGATTTCGACGCAGCAGGACACATTGACGTACTCCTGCTGGAGAGGATCGGTGTATCAACCAATAGTGACTTCTATCTGTGTGGCCCATCTTCGTTCTTAGCGAGTATGCGCGATGGGCTGCGACGTTGGGGTGTGCCTGCCGGGAATGTGCACGCGGAAATCTTCGGTGCCCTTGGGGGCATTACACCCGGCATGGCTGGGGTTGTTCATACGCCGCACCTGCCCGACGGGCCCCAGGGATCCGGCCCGTCAGTCTCATTTGCGCGGAGCGGGATTACGGCCTCGTGGGACCCCAAATATCAGAGTTTGCTGGAACTGGCGGAAGCGTGCGACGTTGCGGTCAGATGGTCATGCCGCAGCGGAGTGTGCCACACTTGCATGACGGGTCTGATTGGCGGATCGATGGACTACAACCCCGAACCCCTGGAAAGGCCGGCGCCGGGAAATGTTCTGGTGTGCTGCTCACAACCGGACGAAAATCTAATTCTCGATCTTTGATGGCATGGAAATGCTGAGTGAGGCGAGATCGTCACTGCAAGGCCAGGGCTCGCCGGCAGACTCTCACCGCCAGACTAACGCATTGCCAAGACCGAAGCGTGCAGAATTTTCGAATCACAACGGCCAAAGCGATTAGAGAAGCAAAGCAGCGCACACGACATTATGGATGCATGTCCTGAGATTGCGGACTTGTCGCCGGCGATTGATTCCTCAGCAGATTTCCGGTGGCGAACTCAAGGTTGACTGCCTCCAGAAACAGCTCTGATCGAGCCGCTTACATCGCATTCAGGACGGCGTTGCGAAAGCACGACGCCGCAATGGCACTTCTCGAGTCCGCCAACGCTTCTTACTCGGCATCGCTCGAGGCATACAGATATGGAGTCAAGAATGTGGTCGACGTCGTTACCGCGGAGAAGCAACTGGCCCAGGCTCGACTATCCAGTGTCTCGGAAACGCCGAAATTTTTGCCAACTACATTGGAATGGCGCCAGTCGTCGAAGGGCCCATACTCCACCTGAACATTGCCGACAATCGGCGCGTTAGGCAGGGCAATCTACTTTTCGCAATCGATGATCGATAATTGAGGGTCAAGATGAACGATCAACAAACACAGGAGCAGTATTCTGGAGCGCGAAATCAGGAGATTCGTGCGGCACTGGATCAGCATTGGGCGGCGTCCGATGCCAACGATTTTCAAACGGAGCACCTCATCTATCACGAGGATGCGGTACTGGAATACCCGCAGTCGGGCGAGCGAACCCGCGGTCGAAGCAACATCCGGAACCAACGGGCTAGTCAGCCGAGCAAAAAGCGGTTCACCGTTCGGCGAATCATTGGCGGCGGTGATCTTTGGGTCACAGAATTCATCCTGACATATGACGACAAGCCGTCCTACACCGTGAGCATCATGGAGTTCAGGGGCGGCAAGGTGGCGCGGGAAACACAGTACTTTGCGGATCCGTTCGTGGCTCCTAGTTGGCGCTCTCAATGGGTCGAACGGATGGACACATGATTTCGAGGCGCGAGAGCTCGTTAGCGACACCGCGACGCCACACCGCTAGGTTCGAAGGGAACGCTCAGGTGGCTTGCAGTGCCGTTTTGATAGCTGAAAGAAGCGCTGAGTCCCTAAAGGGTTTGAGCAGAAACTCCGCTGCGCCTTGCTTGAGTACTCGAGCACGAATAGTCTCATCTCTTTGAACAGTGATGAATATGGCTGGGATAACTCGTCCGCGACGCTTCAATTCTTGGTGAAGTTCCGGCCCAGCAGCACCGGCACGCGGCCGCCATCCTTCCGGACGAACTCCTTCTCGAATGGTCGAAAGACGGCGGTGGCGTTTAGCTCTGCCACGGCCCGTTCGTCGCGATCACGCCATGCGGCGGATGTCAGGTCTTTCCATCTCACGCGACCGCAGTCCAGATCTTCACGGCTGTTTCAGTGCGACGCGGCCGGATATGCTCGGCCCCTAAGCCCCCATCTTTTTGGAGCTGTATTTCTGGGGTCGGAGACACCTTAACAACGAACGTGCTGGAGCAAAGTGCTGATCGACCTAGTCACCGCGGGATCCGACCTTCACAAGGGTTGCTTCCTTTTTCCACTCGCAAGAAAATTTTGTCAGTTACAGCGCCGCCGCCGGGTTTCGCAACTAAACAGAATGAACGCGTTTTTCACGATCAGCGATGCAACGGCACGACGTGCTGCCGTTCGCAAAATTCACGCAACTGGCCGGGCGAACAACATGAGGTGAACAAGTGGCGGCGAAAGTCTCAGGTCGGATGCGGTTCTTCCCGGTAGCGTTATTACTGGTTCTTATCCCAGCTTTTCTGGCGGCGCAGGTCTACATCAGTGTCGGCTTTGCGCCGCCTCCATTGCCGGTTTACACGCAGCCGCCGTGCCCAGCGGAGGGTTACATCTGGACGCCGGGTTATTGGGCTTACGGCCCCTATGGCTATTACTGGGTTCCCGGAACCTGGGTGCTGGCGCCGGAGAACGGCTACTTGTGGACGCCGGGCTATTGGGGATGGGGCGTTAGCGCCTTCTACTGGCATCCCGGCTACTGGGGGCCGCAGGTCGGCTACTACGGCGGCATCGATTACGGCTACGGGTATCCCGGCACTGGCTACTACGGCGGCTACTGGCAGAACCGGCAGTTCTACTACAATCGTTCGGTCAACAACGTAAACGTCACAAACGTGCGCAACGTCTACACCCGTACGGTGGTGAACAATGTGAATGTCACGCGCGTCAGCTACAACGGTGGACAGGGTGGCGTCACAACAAGGCCGACGGCGGAACAGGAAGCTGCTGCGCGTGAGCGGCACGTAGCAGCAACCAGTGCTCAGGTGCAGCATGAGCAGGCTGCTCGTGCGGATCGCAGCTTGCGGGCGACGGAAAACCATGGACGACCGGCGATTGCGGCAACGTCCAAGCCCGCAGCGTTTCATGGCCAAGGCGTGACGGCTGCCCGGAATGCGCCGGTGAACACGGCTGCGACCGAGCGCGGCGGCAATGCTGCACGTCCGAACGGAGCCACGGAGCGCAGCAACCCTGCGCGGCCGAACGAAACCAACGCTCATCGACCGGGCACACCGTCGGCGAATGCTTCCGGGCGGGAAACGCGCGCTCCTGCACCGGAACGCGAAAGCAGGTCTCGAACGGCTGCAGCTCCGCATCGAGAAGCTCAGCCCCCGGCAAGCAATCCTCGCGCAGCAGAGGCGCCTAAGGAAGCAGCGCGTCCGCCGGCGCGGTCCAACGAGAACCAGCGAACCTCGGCTCGTCGCGAGCAGCCGCATGAAGCTGCTCCGGCCCGCGAGGCGAGCCGGCCTGCTCCGCCGCGCGAGGCAAGCCGTCCTACTCCGGCGGAATCGCGTCCATCAGTTCGTGCGGAGCAGCCGCACGAAGCCGCTTCAGCCCCGCATGAGTCCGGACGTCCAGCGGCAGCGGAAACGCCGCGTCCGCCTGCGCGAACTGAGGCTCCGCCGCGCGAGGCAAGGCGTCCTGCTCCGGCGGAATCGCGTCTGCCGGCTCGTGCGGAACAGCCACATGAAGCTGCTGCGCCGCCGCGTGAACCTTCACGTCCGGCTGCAGCCGAGACGCCGCATCCGCCAACCCGTGCCGAGCAGCCTGCTGCAAGTCGTTCTGATGCCCCGCGGGCCGAGCCCCGCGCGAGTGAATCGCCACGGCCCGAGTCTCACTCAGAAGCGCGGCCCGCAACTTCGGCTCCGGAGTCGCACGAAGCGCCTCGTAAAGATCAACCGCGTTAGTTAGGTAAGCTGGTGTGAGACTCCACCCGAAGCTTTCGTCCTCGGGTGGATTTTTTTTTTGCTAGTTGCCGCCGTTCGCTTTCGTCACGTAGTAAACATCCATACCGTTCGCTCCGCCGCAGCCTGCCTCAATATACTGGCATGGGGGGAGCCTGCATGTTTTACTACCCGTTTCACAAGGCGTACTCTGTAGCAGGTTTCTTGATCTGTCGGTAGTGTGGCGGGAACCGGGATAGTGGACTGCAGCATGCGCTCCAGAACGGCGACCCGCTGTTCAAGACTCTCCAGCCAATGCAAACCCGCGCTAAAGCTCGGGCAAGATCCTCCATACGCCCCATCCTTTGAGCTCTGCACTGAATGCCGGTTTGATCAATCCGCCGATGCCGCTTGGGCCCGTGAAGCCTTCTCCGGCCAAGGCGGTAGTAGTTTGACCAAAGCCCACAAGAATACGAACGGAAGAATCGTCAATATGATTGCCGTCAGTAATCCTTCTCTTGCGACGAACCCCATCTTGTACGTCGTGTAACCGAGGAAGCTCTTGGAGAAGAGCTGTCCGCCGATAACCACGTTCCATCGCATGGCAAAGATGCCGATCAAGGTTAAACAGCCCGACAGTACGTAGATTCGCTTGCGTGCAAGCTCAGTCAGCTTGGCAACCTGGGTTATCGCCAACAGGACGATCGGTGTCACTGTGCCCAACAAAATCTGTACCACGATGTGCGAGAAATAGAGCTTGGTATGGACCATAAAATCCAGGCTGCGAAACGATTCATCGGCTTCATAGATGCGATGGATCAGGTCCAGCATCTCCAGACTGAAATCGATGATGAAGGTATAGAACAGATACTTTGCGACCGTGTCCACGCAGCGCATGTCAATCGGCTGTCTACGTATCGCCGTCAACAGCATGTACAGCAGCATGACAACCGCGATGCCGGACACCATCGCCGAAAACAGGAACACCACCGGCATCAGCGGCGACGACCACCACGGATTCGCTTTCACCGAGCCGAAGATAAAGCCTACGTATCCGTGCAGCAGAAAAGCCGAGGGAATGCCGATCACGGTGGTTAGCCAGCCGGCGCGTTCGTCGATGTGCAGCGCCCGCGGACTGATGTTGGTTGAGCCCAATGTCAGGATGCGATACATCCAACGCCGCCAGCCTGTAGTTGTCTGCGACAGCACGACAATGTCGTGCCGGTAGTCTAGCCAGATTTCCAGCACCAGCACGGCCAGCAAATACCACAAATAAACGAACCCGAACATCGCCATGGCTGAGGAGCCGTGGGGCGTCAAGTACATCTCGAAGGAGCGCTCGGGGTGTCCCAGGTGCAGTTGCAGCGGCATGGGTGCGACCAGCAGAAACGCCAGCGCCGTCAGCAACGCCAGACGATAGGTGGGCTTTACCGCTTGCACTTGAAAGACGCGTTCCAGCGAGGCCAGGATGAATGCTCCCGCCACCAACCCCGTGAGAAATGGATAGAGTACGATGAGCACGCTCCACTGCAGTTCCACTTCGTTCGGGTACATGAATCCTTCAACGGGAACCTGCACAAAATCTCCTTAGCGCACGGCTCCATCCAGGCCGTAGTAAAAACACTTGGAACGCGTCGCCATCTGCGGCTTTAGAACCTGCACGCTGTGCGTCCGCAGAAATTCGTGGATCGGATCCTTCGGATCCTTCAGATTCGCGAGCTGTCGCGTACCGGTGGGACAAACTTCACAACATGCCGTCGTCAGGCCCTTGGTGATGCGGTGATAGCAGAGCGTGCACTTGTTCGCCGTGTTGGTCTGCGGGTTGATAAAGCGACAGCCATAGGGACAAGCCTGCACGCAGTAGCGACAACCGAGGCAGTATTTCTGATCCACCAGCACCACGCCATCGGGAGAAACGAAGGTGGCGCCCACAGGGCATACCTGCGTGCAAGGAGAATCGGCGCAATGATTGCACAGCTTGGGAACAAAGAAGTTCTTCCCGCCGGCTTCCTTGGCCGGAGGAAATCCACTCTTCCCGCCGTTGGGTGAGTCGACCTGCGGAAACTCCATCTCCCAATCGGCAATGTGATAGCGCTCAACCCAGGTGCGGTAGTAGCCGTCGGGGACCTTGTTTTCGAACTGGCATCCGCGCACGCAACTGCCGCAGCCGATGCACTTCGTAGTGTCGATGAGCATCGCCCACCAGTGGTCCGCCATGTCGTAGTTCGGCGATGCCTCCGGTGTCCCGGCCAGAATGTAGTCCCACGCCACGGCTGCGGCCGGCAGCAGAATAAGCAGTTGACGGCGGGTTATCGTCATTGCGTCGCTCCCGCGTTCATCGCCGGAGTGTGCGGTTGGTGGCAAGTGTTGCAGGCGGCGCCGCCTGAGTGATCGGCGGCCTTCACTTGCGGAAAGCTCTTGGGCTTGGCGATGTTCTCCTGGTGGCAGCGGGCGCAAAGCACGGAGGTGTCCAATTTCGCGGGAGTCACCGAAGCAGGATCATTCGCATGCGCGGCGAGCGGTCCGTGGCAGGATTCGCAGGCCACACCTTGGTGAGAGCCCTTGCTCTTTACGTCCTGGATATCGCCATGACAGCCTTCACAGACCTGATGGCCCGCATAGTTGACCGGCAGCGCCGCGATCTCCGTTATAGCGTCAGCGCGGTAGTGCCCGTAGCGTCCGAAGCTGCGCGGCACGAGGAAGGTTCTGAGCGTCAGGAAAGCGATCAATCCAACCAGAAAAACCGCCGCCAGGCGAAACAGATGCCCTGCATGCTTGAACATCTTCATGCCAAAATTCCAGAGGATCTAGGTTGACCTGACGCTGTGGCTCTCGCCTGACTTCAGTGCCATCTGGCCTCAGAACAACGCACAATCCCTAAGCGTTTTGTCAGTGATATAGGACAAGGTCTCAGGTCGCCGTGCTCCAGGTCACGGCTTCACGTGATATCGATCACATCCGGAGCGTTCAGTACGAGTGGCGATTCTGAGTTTCCTGCAACTTTGCGAGCTGCTGTGTCGCTCAGGCCGACAACCTCATGCGCAGACGACGCCATTAACGCCCGGCCTCGCCACATGTGGCGCATTCTTGGATCTCGCGGGCGTGTGCGGGTTTACCCGAAGAAGCGGATTGCGGCTCCAACAAATGCCAACGATCCTCCGAGGAGAAGGAAAAAGCACCAAGTAGCTCTTCAGCTTTGTTCTTAAACGGAATGAAAAACAGTGTGACGCCCATTGCTACCATCAGCACCCCGATCAGCAGCACCCGCCCTATGCGCCAGTGAGCGGGGCTAGGCTCTTGGCCAGCTGCATCGGAGGCGGCTGGCATGAGCAGAAACGGCAAGGGAAAATCCCCAAAAGCAAAGGACCCAAGACAAAGCTCGGCCTTCCTGATCTGGATCGCAGCAAATCGGCGGTCCTGGACAGCCTTGCTTCACCCGAATCCAAGCGTGGCTATCGACACGCCATTGATGAAATTACTCAGTGGTATTGCTCCCGGCCGCGATTGTCGTTCAACAAGGTTGTGGTCCCGCTACCGCATTTTCCTTGGCCCCCCGACGGAACTGACGCCGGCAACGGATTTAATACCACTCTCTGGACGGATAGCGGCAACGTGATGTTGACGGGCGCCGGCACCGTAACCCTGGAGAACATCGGCGGCGGCGGGACGGCAGTTATTTGCGCAGGCGGCCGGGGGTGAGACACTTACCAATGTCAACAACCTCGGCGAAACGGGTCCTGTTTCAGGTGTTGCGTGCGTTTCCTTTCATAGTGTCCGCGTCGCGCGGCCAGCGCTCAATTGGTGACCATGGGGACTGGAAGTTGACGCTGCAACTCCTCATAGCGTGACTTAAGTCATTCCCGCGTCGCGCTACGCATGATCACATTATAGTGGTAGCGAATCTTCTCAGGATCCGTGGTACGGTTTACGGAGTTTTTTCATGCAGCAGAACTCTTTTTCCAAACTTCAGTTGACTCTCGGCACTGGTGCCTTCGCCTTTTGCTTCGCGGTTTTCGGTTCCATGTCGGCGATGATGCCGATCATCAGCAAGCACATGGCGCTCACCCCGGTACAGAAGAGCGTGGCCATTGCCATTCCCGTGCTCTTGGGCTCGCTTGGCCGCATCCCGCTGGGCATTCTCACCGACCGCTTTGGCGGGCGCATTGTCTTCAGTCTGGTCATGCTGTTCTCGATCGTTCCCGCGTTTCTGATGGGCGGCGTCAGCAATTACGCGCAGCTTGTCACCTACGGCTTCTTCATCGGAATTGCGCTGGCCAGCTTTTCGGTTGGCGTGTCGTTCGTGAATGGCTGGTATCCGCCGCAACGTCAGGGATTCGCGCTGGGTGTGTACGGCGCGGGCAACATTGGGCAGTCGCTGGCTGCTTACGGATCTCCGGTGTTAGCGGCAGCTCTGGGATTCAAGTGGGGCTTCTGGACGTTTGGGATTGTGCTCTCGATATGGCTGGTGATTTTCGCTCTCTTCGCGCGCAATGCTCCCAATCGCGGGCCGGCAAAGTCGTTCGCGGAGATTATTCGTCCGCTGGAGGATAAGCGCAGTTGGATTCTAAGCTTGTATTACTTCCTGACCTTCGGTGGATTCGTCGCCATGGCAGTCTATCTTCCCACGCTGTTAACCGAGGTCTTCAAACTGACGCCGCAGGACGCTGGATTTCGCACCGCAGGATTCGTTGTGTTGGCGACGGGAATGCGGCCTGTGGGTGGTGTACTTGCCGACAAGATCGGCGGACGCACAATCCTGAAGTGGGTGTTCCCGGCGGTCGCGTTGATGGCGATGTTTCTCGCCTGTCCGCTGATGTCGACGTTTACGGTCGGAGCATTGGGCATGGCGGCCTGCATTGGTCTCGGCAATGGCGCGGTGTTTAAACTCGTTCCGGAGTATTTCCCCAAAGCGGTTGGTGGCGTCACGGGCCTGGTTGGCGCAGCCGGCGGACTGGGCGGATTTTTTCCGCCGCTGGTGCTGGGCATCATCAAGCAGCAGACGGGCTCCTTCACGCTGGGCTTTGTTCTTCTGTGCGCGTTTGCGCTATGCTGTTTCACCGTGCTGTTGCGAAGCTCTTCTGCGAGCAAGGCGGAGTTGGCGACGGCGATTTGAGCGATGAGCAGCTTCAAGCCAATCGATCTTGAGGCCCGAGGTTCCGATGCACTGCACTCGCTATTTTGGGGACTGCTGGCGGCCGCGCTGTTCATCCTGGGCATCGTCTTCGGCAGCCGCGGCCTGAAGGACTTCGACCCTGCTCTGGTCTCCTACGCGGGCGCGAGCGTGTTTGCGGCGTTTGGAATCGGCTATCGCTACGCCATGTGGCTGCGGCGTCCGCCCACGCGGCTGTACTGGTTTCGCGGATGGCAGATCTTCCTCCAGCCGCGACGGCTGCCGGCAAACCTGGCGCATCTGGCAGCGATCTTCTGGAACAACGTTGTCCTGCAGCGCTTCATCGAGCGCCGCTCCAAAACGCGCTGGACCGCGCACTGGTTTCTCGCCTGGGGCTGCTTGCTGGCTGCGGCAGTAACGTTTCCGCTATCGTTCGGATGGATTCGCTTCGAAACCGCGCGGGACAATCAGGAAATCTATCGCGCATTCGTCTTCGGCATTCACGTGGCGAGCTTTCCGTTGGACAGCTTCGTGGCGCCGCTGGCCTTCAACATTCTCGACATCTGTGCGGTGATGGTGCTCATCGGCGTCTTCGTCGCCCTGTGGCGGCGCGGGCGCGATCGCGGCACCATGAGCGTGCAGCAGTTCTCCAATGATCTGCTCCCGCTGATTCTGCTGTTTGCGATTTCGGTGACCGGATTATTTCTTACCGCGTCCACGCACCTGATGCGCGGTTTGCATTACGTGTTCCTCTCGCAGCTTCACGCCGTGACTGTGATCTTCACGCTGCTGTACCTGCCATTCGGCAAGTTCTTTCACATCTTTCAGCGTCCGGCGCAGTTGGGGATCGACTTCTACAAGCGAGCCGGCGAGGAGAACGGTCGCGCCTCGTGCATTCGCTGCGGGCAGCCGTTCGCTTCGCAGTTGCAGGTTGCGGACCTGAAGGCAGTGCAACGCGCATTGTGTATTAACTACCAAATGGCAGGCGGAAGTCATTACCAGGATGTATGCCCGCAGTGCCGCCGCAAGAACTTGGCGCTGACACAGGACGCGCTCTGGCGTACGCCGGAAGCCGAAGCGGACCGCTTCGCAGGATTCTAACCATGGCGAAACTCCCGGTCGATATCCCCGAGATTGTTCATCAGTTCGGCCCCACGCTCAACCGCGTTCCCGCGGGTGGATGGGTCGCTTCCGAAGAAGAAGACCGCATGGTCAAGACGCATTGCTGCTTCTGCGGCCAGCAATGCGGCATTCAGTTGCGCGTGCGCAACAACAAAGTTGTCGGCTGGGAGCCATGGGAAGACTTTCCCTTCAACTTCGGCAAGCTGTGTCCCAAGGGCGTCAAGCGCTACATGCAGGATGAGCATCCCGACCGACTCAAGCATCCGTTGCAGCGCGTCGAAGGCAAAGGCTATGAGCCGATCGGCTGGGATGCAGCGCTCAGCCGTGTCGTCAGCGAAATTCAACGCATCCAGCAAACCTATGGCAATGACGCCTTCGCCTTGCTCACGGGCGCATCTCTGACGAACGAGAAGGCCTACCTGATGGGCAAGTTCGCGCGCGTGGCGCTGCGCACCGCCAACATCGATTACAACGGCCGGCTGTGCATGGTCTCGGCGGGCGCGGCTTCGAAGAAAGTTTTCGGCTGGGACCGCAGCGCGAACCCCTGGTCCGACATTCCCAAAGCGAAGGTCATCCTGGTCGCTGGGGCCAATGTCGCCGAATGCGCACCGATCACGACCGACTATCTCTGGCAGGCGCGCGAAAGCGGCGGCAAGCTCATCATCCTCGACCCGCGGTTGACTCCCATCGCTCGCAATGCCGATCTGTACATTCCCGTGCGCTCGGGCGGTGACATCGGCGTCTTCAATGGCATGCTTCACGTGATGATCGAGCGCGGCTGGATCGATCGCGACTTCATCGCGCAACATACGACGGGCTTCGAGCAGGTTTCCGAAACGGTGAAGAAGTACACACCGGAATACGCCGCGAAGATTGCCGGCGTGCCGGCGGAGATGATTGTGCGTGCAGCCGAGATGTGGGGCCCGGCGCCGACCAGTTTCCTGCTGCATGCGCGCGGCATCGAGCACCACAGCAAGGGCGTGGACAACTGCATGGCGGCGATGAATCTGGTCATCGCCAGCGGACGCATCGGCCGCGAAGGCTGCGGCTACGCCATGATCACCGGCCAGGGAAACGGCCAGGGCGCACGCGAGCAGGGCCAGAAATGCGATCAATTGCCCGGCGACCGCGACATCAGCAATCCCGAGCATCGTCGCTACATTGCCGGCGTGTGGGGCGTGCCGGAAGAATCCATACCCGGTAAAGGCTTGTCGGCGGTGCCGCTCGTCGAGGCCATTCACGAGGGCAAGATCAAGGGCCTGATTTCCATCTGCTTCAATCCTACTGTTTCTTTGCCGGATGCGAATTATGTTCGCGCGGCGCTCGAGAAACTCGAGTTCTACGCCAACATTGAGTTCTTCTTATCGGAGACAGCGCGTTACGCCGACATCGTGCTGGCCGGCTCGCTGATGGAGGAAGACGAAGGCACGACCACCAACGTCGAAGGCCGCGTGATTCGGCATCGCAAGGTGGTGAGCCCGCCCGGCGAGGCGCGCGAAGACTGGAAGATCATCTGCGAGATTGCGCGGCGTCTCGGCTATGGTGACAAGTTCAACTACGCCTCCGCGCGAGAGATCTTCGACGAGCTGCGCGTTGCCTCGAAAGGCGGCGTCTCCGATTACTACGGCATGACGTGGGAGCGCATCGAGCAGAACAACGGGATTTTCTGGCCCTGCCCGGAGCCCGGTCATCCCGGCACCCCGCGCCTCTACGAAGGCGGCAAGTTCGGGCACACGGACGGCAAAGCGCATTTCATGCCCGTCGAGTGGCGGCCCTCAGCGGAAATGCCTGACGAGGAGTATCCCATCATTCTGACTACCGGGCGAGTGGTGTCACACTTTCTCTCCGGCACGCAGACGCGGCGCATTGGCGGACTGGTGGACCAATACTCGCAACCGCTGTGCGAAATGCACCCTCGGCTTGCCGAGAAGCTCGGCATCAGCGACGGTGATTTCGTGAAGGTCGAAAGCCGGCGCGGTCACATCGTGGTGCGCGCGCAGATCGTGAAGACCATCCGGCCGGACACGGTGTTCGTCCCCTATCATTGGCCGCTTGACCGGTCGGCCAACAACATGACCATCCGCGCGATCGATCCGGTGTCGAATATTCCCGAGTTCAAGATTTGCGCAGTGCGGGTGAGCAAGACCGAGCAGCCGACCGATCCCATCGCCCAGCTCGAAGTGCAGGCCGGGGGAGTGCGGTGAGCGAGCGCGCCTTCTACATCGACTACTCACGCTGCATCGGTTGCCAATCCTGCGTCCAGGCTTGCGCCGAGTGCGACACGCACCGCGGCGTCTCCATGATTCACCTGGAGACCATCCAGCGGCGCGAGAGCGTGCAGACGGCGCCGCAGGTGTGCATGCACTGCGAAGATCCAATTTGCGCGCGCGTGTGCCCGGCCGATGCTATCAAGAAAACACCGGACGGCGTGGTGCAGAGTTCGCTGAAGCCGCGCTGCATCGGCTGCTCGAATTGCGTCCTGTCGTGCCCGTTTGGCGTGCCCAAGTATCAGGCCGAAATCGACCAGATGATGAAGTGTGACATGTGCTACGACCGCACCAGCGTTGACAAGAAGCCGATGTGCGCCACCGTCTGCCCCTCTGGCGCACTGACCTTTGCTACCGCCGAGGAGATTCAGCGCTCGCGGCGTGGCATTGCCATCAACCGCTGGAAGTTCGGAAATGAAGAGGTCAGGACCAAAGTGTTCGTGATCGTACCGCGTGAGGTCGAGCGTGTGGAGGTGAAGCTGGTGCAGATTGAGGCAACGCCGGCCGCGCTGCCACCCGACCCGTACGATGTCGCGCTGATGCTGGAGACAGTGAAATGAATGTTGGCGAAGAGAAGGGCCGCGCACCTTGCGAGGCCGCACCGAAATGGCGACAGGATTTTCCCATCGAATGGGAGGGTGACCACTACGTCAGCCGGCGCGAGATGGTGAAATTCCTTACCCTGGGTTCGGCGCTGCTGGCTGCGGCGAACTGGGTCACGGCCCTGGCCAGCAAGTTCGTTCACCGCGGCTCGCATGCCGAGCGCTACATCGGCTCCGCGTCCGCGCTGGAGCAAAATGGGTCGCTGCTCTTTCGATATCCCACCGATGACGATCCTTGCATTGCTGTACGCACCGCCGATGGCAAGCTCGTCGCTTACTCGCAAGTGTGCACGCATCTTTCCTGTGCAGTGATTTACGAAAAAGCCAAGAACGATCTGTTTTGCCCCTGCCACAACGGCGTGTTCAATCTTGCAGGCGAGCCCATCGCCGGTCCGCCAACGCGCCCTCTGCCGCGCATTCTGCTGGAGCAACGCGGCGATCAGGTTTACGCCGTGGGAAAGATCGGCTGATGCAGAAGGAGGATGCATGAGTGTCAGACGACAAGGAACGACGCTGTTCGCGGCCGTGCTCGCGTTGGTGGGGACAGCAGTCGTAATCCAACTATGGCTGCTTACAGTCTCCATGCACGCATTGCTCAGCGGGGAGTACAGAACACTGATTCCCGCTGCCGCCGGCTCGACCGCCTTGTTGGCTGTGAATGCAGGCCTGTTACGGTACGTCTTCCACTTCGACCGTGAAGGCGGCGGCGAGTAAGTCCCCGATTAGAGTTCGATGGGTAAACGAGCAGGCATCGATCTGAGACCGAGCGCTGTACGTGAATTGTGATAAATCAGATTGGCTTCGTTGAGATCGAGGATGCTTGCTAATCGGAGTTGACAAGAGACGGGTCTCTAGGAAATTCCTCTCGGGAAGTGGTCACTGTTTTCACCTTGCCGTGTAACGCCGGTTCCGCTCTCTTGCCTGGATGCGTCCCGAGGGGCTGGGCACAAGGAAGCGTAGCCGACATCCCGTCAAGTTAGTCGCTTCCAGATTGCCGAGAACCCGAAAACTGCCACTTATCGAGATTACGTGGCCGTCAACTTCTGGGTTGCCCCTCCGATCGCAAGCATTTGGCAAAGCAGCCGCTCCGCAGCTCCTCGACCTGACCGTCCCGTTCCCTCAGCATCGTCAACGCTGGGCCAGTGCTTCGCCCAGCCGCCCCAGCCCAAACTGCCGCAATTGGGATAGCGGAGGTTGCTTACCAAAGTAATCTGTACTCGAGGCACCCTTACGACGATACTGTTGTACTCTACCCACGTTCTTGGAATCGCGAATACCCTTTCAGTGCCAGCATGGGATGAGACATGCATCAGCGCTCGAGTGGGTGTTTCAGCGGGATTGGAAGAGAGTGTCGTGCACTTTCGACGATTCCTCGGAATCGTGCATCACTTTGGGATATTGCTTGCCTTGACGACGATCGCCTTGGGCCAAGTTCGCGACCAACCCGCCCATATTTGGCTCGAGATCACCGCTACCGGCGCGCTGCGTGGCACCTTAACAATCGCAAGCACTGGCGCGCCCGCAGGGCTGCCGGCAGCGTTCGCCCGCGCAGTGGGCTGCGATGTTCCGGACCTGAAAAAATCACCTTATGAATCACGTATCGTGGTGCAATGCCCGCGGCACCACCCTTCGCCCCTGACCTTTCACGCCGACCTTCGCCTCACCGAGCTTGTCCCTGTGCTTCGGCAGGCCGGAGTCGCGAGTATTGATTTCCTCGTCACCACACCTTACGTCCCTTCGCTGCGCCTCGACCCAGTAATCGCCGGACACGTCGGCCGGTCCGGGCGATACGATCGTGCACACTATGCTCTCGAGCAGCTTCCGCAGCAGATTACGATCGAGGGGAGCTTCGAGAGATGGCAAGTGAGGACCCTGGCCGGCTGCGCATTGGGACTGGTCCTAGCGCCGTTTCTGCTTTTATTGCTGCGACCGTCCGACCCTCTGCGTCTCCGCGTTCAAATGGAAGCCATCTTTGTTCTGTCATGGATTGGTTGGATATGGGCGCTGTTGCGAATCGAAGCGGGTGCGTTACTCAGCTTCCTGTTCGGACAATGGACGATGGGCCCCCTGCTGGCGTTGATGGCGCCGACGGTAATAGCGGTCTGGATTGGTTCGCGGGTGGCTGCCGCGCGATACGCTCGCCTGACGCCCAATGGAGTGGGTGATGTCGACCACTATCGCCGCACTAGATTCTGGATGGGCGCGGCTATGGCATGTGTCCTTTCGGTGCTGCTCAGCCTGGTGTTGTCAACATCCACCGATCCTCTCGATTCTGTGCTTGTAGGCGGCGTCTTTATCCTTGCCTGCGTGATCTGCCTCAGGCGGATAGCCCGCAGTGGGAGTCATCCGCTTGCACCGGGAGACCTTCGCAAGCGCGTATTTGAATTAGCCCCCAAGGCAGGGGTCAAACTGCGTAACGTTTCCATCCTGACCTCTGCGACCCAGCGTGGTCCGGTTGCGTTTGCAGCTCGCTGGGGGGTCGTTTTTCTTAATGAGGAACTGTTGCGGAAGCTTTCGCGGCGCGAGGTCGACGCCGTCGTATGTCACGAGCTTTCGCACATCCACCCCGGAAAAAGGTCCTTGCGGATGGTCATTTACATGCTGTTTATCGGATCGATAGTCGGCACGAAATTGGTTCCCCACTTCGTTGATTTTCTCCCGCTATTACTCCTGTCTGCCTATTTTCTGTTCAAGCTCTGGCGCCGCACTGCGGAATACCAGGCCGATCTGGACTCGGTACGCTGGAGTGGTGATCCCGAGGCCATGATCACGGGATTGACCCGCGTTTCGTACGCTCATGGGATGCCGCTCGAATGGCACGCACCAATTTCGTGGATGATGGCACACCCTTCGACGATGGATCGGATTCGCGCCATAGCTCGCGCTGGCAGGTTGAGCGAGTCGCGCATCCCGGAACTGCTGGAGGAGTCGCGGCGAGATGCTGTGGACCATTATGCAGAAGGTGCCGCTGCCGTGGTCCGGCAGGACGCTGCGTTCTCACCCGCAATGCGCCAAAGATTGCGGATGCGCCTGAACTGGTACGTGGCCTTGGTGCCGGTTGGGTTCGGTCTTCCCGTGGTTTGGCTGCTCGAACGAAGCCGACTGCCATGGTGGGCCGTTATTGCCGCCGGGAGCTTATTTACGGTGTTCGCGATCTACGTGGGTTATGAGTGGATCGCGGGCGCGATTCGCGCGAAGGTAAAACAACGAGCGGTCGCGCGGGACGGGCAGGGCATATTCGTGGGCTTTAGTGTCTGCGTGGGAACTAAGGTTGGCCACTCCAGACACGACAGGCCCCCGCGCTCGGGGGCAGGTTCGCCGCGCGAGCTCTGCCCTAGATTTACTTTGCGAGTTGGTACAGCCGGGTCAGGTTGTA
>Ga0335079_10001232_pt1 | contig 29211 bp, 25 predicted proteins | sample Lox_Sample_33_FD_206719 | JGI IMG/M metagenome (GOLD analysis project Ga0335079, IMG submission 206719) | Soil microbial communities from Loxahatchee National Wildlife Refuge, Florida, United States - Lox_Sample_3.3 | ecosystem: Environmental > Terrestrial > Soil > Wetlands | place: USA...
TCTACGGCCGCGACAAACAATTCGAGGATACAAAGCCGCTGATGGAGCTGCTCGGCGAGGTCAAGCTCGCCAGGAAAGTACTGCTTGACAAGAACATGACATCGGCACACGACACAATGCAACGGACTCCCCTCTTCGTCCGGACAGAGTCCGAGGTGAGCGCGACGGCTGTCGGCACCGGCGATTGCCATGCCCCACAAGTGAGCATCAACCGGGCGGTGCCCTGACGGCTCGCGGACGGATACGAAAAATGTTCGACTCAGAGGCTCGCTGCCCGGCCCCTGCGGTGGACTGCGTCTGTGTTGCCACCACCGGCCGCTACTTGGCTGTTGCGAAATCCCACAGATGTGTTAGACTGTTTGTGCGTTGATCGCTTCCGGTTGTGTTGTGCGGTCCCTCTGGTGCAGTTGATCTGAGAACACCCGCCTTCAGTACCCTCCGAACGTCTTCAGCGTAAATCAAACTGGCCATGCCCAGTTGCCGTGGTGGCGCACCATTTCGTGCCGCGCGGCCGAGGCACAGGCCCAAAAAGAGAACAGACTAGAAATGCAGACTTTCACAGAATTACCGATTTCGCAGTACACCCAGCAGCGCCTGGCGTCGCTCGGCTTCACCGCGCCCACGCCGGTGCAGGCCGCGGCGATCCCGCAGGCCCTGCTGGGCAAGGACGTGCTCGCCACGGCGCAGACGGGAACCGGCAAAACGCTGGCCTTCCTCGTGCCCGTCGCCGAGCAGCTCCTGAAAACAAATGACAAGGGAGTAGCCGCGCTGGTGCTCGTCCCCACGCGGGAACTGGCCCTTCAGGTGGCCGCTCAGTTTGACGGCATCCGTGGAAAGCAGCTCGGGCCGGCCGCCGTCGTTGTGGGCGGCCTTTCCGAAGGCCAGCAGATCAACGCCATCCGCAAGGGTGCGCGCCTGATCGTGGCCACGCCCGGACGCCTCGAGGACCTTCTCGACCGCCGGCTCGTCGATTTCCGCGTCTTGAAGACCCTCGTGCTCGATGAAGCCGACCGCATGCTCGATATCGGCTTCCTGCCCGCGATCCGCCGGATCATGTCCGTGCTTCCGCGCCAGCGGCAGACGATGTGCTTCTCCGCCACGCTCGAAGCCTCGGTCGTGCATCTCGTCAACGACTCGATGCGCAATCCCGTTCGCCTGTCATTCGGCTCCACGCTCAAGCCTTCGGAGAACGTGCGCCTGCAAGCCTTCGAGGTGGCCATCGACGCCAAGCCCGACGTCCTCCACCGCCTGCTCTCCAAGGAGACCGGGCGGTGCCTGGTGTTTTCACGCACCAAGCGCGGCGTCGAGCGCATCGTCCGCAACCTGAACCGCGACGGCATCGCCGCCGCGATGATTCACGGTGACCGCTCGCAGTCGCAGCGCACCGCCGCGCTGGCCGGATTCCAGCAGGGGCGCGTCCGCGTGCTCGTGGCCACGGACCTGGCCTCGCGCGGCATCCATGTGCAGGACATCGCGCACGTCATCAACTACGATCTGCCCGAACTGGCGGAAAACTTTATCCATCGCGTGGGTCGCACCGGCCGCGCGGGGGAAACGGGCGTGGCCTCCACGCTCTTCCTCTCCAGCCAGCGTACGGAGCTGTTCCAGTTGGAGCGCACGCTCGGCCTGCGGATCGAGCGCCTGCACGCGGACGGCACCTTGCCCGAAAAGAAGACGCCGGAGCGCAATTACGCGCACCCGGTCAACACCACAAACGGGCCCCGCATGGCTCGCCTGCCTGGGGAATACCTTCAGGCACAGCTAGCGAAGTAAAGCCGAAGTACGGCTTCACCGGCCGGATTTGCCACCTCCTGCCCTCGGCGGCCCATCAGCCGCCGAGCGGCAGGTAGTACTGCGTACCCTTCACCGGCTCCTGCAGCCTGCGCAGCAGTTGCTGCAGGTCCGCGTCGCGTTCGACGAAATCGATCTCCGACGTGTTCACCACCAACAGGTCGGAAACCGTGTAGCGGAAGAAGAAGTGCTCGTACGCCTTCACCACCTCGTCGAGGTACTCGTCGGCGACGTGCGCCTCTGAAGGCTCCTTCTTCTTTCCGATGCGCTGGCGCAGCACTTCCGGAGTCGCCTGGAGATACACCACCAGGTCCGGCACCGGCAGGTCGCGCGCCAGCATGTCGTAATAGTGGTCGTAGAGGCGCAGCTCCTCGTTATCCAGGTTGATGTTCGCGAAGATGCGGTCCTTCTCGAACAGGAAATCGCTGACCACCGGGCCACTCACCGCGTCTACCGCCGCTTCCTTCAGCCGCCGGTGCCGCTCGAAGAGAAAATACATCTGCGCGCGAAAGGCGCTCCCCGGAATGTCTTCGTAGAAGGAAGAGAGGAATGGGTTGTCCTCGCAGTCGTAAATGCGCCGCGCGTGCAGCCGCTCCGCCAGCAACCGCGCCAGCGTGGACTTCCCCACACGAATCGGACCTTCCAGCGCTATGAAGCGTGGGCGGCGGAACGCAGGCGCCGAATTCGGGGAGCCCGGCATGGCGCGCGGATTATATAACGCGCCGTTGCGATGGAGCCGCGTAACAGAAGTCGTTTGTAAACGCTGAAACCAGCGCCAAGCACGACCAAACCTCCGGCCGGCCCGTCGCTACACCACGCGAATTTGCTCTCGCAGCCCTGCGGCGCGCAAGCGCAGCGGGCCGGCGGTGTAAGGGAAGAAACCCGCCTTGCGAGGCCGCTTTTCGCCGGCAACCCGCGTGCTACCATCACGTTCCGCGGTCGGGATGGATAAGGGGGCGCAGCTTCCCTGCCGATAGCATCTATCGATGCATGAAAAGCGACAATTTCGCCGTGTTCCCCTGGTCGCCGTAGTGCGCGCCGAGGCCGCCGGGCATCCCTACTCCGTCGAAGGTCGAAACATCAGCGCCGGCGGCATGCTGGTGAAAACGGAGAAAACGCTCGAGGAAGGGACCTCGATGCGGCTCGAGTTTCAATTGCCCGGAGAGCCCAGCCCCGTGCATGCAGTGGGAATCGTGCAGCACGTGCTCCCAGGCTCCTTCATGGGCATCCGCTTCGTCGAGCTGAACGACGCCGATCGCAAACGCATCGAAGCCTACGTCGCGGCGGCGCCGCAGTAGCGCCCGCGGGACGGCGCCTTCGGGGCTGGCGCCTCACCACTCCTTCGCCAGCGCCGTCACAATGTCCGCCAGCGCGCGCACGTCGCGCGTGTCCACCACTTCCGCCGCGGAATGCGAGTAGCGCAGCGGCCAGCCCAGCGCCACGTCCACCGCGCCGTAGCGGGTGAATACGGAGCCGTCGTTCCCGCCGCCGGTCACGCCGTACTGCACGGGAATATTGTGCTGCCGCGCCAGTGCCACCACGCGGTCCACGAGCGGCGGGGGACAGGCAAGACGACGCGAACGGGGAGCGCGCAGGGGAACGCGGTTGGGCCTACGAAATCTTCGTAGCGGAATAGTACGACGCGACCGTCTGCGGCACGGTCGCCGGCAGCACCGGCAGTTCGACGCGGAACGTCGCCCCGCCTTCCGGCCGGTTGAAGCACGTGATGTCGCCGCCGTGCTCCTGGAGGATCCCGTAGCAGATGGAAAGCCCCAACCCTGTTCCCTTGCCCACCGGCTTCGTGGTGTAGAACGGGTCAAACACGCGTTTAGGGTCCTTCAGCCCCGGACCCGTGTCGGAAAATTCGATCACCGCGCGGTTCCGCTCCCGCAGCGTGCGAATGGTCAGCGTGCCGCCACCCACCTCTTCCAGCGCGTCCACCGCGTTGTTGATGATGTGGAAGAACACCTGAAGCAGCTGGTTGGGGTCTCCGCGCACGCCCGGAATCAGCGACTCCGGCGCGAACTCCACCTTCACACGCTTGTCGCGCAAATCCAGCGACCGCAACTGCGACGCGCTGGCCAGCACTTGATTCAGGTCCAGCAGAACTTTTTCCGCCGGCACCTGCCTCGCGAAACTCAACAGGCTGGTGATCAGCGACTTCGTGCGCAGCGCCTGCGTGCGGACCTTTTCCACCAGGGCGCGGTGCCGTGGTGCGAGTGCGCGGTCCGCTTCAAGCACGTCTGTAAACCCGAGAATCGCCGTCAGCGGATTGTTGATCTCGTGCGCCGCTCCCGCGGCAAGCTGGCCGAGCGACGACAGTTTCTCCGTCTGCACCAGCTGGCTCTGCAGCCGCCGCAGGTTTTCCAGCGACTCCTCCGATGTCCCCAGCAGTTCCAGCCGCTCGCGATTCACCAGGAGCTGCCGCCAAAAGACCAGCGCATCGAACGGGATCATGGCCACTAGCGTCAGCAGCAGGCGGTACCGGCGGATGCCCACCGGCGCGTCGCTCAACACCTGGTTCCAGATTGCGAACAGAGGCAGCGAAACCAGCGCCGCCATCGACAGGCGCGCCGGCCAAACGCCGCCCGCCATCGGCGCGCCCGGCCCGTCCACGCCGGGAGTGCGGTAAGCCACCAGTCCCGCAGTCGCGAACATCGCGAACGAAGCCACTAGCGGCACGTCAAACAGGCTTCCCGTGCGGTACTGGCCCGCGTCGATCGCCGTGTTGATCAGGGTCGAGCCCAGCATGTACAGAGCGACAGAGAAGAACAGCGCGCAGTAGATTCGCCGCCACGCCCCGCGCGTCTTCCACGAAAGCATGCCCAGGCCGATCAGCAGCATCGAGTTCTGCGCCAGGTACAGATAATCGAACGCCTCGTTGTAGTAGTCCAGCTTCGGCATCACCAGATGCCATGGCGTCACGAAGAACAGATACAGGAACGTCCACCATACCAGCAGAAGCGCAAAGTCCACCGGGCCGTAGCGCGCTTCGCGGTCCTTGTGGCGCAGGTGTGGCTGCAGGGAAAGCGCCGCGAGCATCGGCACCGTGTGGAAAAAGAAGATAGGATCGCCGGAAAACGGGTTGGGCGCAGGCTGGTGGCGAAAAACCTCGTAATGCGTCCACAGAATCTGCCCGCCCATCCACAGCGTGCAGCTCAGCGCGAACAACATCCAGAACCAGTTCTGCCGCCAGCGCGGCGACGCCGCGTTCAGCAGCAGGCCCGTGTTGGCCAGCAGGGGTACGAAGCACTGCACCACGTCGCCGAAAGCCGTCAGGCCGTCACCGGGCTGGATCAGCAGCGCTCCTGCCACGTAGCCGCCGACCAGCAACACCCAGCCCGCGGCGATCCATTTTGCCGCGGAAGATGGAGACGGAAAGCTCCAGTGCGGGGTGGGTTGCGCCACACCCCTCTCATCAGCCACCCTGGCTGTAATGGCCGCAGACATTGTTGTACGGCGCCACTCTACCGGCCGACCCCTCTGGATACACTGGTACCAAAGATACTGTCCTTCGTGCGGGGCCACCCCTGTACCTTTGTTAAGGCAGTGATGCTAAGGCAGTGAGCCGCGCCGCCGTTGGTGCAGGGACCGCCGCAATCTTCCGCGCGACCGGCGCGATTCGGCCGCGCTTTACGCTAGAATTGAAGGCGGAGAGGTGGGTGAGTGGTTGAAACCGGCGGTCTTGAAAACCGTTAGGCCCGTGAGGGTCTCGTGGGTTCGAATCCCACCCTCTCCGCCATCTTCGGCGCGTCGGACGCTGCGATCGCCTGCTCGTCGCGCTCATCTGGCGGCCTGCCTTGCAGCCCTGCTGTTTGCCCTGCCGCTGTTCGCGCACGACTTCTACCTCATGCCTGACCCCTTTGTCGTCGCGCCCGGTGCGCGAATCAGTGTCGGCGTCTTCAACGGCGACTCTTTCCCCGAAAGCGAAGTCAGCCCGGTTCTCGAACGACTGCGCGACGTGAGGCTGATCTCCGCAGCCGGCTCGGTCGATGTGGACGGCCTGCGCGTCGTGGGAAAAGAAATCCGCGGGGAAACTCACTTCGCCGGCCCCAGCGGCGCCGTCGCCACCGCCCGCACCATCCCCCACTTCATTTCGCTCCAACCGAAGCAGTTCAAGAGCTATCTGGCCGGCGAAGGCCTGGACGCCGTCATCTCCTGGCGCGAGAAGCACCAGGAGGAGCATGTGCCCAGCCGCGAACGCTACAGCAAGTACGCAAAAGCCCTGATCGCTGTATCGTCCAGTGCCGGGCGCAGCGGCGCGGGCGGCAGCGCGGGCGACAACTCCGTTCACTCGCGCCCCACCGGCATGACCCTCGAAATCGTGCCGGACGCCAGCCCGTACGATCTGCGCGCCGGCGACCCGCTGCCCATCCGCGTGCTGTATCGCGGCAAGCCCGCCGCGGGCCTGCAAATCCAGGCGGCCTGGGCCGGTGCGGGCGTCGCCCGGCAGATCTCTATCGCCGGACGCACAGACGCGAACGGCGCCCTCACCGTCCGCCTGGGACGTCCCGGCAAGTGGCGCCTGCACACCGTGCTGATGGAGCGCTGCGCCGACCCGAAAGCCGCTGACTGGGAAAGCTACTGGGCCAGCCTCACCTTTGAGATGCGCTGAGTTGCAGCCGTGTGGGTGGCCTCCACTATGATTTGTCACGTTGTATACTGTTTCGCCAATTCTCCTGGAGACCGCTCCGCAATGTAGTAGTATCTGCGGCACCGCAGTCGATTTCAGGAGGAGAGCTTCGGTCGGGAAAGGCCGTCGTACTTGGGCATGGGCGGGGAATTCTTCTGGCGAGATGTGAGGTTCGGGCTGCGGGCGCTGATACGGAACCGTGCGTTCGCCGCCGTGTCTCTGCTCACCCTCGGGCTGGGCATCGGCGCTAACGCCGCCATTTTCAGTGTTGTAAACGCCGTGTTGCTGCGCCCCCTTCCCTTCCCGAATCCCGACCGCATCGTCATCCTCTGGAAGACCGAGGCGCGCCGCAACGTCGTGAAAGGCGCCGCCTCTCCCGCCGAGTATCTCGACTGGCGCGACCGCGCCCGCTCTTTCGACGATCTCGCCGCATGGCAGGCCGGCTACTACAACATGGCGGGCGCCACCCAGCCACAGCAGGTCTGGTGCGCCAAGGCCTCCTCGAACTTCTTCGACGTCTTCCAGGTAAAGCCGATGGCCGGCCGCGGTTTTCGACCGGATGAAGAAACTCCTGGCCACGACCAGGTCGCCATCCTCAGCTTCCGTCTGTGGCGTGACCACTTTGGCGGCCAGGACGTGCTCGGGCACAGCATCACCCTGGACGACAAGCCCCTTACCATCATTGGTGTGCTCCCGCCTGACTTCAATCCCACGGGGAAAGAGGGCTTCCAGTACGACGTGTGGATGCCTTTCGCTTTCGACCGCGGCCATATGGATCGCGACCAGCACCTCCTCATCATCTTCGGCCGGCTGAAGCCGGGCGCCTCTCTTTCCCAGGCCGACGTCGAAATGAAGACCATCGTTCGCCAGCTCAAGCAGGAGTATCCCGGCATCGATCCGGAATCCGACGTCCGCATCGCCCGCCTGCATGAGGAAAGCATCGCCGCGCTGCGTCCCGCGCTCGAACTGTTGCTGGCCGTCGCGGGGCTCGTGCTGCTGGTGGCCTGCGTCAATATCGCCAACCTGCTGCTTTCCCGGGCCACTTCGCGCGAGCGCGAAATGGCCCTGCGTGCCTCGCTCGGGGCCGGGCGCGGCCGCCTGCTGCTCCAACTCCTCACTGAGAGCATGATTCTGGGCCTCGCGGGAGGCGCCTTCGGCCTTCTGCTCGCCTTCGCCGGCCTGCGCCTGCTGCCTTCCTTGCTGCCTCCCGCCGGCAGCCGCCTGGAAATCCCCTACGCGCAGATGATTCACATTGATCCCGGCGTTCTCCTCTTCACCCTGCTCGTTTCCCTCGCCACCGGCATCATTTTCGGCCTCGCCCCGGCTTTTCAAATGTCCCAGACGCGCATCAGCGAAGCTCTCAAGGAAGGAGGCCGCAGCGCCACCGGCGGCCGGCGCGGCAATCTGTTGCGCAGCCTGCTGGTCGTCATGGAGATCGGCGTGTCTCTGCTGCTTCTCGCCGGCGGGGGGCTTCTCGCGCGCAGCTTTCTCAACGTCCTGTCCGAGAATCTGGGCTTCGACGCGCGGAACCTGCTGACGCCGCAGATCAGCCTTCCGGCCTACCGCTATAGCGACCCGCCGCAGTTCGTCAGCTTCTTCCGTCAGGTCTCCGAACGCGTGCGCAACCTGCCCGGTGTCGAGGCGGCAGGCATGATCAACTATCTTCCCCTGACAGGTTGGGGCGGCGGCGGCTTCTCAAATTTCCAGGTCGCGGGAATGGCCCCGAAGGCACGCGGCCAGGAATTTACCGCCGGCTGCCGCGTAATCGATGCGGGCTACATCGCCGCCATGCGCATCCCCTTGCTCAAGGGCCGCGGCTTCGAGGACAGCGATGCCGAGCGGGGCCAGCCCGTCGCCCTCGTCAACACCGCCCTCGCACGCAAGTTCTTTCCCGGCGACGACGCCGTCGGCAAGCAGATCCGTTTTCTGCCCGAAGGCCGCAGCATGCTCGCCCCGGTGCTCGCTGAATCGTGGATCACCATCGTCGGCGTCGTTGGCGACACCGTTGAGGCGGAAATAGGCGAGAAAAAGCAGCCCATCTTCTACCTTCCCTATTCGCAGAACCCCTCTCGCATCATGCGCCTGGTCATCCGCACCGCGGGAGACCCGATGAGCATGGCTGCCGCCGTCCGCACGGCCGTCGAATCAGTCGACAAGGATCAGCCCGTCACGGAAGTGACCACGATGGACGCCTACGTTGCCGCTGTGTCGTCCCAGCGCCGCCTCAACATGACGCTCGTTGCGTTTTTCGCCGTGCTGGCGACCGCTCTCGCCGCGGTCGGAATCTACGGAGTGATGTCCTACTCGGTGATGCAGCAAACCCACGACCTCGGCGTGCGCATGGCGCTCGGCGCTCAGCCGCAGGATGTGCTTCGCCTCGTCGTAGGCCAGGGCATGCGGCTGGCGGTTATAGGCATCGTCGCGGGACTTCTGGGGGCGTTCTTCATCCTCCGGCAGGTTCTCGCGCCGATGCTCTACGGTCTCAGCGCTACCGACCCCGTGATCCTCATTGCGACCGCAGCGTTCATCGCGGCCACTGCGTGGGTCGCCTGCTACGTCCCCGCGCGCCGCGCCACACGCGTCGACCCGCTCCGCGCCCTGCGCTACGAATAGGCCGCTACACGCTGCACAGCAGTCCGGTGGACGCGGCCCGCGCCCGCCGTGACCGTGCGAAATCCATCGGAATAGGATTCTGCTGCAGCAGCTCGACAAAGGCATCCACGTACGCCGGGCGCGATCCGGCGCGACGCGTCGCCGCCTGCCAGCTCCGCCGGAAGCCCCATCGCGTCAGCCGGAGCGCTTTCAACTCCCCGGCAGCGACCAGCGGTGCAACCGCCCATCGCGCAAATACCGCTATGCCAAGCCCCGCGCGCACCATCTCCAGGATCGCCTCGGTCAGGTCCACGTGCGATACCTTCCGTGGAATCACGCCCGCGGGACGCAGAATCTCCTCCATCACCGTGCTCTGCCGCGGCGAAATTGAATACAGAAAGAGGTGCTCGTCCGCGAAGTCCTCCGGCCTCATCCATGCCCGCCGCGCCAGCGGATGCCTCGGCGAGGCCACCACCACAAGCTCATCCTCAAACAGCGGCCAAAACTCGGCGCGCGGATTCGCTTGCTGCCTCGACACGATCGCCAGGTCCAGCCGTCCATCCAGCAGCGCCGCCAGCGGCTGGCGAGTCGCCTCGATCACGATCTGAACGTCTACGTGGGGAAACCTTTTCTGGAACTGCTTCAGCCGCGCCGGAAGCCAGTGGTAACACGTGTAGCATTCCGTGGCCAGGCGCAGGGGTCCGGCGTCCGCCTGCGATGCGTGCCGGATTTCCTCTTCGGCCCTGCGCAACTCCTCCAGAACCGTCCGCGACACGCCCAGCAACCGCTGCCCGGCCTCCGTCAACCGCATCTTCTTGTTCACGCGGTCAAATAAGCGCACCCCCAATCCCTCCTCGGCATTCCGCAACTGGTGGCTCAGGGCCGGTTGCGTCAGGTGCAGCCGGCGCGCGGCTCCGGTCACGCTTCCCTCTTCCACGATCGCGGTCAGCAGGCGCAGGTGGCTGGTCTCGATGGGCATGTTCAGTCTCCGTTCCCATGATACATGAACATGGCGCATCATTCTTATTCATAACATTCAGTGTCCTTATGGACTCCGCTGGGGCACCCTGAACCTGCATCGTCAGGAGGCTCCTGTGGAATCTGTTCGCCACGACGCGCGCTTCGCATTCCGAATTCTCGTCAGAAAACCGGGATTCAGCCTGTTCGCCGTGGGCATCCTTGCGCTGGGCATCGGCGCGAATAGCGCCATCTTCAGCATGGTCAACGCCGTCCTACTGCGGCCCCTGGCGCTTCGCCAGCCGGACCGCGTGCTCACCATCTGGGAGAGTCGCCAGGACGTCGGCACCTACCCCATTTCCATCCCCGACTTTCTCGACCTTCAGGAGCAGAACCGCACGCTGGCCTCCATGGCCGCGTTGGCCATGTGGAACACGAACCTCAGCGGCGAAGAAACGCCCGAGCGCGTTACGGGAATCCAGGTCACGGGCGGCTTCTTCGAAACGCTCGGTGCCCAACCCGCTCTGGGCCGCTTGCTGCGGCCTTCTGACGCGCAGGCAGGCAGTCCGCGCGTCGTCGTGCTCGGCTTCGGCTTCTGGAAGCGGCATTACGCCGGCGACCCCGGCGTCGTCGGGCGCGAAATACGCCTGAACGGCCTGATGTACACGGTGGTCGGCGTAATGCCCGCGGATCTGATCTACCGGCGGACGCCCGACGATGTCGTCGTTCCACTGATCATTGAAGAGGACCGCAGGCGTGCTGAGCGCAACGACAGCTTCCTGCGCGGCTTAGGACGCATGCGGCCCGGCGTTGCGGTGAGCCAGGTTCCCGAAGACCTCAACGCCATTCTCAAGCGACTTCAGCAGCAGTATCCCGCGAGCAACGCGGGGAAAACCGGCTCTTCCGTTGAAGTTCTTCAGGACTCGCTCGTCGGCAACGTGCGCGGCCAGCTCGTGCTCATTCAGGGCGCCGTTCTCGCCGTACTGTTGGTCGCCTGCGCCAACCTTGCCGGCCTGTTGCTCGTGCGCACCAGCGCGCGCGGAAAAGAGATCGCCATCCGCGCCTCGCTTGGCGCTTCCCGTGGCCGCATCCTGCGGCAGTTGCTTGTCGAAAGCATGATGCTGGCGGCCGCCGGTGGCGCGCTCGGCTTGGCTCTTGCCGCCGGTGGCCTGCGCGCGCTCCTGGGCGCCCTTCCCGCCGCCCTTCCACGTGCCGGCGAGATTCATCTCGACGCGCCGGTTCTGGGATTCACTGCCTTGCTCTCCCTATTCTGCGGCCTGATCTTCGGCATCGCGCCGGCTCTCGAACTCTCGCACGCGGACCTGCACGCGAAAATGAAGGCCGGCGCGCAAAGCGGCGCGCGGCAGCGCCTCCGCCATCTCCTGGTTATGGCGCAGGTCGCTGCTTCCCTGGTCCTTCTGGTCGGCAGCGGGCTGCTGTTGAGGAGTTTTCTCCGGCTGTCTGAGGTCCAGCCGGGTTTCAGTCCGTCGAACGTGCTGGTTGCGCGGCTCGCGCTTCCCGCCACGCAGTACAAGGGCAACGAAGAAGTATTCCACTTCTACCGCGAACTGGCTCGCCGCGCTGAGGCTCTTCCCGGTGTCCGCTCGGTCGCCGTGGCCAACGTCGTCCCCACCGACGGTTTCCTCGCCAGCGTCGAGTTCTCGATCGTCGGGCGCGGGTGGACTCCCGCAGACTTTCCCAGTGCGCACTATCGTATGGTCAGCTCTGGCTACTTTCGCACCCTGCAGATTCCGCTCCTGGCCGGCCGCGAGTTCCTCGATACCGACAACGTCCAGGGTGCTCCCGTCGTCATCATCACTCAGGCCTGCGCCAGGCGATTCTGGCCCGCCGCGAATCCGCTGGGGGCACATATTGAAATCGACGACCTGCAGTCGGGCATGCGCCAGGTCGAAGTCGTCGGTGTCGTGGGAGATATCCACGACTTCGGCCTCGATCGCGAGGCGCAACTCGAGGTGTACGTCCCGCTTCCCCAAGTCCCCCCGGAAACCGTTTCCTACTTGAAGAGCAACATGTACTGGCTCCTGCGCACCGCCACCGACCCGCAGTCTGTCGCCGAAGTCTTCCGGCGCGAAGTGCAGGCCGTCGATCGCGACGTTCCCGCCACCAGCGTCCGCACGCTCGAGCAGTATCTCGACCAGTCGCTCGCAGCCCGCAAGTTCAGCCTGGTGCTGGTGGGGATTTTTGGCGCTGCGGCGCTGCTGATCGCCGCCATGGGCATCTACGGGGTCGTGTCGTACACCGTCGTCCTGCGCACCCCGGAGATCGGCGTGCGCCTGGCCCTCGGCGCGCAGCCCGCGGGAATCTTCCGCTTGGTTCTGGGGCACGGCCTCCGGCTCGTTGCTGCGGGACTCGCTGCCGGCCTGTTGGCTGCTCTTCTCGTCCTCCGTATGGGCAGCGGCATGCTGTTCGAAACCAGTACGGCGGACCCTGCCACGTACATCACCATCACCGCGCTCTTGTTCGGCGTTGCCGTTCTGGCGTGCTATTGGCCTGGACGGCGGGCTATGGCCGTCGATCCTCTGGTCGCATTGCGTGCTGAGTAGCGCAGGCCCACTCGCCTGCACCCACTGGGCGGAGCGGCTCCTATTGCGCAGGTGCGGCCGGCGGTTGCGTAGGCTTCCAGTCCGAAGGCGGGAACTCGATGCCCCAGAAGTGCGGCGCCGGCGACACGAACTCGAGCCCGAGGCGCATTCCACGGTCCGAAGCGCCTCCGATGTAAACCACGCGGCTTTCCTGATCCTCTTCCGTCGCCGGGCTGCGCAGCGTCACCAGCGCACCCATGTCGATCTCCGCATCCAGATACAGGAGCGCTCCGTGTGCGTTGATCACAATGGTCTCGCCCTGCTTGGTGAACTTGTGGCCGCGGTTGTCGCGTCCCGAGGCGCGAACGTGCATGCGCGCAAAAACGCGGGAGCTGCGCCGCTTGTTTTCCGCTTCCGATGTGGCCATGCTCGGTATCCTGCCCCAAGCCCTCTACGGCGTCAATCATCGCCTCCCTTCAGGTACCGCGAATGCCATCGGCTGCGTCATAAATGGGGATGCGCCTGCGCTACACCCGGGCAAATTCGCGCGCTGGCGGCGCATCGTAGTCTGCGAACATCATGACGAGGCGGCGAACTCTCTCAGTGCACCCAGGAAACAGCTCGGTTGGCCTTCAGATGGCTGCGGTGGCGTTGTTGCTGTTCGGCTTCTGCGGGCCGGCCGTTCAAAACACAGGCGCGCAAACGGCCGCGCCGTCCCCGCCGACCCAGCCGCAGAAATCTCTCCCTCTCGGAGTCGTGCTGCCCGACGTCCCCGAGCGCGCCGATCCCTCTCAGTCCTTTGCGCTCTACCTGCCGCAGGACTACTCACCGTCAAAACGCTGGCCGGTGATCTACGCCTTCGACTGGGCCGCTCACGGGAAGGTTCCCGCCGAGATGTACTATCCCGCAGCGCAGAAGCGCGGTTACATCGTCATCGCGTCGAACAATTCGCGCAACGGTTCCGCTAAAGAGTCGCTCGATGCCGCGCTCGCCCTTTGGAATGATACCCGCGCGCGCTTCTCCATCGATCCGCAGCAGGTCTACGCCACCGGCCTCTCCGGCGGAGCACGCAGCGCATTTGTGTTTGCGGATCGGTGTTACTGCGTCAAAGGAGTCATTGCGGCGGGGGCTGGACTGCCGCCGCTCGCCGGACAGTTGCGCGACCTGCCCTACGTGGTCTACATGACCGCCGGCATGAACGATTTCAACTATCCCGAGCTGGTTGAGCTCGAGCAGCGGCTGGACGCGTTGCACGTCCCCAATCGCCTGCGCCGCTTCGACGGCGAACACCAGTGGCCGCCATCGGAAATCCTTGGCGAGGCCGTCGACTGGATGCAACTGCAGGCGATGCGCCAGAACCGGCGGCCCCAAGACGAAGCGTTCATTGCCGAAATGCGCGCCGGGGCGCTCGCCCGTGCCGAGGCGCTCGACAAGGCAGGAGACGTCCTCAGCGCCTATCAGGAGTACCGGAAGTCCGCCGAGGACTTTGCCGGCATGGCCGACGCAACGCCGTTTGCCGCGCACGCCGCGCAAATCAAGAACTCGCCGGAGCTGCTGAAAGCGGAGAAACAGGAACGCGAAGACTTTGCCTTGCAGCGCCGCCTGCAGGGCGAGGTCGAAGAACAGCTCACCCAACTGCCCGCGGGCAGCTTCGAGCTGGGCCGCAGGCTCGCCGACATCACCCCAATGGTCGCCGCCCTGCGCGACCGCGTGGATCGCGCCAAAGACCTTCGCGACAAAAGAGTCGCCTATCGCGCCGACTCCGACGTATTCGCCACCTGCTATGAAGCCGGCCTCGCCAAAGCGCGGCAGGGCGATCTGCAGGTAGCGGAAATCTACTTTCAGGTGGCGGCGATCGCCGGGCCAAAATCGCCCGGCCCTCCTTTCGAGCTTGCCAAGGTGTACGCCAGGTCAGGCGACAAGAAAAAGGCGCTCCGCTCGTTGGAGCTGGCCGTTTCCAAGGGCGTCAAGAACCCCTCCTCGCTGCGTGATACCGCCGAATTCGCCCCTCTCCACGGAGATGCCAGATATGAGCAGCTCGTGGCGCACTTGGAGCAGGCGCACTAGGGACACCGCACACACGCAATCGCTGCCGCTTGCTCCCGTTGCGCGTGGTGCATAGAATTGCCTCCGCGCCGGCCCAGGCCCAGGAGCAGCAGCACGACGAGGAGTCAACCCGGGATGAATCCCATCGACTACATCGAATCGCATCGAGACGCAAACCTGGCCGACCTCGTTGAGTTTCTCCGCATCCCCAGCATCAGCACGAAATCCGAGCACAAGGCCGACGTCGAACGGGCCGCGCGCTGGGTGCACGAAAGGCTCCGCGGCCAGTTTGAGACCGTCGAGACCATTCCCACCAAGGGTCACCCGCTGGTCTACGCGGAAAGCGCGCAGGTTCCCGGCAAGCCAACGGTTCTCTTCTACGGACACTACGACGTGCAGCCTTCCGAGCCTGACCATTTGTGGACCACCCCTGCCTTTGAGCCCGCTGTGCGCAACGGCAACCTCTATGGCCGGGGCACCGCAGACGACAAGGGACAGGTGCACATCCACCTTGCCGCCTTTGAAGCCCTGAAAAAGACCGAAGGCCGCCTTCCGGTAAACGTAAAGGTGCTCATCGAAGGCGAAGAGGAAGTCGGCGGCGTAAACCTTTATGCCTACGTCCGGGAAAACAAGAACCGCCTCAAATCCGACGCGCTGGTCGTCTCCGACACCAGCATGCTCGGCCCGGGCGTGCCCTCCGTCACCTACGGCCTTCGCGGATTGAGCTACTACCAGGTGGAAATCACCGGCCCGGCGCAGGACCTGCATTCCGGCGTCTTCGGCGGCGCCGTGCCCAACCCTCTCACCATCCTGAGCGAACTGTTCGCGAAGATGCACGACAAGAACTTTCGCGTCACTGTGCCCGGCTTTTACGATGATGTGGCCGCGCTCTCCAGAGCGGAGCGCAAGGCCCTCAGCTCGCTCCCCTGGAAGCTCAGCCAGTTCAAGAAGAACGTCGGCGCACCCGGCCTGGCCGGCGAAAAAGGCTTCTCCGTGGTCGAGCAGATCTGGTGCCGGCCCACGCTCGAGTTGAACGGCATGTGGGGCGGATACATGAGCGAGGGCGCCAAGACGGTGATTCCCTCGAAGGCCTGGGCGAAGTTCTCCACGCGCCTGGTGCCCAATCAGAACCCGCAGAAGATTGTGAAAGCCGTCGAGAAGCACGTGCGTGCGCTGCTGCCCAGGACGGTCTCCTGCGACTTTGAAGTGCTGAGTTCCGGCAAGCCCTGGGTCGCGCCCTACAACCACCCGTTCTTCGCCGCCGCGCACCGCGCCCTCGAGAAGGGCTTCGGCAAGAAAGCCGTCTTTATCCGCGAAGGCGGCTCGATTCCCTTCGTCACCGACATGTACGACACCTTCAAGATTCCCTGCATCCTCATGGGCTTCGGCCTGCCCGACGAAAACGCCCACGCGCCCGACGAACACCTCTCTCTCGATAACTATTTCGGCGGCATCAGAGCGGCGGCACTCTTCTATCAGGAGCTCGCGCGCGCCTAGCGAGTTCGCCCGTCGCCGAAAAGGGCCGTGATCTCGCGCGAGCTTGCAGCCGCTTCGCCGAAAGTGAACGTGCCGTGCTCCTTCATCTCCCGTCCGGCGCGCAGGAACGCGCCGAGCGCCGCGCGCGCCAGCGTACTGCCGACGCTTACCCGCTTCACCCCCATCGCCGAAAGCTCCGCAAACGTCAGCGGTGAACCCAGACCCATCAGGACGTTCAGCGGCCGATCCACCGAGCGCACTACCGTGGCGATGTCTTCTTTCGTGAGCAGTCCCGGCGCGTACAGCACGTCGGCGCCCGCCTCCTGATACGCCTGGAGCCTGCGGATCGTGTCCGCCAAGTCCGTCCGGCCGTGCAGATGGTTTTCAGCGCGGGCCGTCAGTGTGAACGTGAACGGCAGCGAACGCGCCGCCGCCACCGCTGCACGCACGCGCTCCACCGCGAGGGCCGGCTCGTAGATGGGCGTGTCAGTCTTGCCCGTGGAGTCTTCAATCGAGCCGCCGACGATGCCGGCCGCCGCGCCGAGCCGGATGGTTTCGGCGCAGGTTTCAGGCCCGTCGCCGAAGCCGTTCTCCAGGTCGGCGCTCACCGGCAGGTCCGTGGCGGCCGCCAGCGCAGACGCGTGCGCGATGATTTCGCTGCGATCGACCGTGTTGTCCGCCTTGCCCACGGAAAAGGCATAGCCCGCGCTGGTCGAGGCCAGCGCTTCGAAGCCGAGACTGGCCAGCATCCGCGCGGTCCCGACGTTCCATGGATTCGGAATGATGAAGCCGCCCTCGCGCTTGTGCAGCGCGCGGAAGGCTCGCCCCTTCTCTGCTTGTGTCACGTCCGTTCACCTCGCACGCCTTCAGATGCCGCGGGAATCCCAAATGTTCCGCCGACAATCTGCACGAAGTTCCGCTCCTCGCGCAGAATCAGCCGCTTCGATTGCGCGAATGCGAAATTTTCGGCGCCCTGCGGGTCGGATTTCAACCTGGCGCGGTACCGCTCGTAATCCGCAAGACTGTTGAATGCGATCAAGCCCCAGGCCTCGTTGTTCGTGCCCTCGTGTGGCAGGAAGTATCCGACCAGGTGCCCGCCGCAGCGCGGGATGATGCGGCCCCAGTTCTCCGCGTATTCGCGGAATTCCTCTGTCTGAAACGGGTCGATTTCGTATCGGATGATGCAGGTCAGTTTCATCGCGCCCTCCTGTTGGCTCACCCACTGTGCGGCATTGCCCGGCAGGGACACTTCGTCTACCATCGAAGTATGGATGCCGGCCTGCACGCAGCATGTCGGCGATGGCCGGCCCGGCCGTACCGGCCGAGGAGAGGACCAAGCATGCACGGACTGATTCGGAGGGCCTCCACCTGTGCCGCCATCGCGTGCACCGCGGTCGCCGGGATCGTGATCTGCACCACGGCCAGCCGCGTCGCGGCTGCCGAGAAATCCACCGCGACGCAACTCATCGCCATGGCCAGGGCCGGCAGCCCGGGCCTGCGCGAGGCCCTTCTTGCCACTCTAGACGCGAAGGAACTGAAAGACGGCAAGGCCTGGGCCAGCCAGGGCCCCGACTTCTTCTTCGCCGTGGAAGCAGCGTCCCAGCCCGTGCTGATCATCGACGGTGCCGCGGGGCCCGGGTTGCATCCTCTCGCGGACTCCAACCTCTGGTATGCAGTCGCGCGTGTCGAACCGATCGGCAGGGCCCACTCCTTCTATTACCTTGCCGGCGGCGCGCGTTTCGGAGGTGCCGATGTTGCGGCGTTCAGTCCGGAGTCTTACCAGCAGGCGGGAGTGCCCTTGGGAACGCTCTCTCCGAAGATCACCCACACCAGCAGGATCTACGAGGGGATGAAGAGCGAATACTGGGTCTACGTCCCGGCGCAGTACGACTCGCAAACGCCGGCCGCGCTGATGGTCTTTCAGGACGGCGGCTGGTACATCGACCGCAATGGCAGGATCCCCGCGCTGAATGTCATCGACAATCTGATCGCGCAAAAGAAGATTCCGGTGATGATCTGCGTCTTCATCAATCCCGGTGACATCGCCGATTCCGCCGGCACTGCGACGTATGCCTTCGTGAAGGCGCATTCGGAGAAATGGCAGCGCAGCCTGAAGGACGCGATGCGCAGCACGCTCTACGACACGGTGAGCGACCGTTACCCGCGCTTCCTGCGCGACGAAGTGCTCGCCGAAGTCGGCGCGAAGTACAACATCCGAAGGGACGCGTACAGCCGTGGCATTACCGGCCTTTCCTCCGGCGCGATCTGCTCGTTTAACGCAGCCTGGCAAATGCCGGATCAGTTCAGCCGCGTGCTCTCGTGGATCGGCAGTTACGCCAGCATTCAATGGAGGGAAGACCCGGGTGTTCCCGACGGTGGCCAGGACTATCCCGACAAGATTCTGCGCGAGCCTAAGCGGAACATGCGCGTCTGGCTGCAGGACGGCTCGGAAGACCTCGACCTGCGATATGGCGACTGGCCGCTGGCCAACCTGCGCATGGCCAACGCCCTGAAGTTCAAGGAGTACGATTTTCACTTCAGCTTCGGCAAGGGCGCGCACAACGCGGCGCAGGGCGCCGCGGAACTTCCCGCTTCGATGATCTGGCTGTGGCGCGATTACGACCCCGCAAAAGGCGCACAGACCTTCGAGATGGACCCGGCAGAGAAATCCAAGCCGCCGTTCCGAGTCGCGGTGGTCAACCGCGATGCGGAGTGAAGGCGCGCCGTGGTTGTTGCGCCTCCAGTAGCGGAACAGGGCGACGTGGCCGTCTCGCGTATCGCCGCGGCCATCGGCGATCCGGGCCGCGCGCGCATGCTCTACTGCCTGATGGACGGGCACGCGCGCACCAGCACGGAACTCGCCGTCGTTGCAGGTGTCAGCCCGTCGACGGCCAGCGCCCACCTGAATAGGCTCAGGTCCGAGCATCTGGTTAGCGTCCTGCTGCAAGGGCGGCATCGCTACTACAGCCTCGAGAGCGGCCACGTCGGCGCCGCGCTCGAAGCGCTCGGCGTGCTGGCTGGCGGCTCCCGCGCCGCCTTCGCTCCCTCAACGCCGCAGCATCTTCGGACCGCGCGCACCTGCTACGACCACATTGCCGGCTCGCTCGGCGTGGCCCTGCACGACCGGCTGCAAGCGCTGGGCTGGCTGTCGCGCTCTGCGGAGCGCGTGGATGCGTACGAGCTCACGGGACGTGGCGAAAAGGCGCTCGGCGCCTTGGGCGTCGATGTGGCGGCCGCACAGGTGTCGCGGCGCCGCTTTGCCTTCGGCTGCGTGGACTGGAGCGAGCGGCGGCCGCACATCGGCGGCGCGCTCGGCGCGGCGCTGCTGAAGCTCGCTTTGGCAAAATGCTGGGTGGTGCAGGACGCCGGCGAGCGCTCGTTGGAGATCACGCGCGCGGGCCGTCGCGAATTCCAAGCGCGGTTCGGCCTGCGGCTCTAGCGGCGCCACGGAGCCCTCTCTCCTTGCGTCTTTTCTTGCCCTTGACAGCCACCCCCTATTACATCACCATACGGTTATGCAACTGGCCGGTTATGGACACACATCGGCGGCGGGGCTCAACGCCGTCTTTGCCGCGCTGGCCGACCCCACCCGCCGCGCAATCCTTGCCCGCCTTGCCCAGGGCGACGCTTCTGTACGGGAACTGGCCGAGCCGTTTGCTATGACGCAGCCGGCCGTCTCCAAGCACCTGAAGGTGCTGGAGCGCGCCGGCCTCGTTCGCAGCGGCCAGGACGCGCAGCGGCGCCCGCGCCGGCTGGAGGCAGCCGCGCTCCGTGAAGCCAGCCTGTGGCTCCAGCATTACCGCAAGTTTTGGGAAGGCAGCTTCCGGCGGCTGGACGGGCTGCTCGACGAGCTCAAGAGTTCCGAGAAGAAGCGCGCGCGGAGGCGCGGCCGGAAGCGGTAGACAGGCCCGAAGGAGGCAGCCATGACGACGATGTCCGACACATTCAAGGTAAGCACGCCGAGCGATCGCGAAATCGCGCTGACGCGCGCATTCGACGCGCCGCGCAGGGTGGTGTTCGACGCGTTCACCAAACCGGAACTCATCAAGCGATGGCTCCTTGGGCCGGACGGCTGGACCATGCCCGTTTGCGAGGTGGACCTGCGCGCGGGCGGGCGTTACCGCTACGTGTGGCATAAGGCGTCGACAGGGCACGAGATGGGCGTAAGCGGGACGTTCCGCGAGGTCGCGCCGCCCGAGCGCATCGTGCACACCGAAAAGTTCGACGAGGCGTGGTACGAGGGCGAGGCCGTGATCACGACAACCTTCGAAGAAAAAGCGGGCAAGACGACGGTGATCATGACCATGCTTCACCAGTCGCGCGAGATTCGCGATGCGATCCTGAAGACCGGCATGGAGCGCGGCGTGGCCCGCAGCTACGACCGGCTCGAAGAAATCCTCGCGACGGCGTAAGGCCGGCGAGGGTGGGCGCCTACGGCGTCTTTGCCGGAGCCGGAGAATCATAGCCGGCCGCGGCGATTTCTCCGAGCGCCTGGCCGGCGATCTTTGTGACGGCATCCGGATCGTCAACCGAGACCTGGGCGAGATTCACATAGAGGGCGAAGGCCAGGCGCCTTCCATCTGCGGTCGTAAGGTAGCCGGCAAGCCCCTTGCCGGTGATCATCAGATTGCGCCCCAGCATGTTGCGGCGCGTGAAGGTGCCCGTCTTCGCGCGCACGTGGCCGGCGGCGGGCGAGTCCACCTGGATATTCCACAGCGTGCCGTCGCGGCCGAGGACGGGCAGCGCGCTTGAAAAGAACTTGAAATCCTTTTGCCGCGACATGAAGTCGAGGTAGTGGACCATGAAGTCGGGCGTATAGAAGGCGTCGGCGCCCGCACCATCGGACTGCGCCGCGCCGCTCACATCGAGTCCCGCCTTGATGAGGAATTCACGCTCGAGGTCGAAGCCGGCTTGCAGGTCGGGTTTGTGCGCCAGCACTGCAGCCAGCAGAAACGGGGTGGAACTGGCGTGCAGGTTCTGGCTGACCTTGAGGGTGACCTTGACTTCTTCGGAGAGCGGCGGCGAGACGTGTTCAGCAACGAGGTTGCCGTCGGTGTAGGAGGCCGCGAGCGCCTTGAAGTCAGGCTGGTCGGATGAAGCCGATGTGGACGAGGACGCCGCGGGCGCATCCACAGCCACTCCCGCTTTGACAAGCGCTTCGCGCAAAACGACTTCGGCGAAGCGGCTCGGCTGGGGAACCGGGTAGACGTCCAGGATCGGGGACTTGCCGAGCGGGGCGTTGCCGGTGAGAGTGACGACATGCGTGCCATCGGGGTTGGTCACGTCGCTGGCCGCATCAACGTCGGGGCGTGAGTCGGCAGCGCCGGTGGTCGCCTTGTTGATGAAGGTGACGTAGGAAGTTTCAGGGGATGTGGTGATCACCACGGGAGAGCCTTCTGTGGGGCCGGGACCGAAGGTCACGTCAATCACGTTGTCGTTGACGATGATGGGAGAGATGACCACGCCGGTGCCGCCCTCGTGGCCGCCTTCGGGATACAGGCTGATGTCCACCAGCACGCGGCCGTGAATGCGCTTGATTCCCTTCTTCGCGACCTGTCCCGCGAGCTCGCGAATCACGGCCAGCGGATCACCGGCGACGGCCTTCGTGTCCGGGCTGCCTCCGTAGGAGTGGTCGTGATTCTCGAAGGCCAGCGTGCCGTCGGGTCGGATGCGATTCGAGAGATTGGGATCGCCGCTGGCGACGAGGATCAGGTCCCCGGTCAGTGTGCCGTCGGAAGCAAGCGTGCCGGTGCGATAGACGCGCGTGTGGAAGCGATAGTCGGCTCCGAGCAGCTCCAGCGCCGTGCCTTCCGTCAGCAGCTTGGTGGTAGAGGCGGGCGTGAAGAATTTCCCTCCGTTTTCCGCGTAGATGACGGAACCATCGTCGAGTGAAAGGAACTCGATGCCGAAGTGCGAGTGGCGGAATTCGGGACGGCTGGTGACGCGCTGGATGCGGTCGGCGAGCGTGGGAACGGATTGAGGAGGCGCGGATGACTGCGCGGCGGCGGGTGATTGCGCAGCAGCGAGCATCACGGGCAGAACCACAGCCATCGAAAGCAATGCATGGGGAATCGCCTGGCGCAATCTCATGTGACCTCCTCCGAGGGCGCGCCGAGTGTACGCCTTCCGGCAGACGGTGCGAATGGAAAAGCGGATCCCTCAGCCTTTCCGCCGCGGAGGGCCGACACTCCAGCCGTGGTTCGTTGCGAAAGGCGATGGTTGGAGGAAGAATGGATACGGGAGAGCGCTGGTGACTCGTTCCGGAAGAACACTGCGGGCCGGGTTGTGTGGTGTCCTGCTGGCGGCGCTGGCGCCGCGCGCGGTGTTCACGCAGGTCTTCCTGCGATCGGCCCCGGGCGGGGACATTGACGAAGTTTTGGTGAAGAGTCCAGCGCTCGACGGCAACCTCCTGGGCGATTCCCCGACGCGCCACGTGAGCATCTACCTGCCGCCGTCGTACGGGAAGGGTCCGTCGCACTACCCTTCCCTGTATCTGCTGCACGGCTACTTGGGTTCCGACCGAAGCTGGACGGACGGCGAGCGGATCGACATCCAAAAGATCGCGGACCGTCTGATGCTGGGCGGGAAGATGCGCGAAATGATCATCGTGATGCCGGACGCGTCGAACCGGTACCTTGGCTCGATGTATACGGATTCGGCGACGACCGGCAAATGGGAAGAGTTCATCACGCAGGACCTGGTGCGGTACGTGGACCGCAGGTACCGCACGTCCACGAAGGCGGAAAGCCGCGGTATCGCGGGGCACGACATGGGCGGATACGGCGCGTTGAAGCTGGCGATGAAGCATCCCGACGTCTTCAGCGCCGTATATGCGATGAGCGCGTGTTGCATCGAGTGGGGACCGGACCTTTCGCCGGGAAACGTGGCCTGGGACCGCGCGCTCCGCTTCGAGCGCATGAAGGAGTTCGACGCTACGGAAAAGGAATTCTCGCACCCGAAACCGGACAGCGACCGGGCGGGCGCGTTCTTTTCGATGGCGTTCATGGCCATGGCCGCCGCGTGGTCTCCTGATCCGGAGAAGCCTCCTTTCTTCCTGACCTTGCCGGTGGAGAAACGGGAGGGAGGCCGCGCGGCCGTCGCGGCCGTGGCCAACGCGTGGTCGGCGCATATGCTGCTGCCGGAATGCGCGCGGTACCGGGCGAATCTGGTGAGGCTGCGCGGCCTGGCCTTCGACGTGGGAAAGCAGGAGCAGTTCCCGTCGATTCTGGCAGGTGCGCGCGACCTAGACCGGGAGTTGACGCGAGCGAGCATCCAGCACGAGTTTGAAGAATATGAAGGGACGCATTTGAGCGGCATCGCAGCGCGGCTGGAGACGAAGGTGCTGCCTTTCTTCTCCCGCGTGTTGGAGTAGACAAGAAGGGCGATCGTTGGACGTCACTGCACCACGAAAGCAGCGTCGAGCGAGTAGGACGAACCGCCGGGATTCTGGAGGACGATTTGCGTGGCGCCTGCCGGGAGTCCGGCGGTGACCACGGAAAGTGTGGCCGCATCGACGGGAACGACGGAGGTGGCCGTGCCACCAACGGTCACGGTGGTGCCGCTGATAAATCCGGTTCCGCGAATCGTCACGGCAGGAGTGCTTCCGGCGGCACGACGAGACGCCGGCGACGGGAGCGCGAAGTAAGGCGCCCAAGACCCGTTTTTGCCGTGATCCTCATGTCGGGGACGCGATTTCCCTTGCGTTCGGCGAATGCGGCGGCTATAGTGCGCCGTGCTCGCAACGGGGTGAATTCGCAAGCGGGCAGCGGGAAAAACCACATTTCGACATTTGAAGAGGAGAACAGAATTCCATGGCAGCAAAGCCAATGAGCAAGAGTCAGGTTGTGGCGGCGATGGCCGAAAAGTGCGAGCTGAAGAAGAAGCAGGCAGCAGGCTTCTTCGAGGCGCTGGCGGCCCTGGCGGCGAAGGAATGCAAGGGCTCGGCCGGAAAGTTCATCATCCCCGGCATCGGCCGCTGCGTGAAGCGCCATCGCGCCGCGCGCATGGGCCGCAACCCGCAGACGGGCGAGGCCATCAAGATCAAGGCGAAGACGGTAGTGAAGATTTTCGCCGTGAAGGCGTTTAAGGACGCGGTGCTGGGAGCGAAGTAGCCGTCTTCGCGCACCGCTTCTTGCCTGAGTGACATCGACCCCCGGAGCCCGCTGCTCCATCAGAAGGAGCGTGCGGGCCACCGGGGGTTTTGTCTTTGGCGGGAAGCACGATGCAAGGAAGTGGGGAGACAAGGAACTCTGAAAGTCCCTTGGCCGCGTTTTCAGAGACTTCGCAATCCAAAGCGGGTCCCTCACACCGTCTCGCTTGCGCGCCACGGGGTTCGGAATGACCGGCGATCAGAGGCCGGACTTCGAGGGGGCAGGCTTGAGGAATTTGTCGTAGAGAACCATCAGAAGCGTGGTGACCAGGCCCACCCCGCTGATGACCCACCTGATGCGCTGCGGCTGGCGCTGCACGTCGCCGAAATACTGCAGAAGGTTGCCGCCGAGCACTCCCGCGATGAAATAGCCTATGGCGATTGGCAGAAACGCGTAGCCCATGAACAGTCCTTCACGTCCCGGCGGCGCGAGCGACGAAACGTACTCGTAATAACGAGGGGACTGAATCATCTCGCCTATGGCTAGAACCGCCAACGCCATGACCAGCATCGGCGCGAACGGCTCAACGGGCGTCTGGTGTCCGAAGGCGCTGAACACGGAGGTGGCAGCCGCGGCCAGCGCGGGCGAGGTGGGATGCACGGCAAGGATGATCCAGGACAGGCTCGATACCAGGATGCCCAGCGAGATCGCCGGAATTGCAGGAATGCGGCGGGTGAGATAGCTGATCAGAAGCTGGAAACAGATCACCATGGCCGGGTCGACCGAAAGCAGCAGGTCGACGTCCGCGTCGGGATTGATGTAGCTGCGTACGAACAGCGGCGCGCCGATGTACTCCTGCCAGAACACGACCCAGTAGCCTGAGAAAATCAGCAGAAACAGCATGAAGCGGAAGTTGCCGAGCACGGTGACCATGTTGCCGAGCGCGGTGGTGATGGAGGCGACCTTCTGGCCGCCGGCGGAGGGCGCCTCGTGGAAGAAAAACAGGATGAACCAGAACATCAGAAAAACGGTGAGCGAAGAGACGCGAAACACACTCTCGATGCCCAGGCCCAGAGGCTTGCGGACCATATAGGCGACGATGGGCCCGAGCGTGCCGCCGACGTTGACGATCGTGTAGTAGATGGAAAAACCCATGCTGCGAACGGATTCGGAGGAGGCGCGGGCCGTTGTCCCGGCGACGCAAGGCTTTACGACAGCCGGACCGAGCGCAGGGATCATCAGAATGGCGAGAACCAGCCATTTGTCGCCGACGGCCGCGCGCAGCGTTTGCATCCATGGAGCGGAGAGAGAGCCAAGCAGGAAGTAACCGAGCGACATCACCAGATAGGCGAACAGCAGGGCGCGGCGGAAGCCGAAGCGGTCGGCGAGCGTGCCGCCCAGGATGGGAAGGAACCAGACGACGAAGCCGAACGTGCCCATCAGCCAGCCGGTGAGTTCCTGCGAAAAATGCAGTTGCTCGTGCAGATAAATGGCCAGGACGGCGGTGGTGCCGTAGTAGGCCAGGCGCTCGAAAAGCTCGCTCGAATTGGCAATCCAGAAGGAACGGTGGAAGCCGGCGCGGATTTCAGCGAGGCGGTCTGAGAAAGCCACGAAGTTCCCTTCCCTTAAGCGGTGGATTGTAGCGAAGAACGCGGAGAATGGGCACGCAAAGTGAGCCTGGGCGAAGCAGGCAAAACCGGGGCCCTCGCGCGGCGCGGCTCAGGATGACACCCAGAGGCGCGGTTAGGGCGATAACCGCACTTGTGTTAGCATCCGCCTTCGGAGCGGCGCTCCGCACGTTACCCGCCCGGATTACGGAGAGGCGCGCAGGCTGAAAGCCTGTGCCACCAGGCATGACCGCGAGAAAGATGCAGGCTTTGCGTAAGCCGCGTCCCGAACCGGGCGCGCGCGTCGAAAGTGTGGACATTCCCGCGGCGCGTCCCGGGGAAGTGCTGGTGCGCGTGCGCGCCGCATCCATTTGCGGCACGGACCTGCACATCTACCACTGGGATAAGTGGTCGGCGTCGCGCCTGCATCCTCCCCTGACATTCGGGCATGAATTCTGTGGCGTGGTGGAGTCGGCGGGCGAGGGGGTGACGCGCTTCTCGCCGGGCGAACGCGTGACCGCGGAAATGCACGTGGCGTGCGGGCATTGCCGTCCATGCCGCGCGGGTCAGCCGCACGTGTGCCAGAACGTGCGCGTACTGGGAATCGATCAGGACGGCTGCTTCGCTGAATTCGTGAGCGTGCCCGCAGTGAACCTGTGGAAGCTGGAGCCGGCGATTCCGGACCATTACGCGGCAATCATGGACCCGCTGGGCAACGCGGTGCACTCCGTGCTGGCGGGGCCGATCGCAGGGAGTACGGTCGGAGTGACGGGCTGCGGGCCGATCGGACTGATGAGCATCGCCGTGGCCAAGGCGTGCGGCTGCTCGACGCTTTTCGCGACGGAGATTTCGCCGCATCGCGCGCAACTGGCTCGCGAGATGGGCGCGGACGTGGTGCTGAATCCGCAGGAGACGGACGTGGTCGCTCGCGTGCGCGAGGAGACGGAAGACGCCGGCGTCGACGTGCTGCTGGAGATGAGCGGAAGCCCGGCGGGCATCCGCGACGGCCTGCGCATGCTGCGGCCCGGAGGGCGCGCTTCCCTGCTGGGGATTCCGTCAGAGCCGGTGACGCTCGACCTGCTGAACGACGTGATCTTCAAGGGCGCGACGGTGCAGGGCATCTACGGACGGCGCATGTTCGAAACGTGGCTGCAGATGAGCGACCTGCTGCGCGACCGGAGGCTGAACCTCGAGCCGCTGTTCAAGGAGCGGCTGCGCATGGCGGATTTTGAGAAGGCGTTCAGCCTGCTCGAGCAGGGCGCCGCCGGGAAAGTTCTGCTGGTGCCGAACGGCGCGGAGTAGGGCGACGCGCTGAAGCGGCAGAATTCTGGAAAAACCCGCGGGGCTCCTGCCCCGCGCTACAGTTCCACCCATGGGCGGGCGCGAGGAATGCCCGCCCATCTTTGCAGATCAACCTGGAGGAATCATGGCAACTGCCCCACGCACGCAGCTCGCGTATCTGGGAACCGCGCTGGAAGAGCTGAAGCAGCAGCACCGCTACTTCCACCTGCGCGTGCTCTCCGGTGAACAGCGCCCGGTGGCGACGTTCGACGGAAAGAAGGTCATTAATCTCAGCTCGAACAATTACCTGGGGCTGGCCAGCCACCCAAAGCTGCGCGCGGCGGCGCTGGCGGCGATCCGGAAATACGGCGTTGGCGCGGGCGCGGTGCGGACGATTTCCGGCACCATGGCGATTCACATGGAGCTGGAGAAGCAGATCGCGAAGTTCAAGCACACGGAAGCGTGCGTCGTGTTCCAGTCGGGATTCACGGCGAACGCGGGAACGGTTTCAGCCATCCTGGGGAAAGACGACCTGATCATCTCAGACGAGCTGAACCACGCGTCGATCATCGACGGCTGCAGGCTCTCCAAGGCGGCCATCCGCGTGTTCAAGCACAAGGACGTAGCGGATTGTGCGCGCATCTGCGAAGAGACGAAAGACTGGCCGGGGAAGAAGCTGCTGATCACCGACGGCGTGTTCAGCATGGACGGCGACATCGCGCCGCTGCCGGCGCTGTGCGACCTGGCGGAGAAATACAACTGCATCATGATGGTGGACGACGCGCATTCGTCGGGCGTGCTTGGGAAGCACGGGCGGGGCACGATTGACCACCTGAAGTGTCACGGGCGCGTGGACATTCAGGTAGGCACGCTGAGCAAGGCGATCGGCGCGATGGGCGGCTACGTGTGCGGCTCGCGGGACTTGATCGAGTTTCTCTACCATCGCGCGCGGCCATTCCTGTTTTCCACGTCGCACCCGCCGTCGGTCACGGCGACGTGCCAGGCGGCGTTTGCCCTGCTCGATTCACGCGCGGGCGGCGAGCTGGTGGCGAAACTCTGGGAGAACACGCGGTACTTCCAGAAGGGACTGGCCCAGCAGGGATTTCCAGCGAGCGCGAGCGAGACGCCGATTTCACCGGTAATGGTCGGCGACGCGGGGAAGGCGTTTGAGTTGTCGCGCGAACTGTTCAAGGCGGGTGTGTTTGCGCCGGCGGTGGGATTCCCGACGGTGGCAGAGGGCAAGGCGCGGCTGCGCGCGATCGTGACGGCCACACACTCGAAGAGCAATCTGGAGAAGGCGTTGGAGACTCTCGGACGGGTGGCACGGAGGCTGGCAATTATCCGCTGAACAAAGGGCACACGAAACGGCGTCCATCCCGGCCCAAAGCCCGGCGCTAAAACTCGGCGCTCCTGCGGTGCGGTGCTCGCTCAGGGCGCAGGTGTAGCGGCGAGAGGAGCAGGTGCGGGCGGCAGGGCGGTCCGCTTTTGCATGCGATTGTAGAGGACGATGGCGAGCGCACCCATCCCAAAGACGCACGAGAGGAACCTGACCAGCAGCCCGATGCCCGGCAGGAGCGCGGCGGCCCGCAGCACAAAGAGGCCGAGGGCCAGGCGGCCGGCAACGGGCCAGGCGCCGGACGCGACGCCGAGGATCGCTTCTCCCAGCGCGACAGCCGTGAAGACCTGGGCGAAGAAGACCATGAACAGCCACACGAGGAAGGCGGTCACTCCGAGCCCCAGCCCCACAATGGTGATGCAACAGATGACGGCGCCGATGGGCAGGACGATCCACGCAATCAAGCCGAATGCCAGCGGCGGGCCAACGCGAGTAACCTCGCGCGCCGTCTCCTGAACGAGCACCGGCGCGATGGAAATCAGGAAGAGTCCCACCACGAAGGCGATGCCCCAGATCATCACGTTGTAACGGTAGCTCGATGCGCGCAGGTACTCCGGCACTTCCTTGACGATTTCGATTTGCGGCGAGCCTGCGATCTTCGCCCCGGACGAAATATCCGGCGCGCGTGGCCCGCGGTACCAGAAGCCTCCCTTGATGTCGGCGTGCGAGGTGACCGTCACCGGCGTGTGCTCGCCCTGCCCGCCCCGGAGCCGCACGTCACCGCCCACCGGCGCGTTGATGCTGCCGTCACCGACATAAGCGCTGAGACTTTTTCCGATGGGCCCGTCGATGTGCATGT
>Ga0335079_10001233_pt1 | contig 29199 bp, 17 predicted proteins | sample Lox_Sample_33_FD_206719 | JGI IMG/M metagenome (GOLD analysis project Ga0335079, IMG submission 206719) | Soil microbial communities from Loxahatchee National Wildlife Refuge, Florida, United States - Lox_Sample_3.3 | ecosystem: Environmental > Terrestrial > Soil > Wetlands | place: USA...
GACGGAAACACATTGATTGTCGGAGGAATTTACGATCATAATTATATCGGTGCTGCATGGGTTTATGTGTATACAACCTCACCACCACCGCCTCCAACTCTTAACCCGATCATCCGGTCGGTAGAGGACGTTCCTCACGATCAGGGCGGCAAAGTGACGTTGATTTGGAATGCCTCGACTCTAGATGTTGATGTAAACTCGCTTCCCTTCTACAGCATTTGGCGAGCACTTTCTCCCGATTCATTGCCGCCCCGGGCAGATCTCTGCAGTGCCAGGATCACAAAGGACTTCAACGGCCGGTCAGTGAGGACGATGGCTTTGAATGGAGTGGCATACAACTGGGAGTGGATTGCCAATCAGCCGGCCCACCGGTTCGCGGCTTACTCCTATACCGCGCCGACATTGTACGACTCGATGCCCAGTACGAACGGCATGACGTATTTTCTTGTCTCGGCGCAAACCTATGATCCGGATGTATTCTATGATTCACCGGTCGATAGCGGATATTCGGTGGACAATCTTGCACCGATGCCTCCTCATAATCTCGCTGCGAAGGTCATTGCAAATTCACTTACTCTTCACTGGAATCCGAGCCCCGATGCAGACCTCGGAAAGTATGCAGTGTATCGAAGTCAGGACAGTATCACAAATGCGGCCGCGATGGAGCCGTATGCTTTCTCTAAGGATACCACGTTTGTTGATGGGGCACCTCTGCCCGATGGCTTCTATCTCGTCAGGCCAATAGACATTCATGACAACTACGGGCTATCGAGCAACGAAATCCAACTCACGCTGACAGGTATGCACGAATCTGGCGAGATGATCCCGGCGAGCTATGCTCTGTCGCAAAATTATCCGAATCCATTCAACCCATCGACGGTGATCCAATATTCACTTATCGCGCAGCAGCATGTGAAGATTTCTATATACAACATGTTAGGTGAGCAGGTGATGGTAGTCGTCGATCGAGTGGAAAACCCTGGATACAAGACGGTCGCCGTCAATATGAGCAATCTACCCAGTGGAATCTATCTTTACAGAATTCTTGCGGGAACTTTCACCGATCTGAAGAAGATGTTGCTGATTAAGTAAGGTTTGGAGTGTGATGTAACACGATGCCCCGGTCATATTGTACCGGGGCATCGTGTTTAGAGCCGCTCATTTTAATGCGAGCCAGTTAGCTTCCTTGCAAGCACCAATATATCCATTGCTAGGGTCGGAAATATGTCGCCGGTGATCGCCAACATGGGAAGCTTCACATCGTCCACGAGATGCTGAGGAATAAATGGGACCCAATTCCCGCGTGTGCGTACGGTCGAGAAACCATGCGCAGCCAGTTGATTCTTCAATACGCCGAGCGTATATAAACGCACATGACCGCTGCCTTCGAGGTTATAATTCAGCCACTTTGGATATACCCCAAGTGCAAGGCGAACCCGATTTTCAAAAGATGCGAGATTTGGCGTCGTAATCAGAACATGTCCCCCCGGATTCAAGCAGCGTGAAATTTCTGTAAGGAATCGGTCGGTATCGATGAGATGTTCGATCACTTCTCCTGCAAACACCAGATCAAAATAGGCGTCGGGAAAAGGAAATGGATCGTGATTCAGATCGCAGTATTTTGCATCGATTCCACGTTGACGTGCCGTGTTCACATCTTCGTGATTAATATCGATCCCCGAGGAGTTCCATCCGCGTTCTCTCCAGAAAAGGGCCCAATCGCCATTTGTGCATCCAATATCCAAGAGCTTGCCCGGATGGAGGCCGCTCATGAGTTCTACGCACTTCCTTAAACGGCTCTCCTTGAGGTTGTAGGTGAAATCCCTGCTTGCGTTGTATGAAGAAATAGGATCCATCACTTTGTTTAAATAGTGTGCTCTTCTATCAAAATTACGATTTCAACGGATGATTCCCCAAGAGCGGGTCGAACCATGTTCTCAAACTCTCCGGGAATGACTTTAATTGTACTCAAAATAAGAGTGTAATGCAATCAACTCCTTGCGCGCTCTTGGAAGTTTTTTGGATGGCTTGCCTTCAAATTTGGGAGAACCATTTCAGAGAGGTGGTCAGCCACATCTGCACAATCTCCGCCCAGCTGGGTGTCAACTCTATCTGGGGCAGCATTGCAATGATTCCGAGATATTCATACATTTCGTAAGGTTGCGGCAGATATTCGTCAGAAGATCCTCCATGATATGAGAGATAGCAGATTGGCAAACTGGAGGGAGTGGGAATGGTCGAATTGTATTGGGCCCTTAGCTCAGTTGGTTAGAGCAGCTGACTCATAATCAGCTGGTCGCAGGTTCGAGTCCTGCAGGGCCCACAATCGATATGAATCACCAAGAAAGCCACGCTAAATATCGAGCATGTTTGGCGTGTCTATTTTTGGGGGGAATTCATTTGGTCATCTTTCCATGTAATCGTCAAAATTGTACCCCGCTCTTGCCAGGGCGCGACGCGTAGCGTCGATGACATATGCCTTATTGTTGAAAGGCATGACGGGAACGTCGGGAAATTTCTGCAATTTTTCCAGGAGCGTTGTTACTTCGTCTTCTGTAAGTCTCTCACAGGTCTCGTATAAACCGGCAGGTTGCTCCTCCAGCAGATCATGTTTGGCCAGGATATCACGGAGTGCTGCAATAATCGTTGCCGAGGGCGGCGGAACCATCAGTGCTGCGATGGCTCCATGGTCTAGACGGATCTTCGCGGCAATCGGAAGGGGGGTACCGCCAAGGCGTCGTTGGGCTGCCGGCAGCAAGATTTTCTCCTCCATGCCGATGTGCTTCAGCAGGCCGGCGCGAAACCGGGCATAGAGGTCCATCTCGAACTCACCATGTTCGCGTACCGCCCGATCCAGAAGGTTCTCCAGGCGGCGATGGTCACTGGCGAAATAATCGTAAAGTCTGCCACGCATGGGTCTCGAAATTTGTGAAATTCTCTACTCAATTTCCAGAATCCCGGGGAGAGAATCAACCCGGTCGACCTCTCTCGTTTTGACTTCTCCTGAATCTTCCCTATCTTGTCTGACACTTATGCTCGCTGCCTGGAAGATACGGGCAACATCACGCAGTACGAACTCCGGGCACACCAATCAAACCTCAATTCATTCACCAGAGGAAGAGTATACTCCATGAAACCCTCGACCGTACTTGTACTCCTGACACTTGCCGCATCAACAATCTTCACATCATGCGGTCCGAAATCGAATGCGCCTGCCAATGATTTTCTAGTGAGAAATCTCGATACTACCGTGAGCCCTGCCAAAGATTTCTTCCGTTATGCCAATGGCGGATGGCTGAAAGCAAATCCGATTCCTCCGAGCGAGCGAATGTGGGGAGTCGGAAATTTGGTACAGGAAAAGATTTATACGCAGATGAAGGATGTCTGCGAGCAGGCCGCGGCAGATACGACTGCTCAGAAGGGGAGCATACGGCAGAAGATCGGGGATTTTTATGCGACCGTGATGGATTCGAACCGGACGGAATCGCTCGGATCGTCACCTCTGAAACCGGAGCTTGACCGCATCGCATCAATTAACAATATTCAGGACCTGCGGAATGTCCTTGCGCTCTATCAGACGTATCGCATTTCTCCACTCTTCTTTCCATCCGTCGACCAGGACGAAAAGAACAGCTCGGTCTATTCGTATCATCTGTATCAGGGCGGGCTCGGTCTTCCGAACCGCGATTATTATTTCCGCACCGATCAGCGCACGCAGAACATCCGGAGCGAGTACCTCAAGCATGTCGCAAAAATGCTGACGCTTCTCGGTGAGGATCCGGCCTCGGCTGGAAAACACAGCGAGTCGATCATGGCGCTGGAAACGCGGCTCGCGAAAGCATCGCGTAAACTCGAGGACCTGCGCGATCCCTACCGCAACTATAACAAGATGTCTGTTGCACAACTGGGTCGTCTTACTCCTGCCCTTGACTGGAAATCACTCCTTCCAGCAATGTCGATTTCAAAGATCGATTCTGTTGTTGTCGGTCAACCCGAATTCTATAAAGAGGTTCAACAGGAACTCACGACGGTTCCGATGGATGAGTGGAAAGAATATCTCCGGTGGAACCTGGTAAACCGGTTTTCGTCGACACTGGACAGCGCTCTGGCAAACGAACATTTTCATTTTTACGGCACGGTTCTGTCCGGCGTCAAGGAACAGCGTCCGCGATGGAAACGCGCCCTCGATGCCGAGGAACGTGCCATCGGAGACCTGCTCGGTCAGCAGTATGTTGCACAGTACGTCCCTGCCGCAATGCGCGCACGGTATGAGGAAGTCGTGAAAAACATGTTCGCCTCGTACGCCGACCGGATCAAGAAACTCGACTGGATGTCAGAAGAAACGAAGACGAAAGCTCTTGCCAAACTTGAGGCAGTCAGGAAGAAAGTCTGCTATCCCGATAAGTGGAAGGATTATTCGTCCCTGGAATTCGACAGAAGCTCATACTTTGCGAATCAGCTTCGCGCCAATCAGTGGCTGTACCAGTATTTCGTCCAGAAACTCGGGAAGCCGGTCGATCGGACCGAATGGGATATGACGCCGCAGACCTATAACGCCTACTATAATCCGTCGAACAACGAAATCGTTCTTCCCGCTGCGGGTCTGCTGATTCCGGATCTTGCCGATTCACTTGCCGACGATGCCCTGATTTACGGGTATGCGGGTGCTTCCACGATCGGGCATGAAGTCACTCATGGATTTGATGATGAAGGGCGCCAATTTGATGCAGAGGGCAACCTTCGCAACTGGTGGTCGAAGGACGATGAGAAACAATTCAACCAGCGTGCCCAGAAAATGGTTGATCAGTTCGACGCGTACATAGTGCTGGACAGTCTTCATGTTAACGGGAAAGCGTGCCTTGGAGAGAATATTGCTGATCTCGGCGGCGTGGTGATCGGGTATGATGCGTTCAAGCATACAAAGGAAGGTCAGACGGATACGCTCATCGACGGCCTGACTCCGGACCAGAGATTCTTTCTCGCCTACGCATATTCGTGGCTCGGGCAGAAGCGCGACGCAGCGCTGCAGCAGCAGATCTTGACGGATGTGCACTCACCCGAGTTTCTCCGTGTGAACGGTCCGCTCTCGAATGTACCGGAGTTTTATCACGCGTTCGGCGTGAAACCCGGTGACCCGATGTGGAGACCGGATAGTCTCAGAGTGAAGATCTGGTAGCACCGGCGTCGGGGCCGGCGTTTGGAAATTGTTGTGGAAGTCACCGTAATGGGGAAACAGATCATTGATGGGTTCCGCCGCATCCTGCTTTACCGCAGGATGCGGCATTCTCTCACCGTAGTGTCCTGCCTCCTTCTCTCCACAGGCGCATTTTGTCAGAAAACGTTAACGCTTGACGGCTGCCTTCAAACGGCGCTCGAACACAATGTTGCCTATCTCATCGCCTCGAATGAGCATCAATCGGCGCAGCTTGCAAAGGATGAGCTTGCGAAGACCGCCCTCCCGGAAGTGCGGATCGGAGGGAAGGCGTTGGATGCTCCACATTCCGAACTGCACGGGTACGACCCTGCATCCACTGACGGCGGAATCTTTTCTGCACAGCTCGAATTACAGGAACTGCTCTATGATGGGGGAGCGCGCGGCACAAAATCGCAGCAGCTGTCCGTCGATATCGACCGCCTCGGCATCGAACAGCGGCGTGCTGAACGGGATCTTCGCTACGCGGTGACATCTGCATTTCTCGACGCACTGGAATCCCGCGAAGAGCTTACGCTCGAACAGGATCAGGAAAAAGAACTCGCCGAATACTCCGATCTCGTGACCCGGCTTTACCACGGTGGCGGAATCAGCTACACTGATGTTCTGAAAACAGATCTCAGTCTCCAGAATGCGCATCTTGCCGTCGAGCGGGCGTATCAGTCATACGCGGGGGCAAAAATCGCACTCGCCGCAGCGATGGGAACCCCGCAAGACACGTCATTTTCCCTGCAGGGAGAGATCGGTGTTCCCGACAGTGCCGGGACGTTCGCACTTCTGGAGAAGGCAACGTCCGATTCATCTGCGAATCTCGATCTGCAGTCGGCGGATCTTGCAGCACAACGGAGCCAGTTCGATGTCGATCTCGCGAAAAGCGAGCGGCTTCCTTCCGTTGTTCTGACCGGTGATGTGGGATTTCTCTCATCGGGGGATAACCTGAACCTGCCGTCGGACCAACGCTTCAATTCACTCGGCTATTCTGTAGGGTTTTCGATTGAAAACCTCCTCGCAAACTGGGGGGCGACAGATTTACGTATCCAGCAGCGGGAACTTGATGCCCAGAATATCCGGCTGGCGTTTGAGCAGCAATTGAGAGCTCTGCGGGGTGATGTTGAACGAATGCGCACCGACCTGGTGAGCGGGTACAGCCAGGTGAGAATGATCCAGAAAATCCTGAAAGTGTCGGCGGATAATTATATGGTGACAAAAGCCCAGTATGCAGGAGGAGCTTCGAGTGCACTGGAGGTGTTATCCGCACAGCAGTCGCTGGCGGAAAACCGGATATCTGATCTTCACACGAGGGCCACACTCCAGCGGCTGGTCGCAAAACTCAACCAGGTTCTCGCCCGGTGAAGAGAGGAAGAATGAAAATTCAACTGTACAGCACGGTGATTGCATGTTCCCTGCTCGTCTGCCTCTGGGGATGCAATAAGCCCAAAGCCGATGATGACGATGAAGCGGTTTCCGGAAATGTGCGTGTGCCGGTACACGTGCAATCCCTGAGCCGCGGAAATATCGAAGATGCGGTTTCTGCCGTCGGAGAGACCGAAGCCCTGCGGAAAGAGAAGGTGCTTTCGCCGGTCGCGGGGAGAATCATCACGCTGAATGTTCTTGAAGGATTGCAGGTGCATAAGGGCGATGTGCTGGTCGTGCTGAGGACGCGTGAGGCACAGGCGGCTGTCGACGGTGCAAAGATGCTGTTGCAGTCTGCCACAACGGACCGGCAGCGCGAGGAAGCCGAACATACGCTGGTGCTCACCGATTCCCTCCAGCCGCGGGTGGTGCTTCGTGCTTCGTTCGACGGGACCGTGGCTTCCCGGAATGTGATGGAAGGCGAGCTTGTTTCGGAGCAGGCAGAGCTGCTGACGCTGATCGATCCGGCGACTATTATGTTTATTGCCGAGGTGCCGATCCAGAATATCATTTCCGTACACCCGGGTCTTCCCGCCAAAGTACATTTTGCACAGCTTCCTCTCGGCGAGTTGAATGCCGTTGTGGATGCCGTGACTCCCCAGGCAGAATCACAAAGCCAATCCGTCAAGGTGCGCCTCCGGTTTACCGGCCTGACGGCAAAGCAGGAACAAGTACTCAAGGTGAATGTTCCCGGAAACGCGCGCATCATCGTCGGAGTGCGCCGTGATGTCTTGGTCATCGGACGCTCAGCCCTTCTGCATGATGATGAATCCGATGCCTATTCCGTCGTCATCATGACGCCGGATTCGCTGGCGAAGATTGTACCGGTGACTGTGGGGATCCGGTCGGATACCCTCCTCGAAATCCAGAGCGGGATGCTCCATCCCGGTGATCGGATCATTACGCACGGCCAGTATGCTCTTGCCGATTCGACGAGGGTGACGGTCGAATAGACATGGGTCTGTTTTCCTACTGCAGGCGTCACGCGAAAGCACTGCTGTTCACGATGGCAGTCTTTGCGATTGGGGGCGTGGCGATGATGCTGCATCTTCCCGTCTCACTCTTTCCCGATATTACGTTTCCCCGCATCGTCATTCTCGGTGACAACGGCGAAGAGCCGGCGGAACGCATGATGGTGGAAGTCACGAAACCGCTCGAAGAAGTCGCAATTGCCGTTCCCGGTGTGCGCACGGTACGATCCACAACTTCACGCGGATCGACGGAAATATCCATTGGTCTCGACTGGAGTTCTGACGTTCAACAAACGCTGGGGTTGCTCCAAGGACGGATCGCCAATATCCGCAATGAACTTCCGGCGACCGCGTCGGTGCAGTCCGAGCAGATGACGGTGGCGGTCTTTCCCATCATCGGCTACAGTCTTACCTCCGACACGCTTTCGCTCGTCGAGCTGCGTGATATCGCCCTCTATCAAATCCGCCCGGCGCTGCTTCGAGTTGCGGGAGTCGCGCGTGTGGAGATTACCGGAGGAGAATCCCGGGAGTTTCTGGTGAAGGTGAACCCCGACCGGCTCGCATCGTACGGTATGACAATCCAGCAGGTCTCCGATGCCGTGGAGGAAACGAACTTCGTGGAATCCACAGGCCTCATGAGCGATAATTACCAGCTCTATCTCTCGCTCGTTTCCGGCTTGCTGAAAACAAGAGAGGATGTTGCAAACATCGTCATAACAGCCCGCGGCGGCGTTCCGATCCGGGTGAGCGACGTTGCGTCGGTCGAAAAATCGGTCGCAGATCAGTATATCCGTACCACTGCCCACGGCCGCAGTGCAGTACTGATCAATGTTCTTAAACAGCCGACCGCAAGTACCGTGCGGATCGGCGCGGATATTTCGGATGTCATCCATGGATTGACCCTGCCTGGGGGTGCTCACCTTGAGATCTTCTATGATCAGGGGGATTTCATCCGGTCCTCCATTGCTGGTGTTCGTGACAGCATGCTTATCGGTATTGCCCTCGCCATGGTCATCGTCTTCGTCTTTCTCAGGAGCTGGCGCCTGACACTGGTTGTGCTGATTATCGTCCCGGTGACCATCGCGATGACATTTCTCTGCCTCGGGGCACTCGGAAAAACGATCAACATCATGACGCTGGGCGGGATTGCTGCCGCGGTCGGACTGATCATAGATGATTCGATCGTTATCATAGAATTTATCTTTACGAAGTTCGCGTCTCTTTCGACTGCGGATCGGACACCTCTGGGATACGCCCGCGCGGTCGAACAAGCCATCCACTCGCTCATGCCTGCAATCATCGGTTCGACCGCAAGTACGATCGTGATCCATATTCCTCTCGCATTTCTCGGAGGGGTGACGGGCGCTTTCTTCACTTCGCTCTCGATCACCATGGTCTGCGCCCTGACCATTTCCTTCCTTCTCTCCATCACGCTCGCACCGCTGCTGGCGTTGATCCTGCTCCGCAGTGAGGATATCGAACGGGAAATTACGCATGAACATCGCGGATCGCGCATTGCACAGCTTTACGAAGATACTACCCGTAGATTGCTTCGTCATAAAATTCTCGTCGTCCCCTTCGTAATCGGCATTCTCGCCGTGGCGTTCCTTCTTTATTCACAGCTTGGGTCCAGCTTTATGCCCGAAATGGACGAGGGAACATTCATTCTCGATTACATTTCTCCCGCCGGGACGTCTCTCGCGGAAACCAACCGGATACTCACACACGTGGAGAATATCCTGCAATCCATACCTGAAGTGGAATCGTATTCACGTCGAACCGGAACACAGCTTGGTTTTTTCATCACTGAACCCAACGTCGGAGATTATACAGTCAAACTGCATTCGAAACGCGCCCGGAGTATCGAGGAAGTGATCAGCGAGGTGCGGGAGCGAGTCCACAACACGGAGCCGGCTCTGCAGATTGATTTTGGGCAACTTATGATGGATGTGATCGGAGACCTGACGAACTCGCCTCAGCCGATTGAGATCAAGATCTTCGGCGAGGATGCCGACGTGCTCCGGTCTAAGGCAAGAGAGGTCAAGTCGCTTATCGAGTCAGTGCCCGGCGTAGTGGACGCGTTCGACGGCATCGTCATTTCGGGCCCCTCGCTGGTGATTCATGTTGATCCGCAGAAAGCTGCCTTTGCCGGATTCACCACGCGGGATGTGCTCGTACAGGTCCAGAATATTATGCAGGGTCGGGTCGATACGAAGGTGCAAAAAGGAGAGAAGCTCATCGGGATTCATATCCGCTATCCCGCGATCTATCGGGAAGATATCAATCATATCGAGGAACTCAAACTCGTCTCTCCGGGCGGAAACATCATCCCGCTCCGGACGATCGCGTCATTCGAGCGTGTGGCGGGGGAAGCAGAGATCGAACGCGATCAGCTTCAGCAGCGCGTTGCCGTGACTGCGAGAACTTCGGGGAGAGATCTGGGCAGCGTGATGACCGACGTGAAGAAGCTTCTTGCGGCGAAGCTCCGTCTGCCGTCCGGCGTAACGATCGCGTACGGAGGAACATACCAGACCCAACAGGAATCCTTTACGGGGCTTTTCATCGTGGCGCTGATCGCACTTCTCCTTGTTATCATCGTTCTGCTGTTTGAATTCGGGGAATTCACGATTCCATTTTCCATATTTGTCATCAACGCCATGTCGCTTGTCGGAGTCTTTGGGGCACTGTGGCTTTTCGACGTTACGCTGAACGTCTCCAGCCTTGTCGGAATCGTTCTGATCATCGGCATTGTTGCCGAAAATGCGATTTTTGTATTTCACCGGATGAAGCAGCTGCAGTCAGAGGGCGCCACGCTCGATGATGCTCTCACGGCTGCCGTGAAGATGCGCGGGCGGCCGATCGTTATGACCACCCTCGCTGCGGTCCTGGCACTTCTCCCGCTCACTCTCGGGATTGGAGCCGGTGCCCAAATGCAACAGCCCCTCGCCGTTGCGGTCATCGGCGGTTTCTCGGTTTCGAGCACGCTCCTGTTTTTTGCGCTCCCACCTCTCTATCGACTTCTGCGCCGGTAGGACGACCGTTCTCCGATCCCTCCCCGGTATCTCACCGTTCATTTCTTCTTCAGGTCTGCGAGTGCACTCTGGATCTTATCGCGGATAAGCCGCACGTGGTCGTCCGTCGGAATTGCCGAGAGGTAGACGTCATAATACCGGAGGGCTTCCTTGTACCGATGGAGGAAAACATCCATGTCCCCCGTGTAACGATAGAGATTCGGGTCGGCCATGCCGACGGAAATCGCCGCCTTGAAGTATTTCGCTGCCTCAGGATACTTCTTCTGTGTTGCGTAGAGAATCCCCAGGTTGGCGAGCGCCTTTTGCATCGTCGGGTTTAACTCTACGGCCCTGAGGTTCAGCTCGATGGCTTTCGCCGTATCTCCGCGCTGGGCATATTCGACTCCGAGATTGGAATATACCCCCGGCTCCTGCGTCCCCAGCGCAACGGCACGCAGAAGCATCCTGAAATAATCCTCCCGGTCTCCGAGCAATCGGTAGACATCAGCAACATTTCCCACGATCCGCGTATTGGATGAATCAATCGACATGAAGTGCCGATAATAATCCCGTGCATCGGAATACCGGCCGTTATCGAAATAGTAATTTGCAAGTGCCTCGTCGTATACCATCTGCGCGGTCAGACCGAGATAGTTTGGACTGTCGAGAAGTTTCATGCGGGTGAGATGTTTCTGCGCGCTCGCATTCACCCCAATCCACGCTGCCCAATGCAAAAAGCAGAAGACGACGAGGAACACAAGAACATACTTACGGGGATGAACTTCAACGTGGTCCCTGCTCAGCAGATAGACGGGCAGGACCAAAAGCGGAGAAAAGAATCCCGCGTACAAATCCCAGTCCCGGGCAAGCCCCAGCGCACTGTTCACAACCCACGTGAAGAACAGACCGCAGGCAGCTGTCACGATGAGGAAGACAAGTGCCCCGTCCTTCCACTTTGATTCTCCGCGGATCGCAAAAATGCCGATGACCGTGACGATAAGACCCGCAGGTGCCAGAAGCGTCAGGGAGTTAAACCAGTCAACAAGATGATTCCAGGAGAACATCGCGTAGGGAAAATTTCCACCCACTGCCGAGAACGGACGGAGAAAATCCACACTTCCCGATTGCACGTGTCGCGTGAAATCCTGGATGTTGAAGCCCGCGGCCAGCAGGACGAATATCCCGATGAGAGCGATTCCCGTCAGGAAAAGGACTGCCCGAATTCTTCCCTCCCGGTAGTAGAAAATTATGAGGAGCCCCAACGATGGCAGAAAAATGGTCGAGCCGAGGTGAAGGAGGATCATCGCAATCAAACAGCAGATCGGGATCAAAAGGGAAACGCGTCGCTCGAGCGCCAACCATCCCGTAACGGCATAACCAATGGTGAAGATATATTGGAGTGCGTAATTCTCGACGTACCCGAAAAAGAACTGTGATCCTGCTCCGAGGAAGAGAAGACATCCCAGGAGAACCGTTTCGAACCGGGATCTGTTGATGAAGCGGGATACCCAGAAGAGGAAGACCAGGAAGAGCGCGGCCGCGAAGCAATCGATCACGGCATACACCGTATACGGATCCGGGGAGGAGGAAAATGAATGCATGGAGAGGGCATTCCGGTAGATCCAGAACATCAGCGGCTGATTGCGGAAGCTCTGTGTGATTTCCGGTCCGTTGATGCCGAGGATGACTGACCTGAGGAGTATTGCCCCGTCACCCAGGAGATGGAGCTTTGCCGGGACGAGCCAGATTCCAATCGCAAGCAGACCGGCTGCAAGGGAAAAATTTACAAGCTGCGGAAAGCGGGCACTGTTCTGGATCAGATTTTCAATTTTCTCGGAGGCGATTTTCTGGGTCGATGGGATTGATGCGAGCACCATGATTAACAGTGCGAGGCATCCAACCACCGGCGGATAGAATCCATAAAAATGAAACCCCCAATTAGCATGAAGAGGATTGATCGCACCCCAAATGTGAAGAGCGACCAACATCCAGCATAAGGCAACCACTAATTTTGCGGAATTCGTCATTGGCCAGCTAAATATCAAGAAAGTACGGCGATTTTGCAATCTTATGAAATCCTCCCGTGAAAATGATGTGTGCGATCGAACTTTCGCCCCGGTCACAAAATAATCTTTGAATTTGATTCATATTTGACTCTCACAACATTATTATGTAACTTTCCCCCGCTTTCTCAAGCAATCTCTTAATCTTCGGACACAACCGCCGGAGTTTTAAAGAGATGGTTCGATATGCGGTCTGACTTTCGCTCAGATAGTGATGCAGATTCACCAGTGGAATGAATTTTTCCGTCATCGTTCCAACATACAACCGTTTGGAGTTACTGAAGAAGACGCTGGAAAGTCTGTTATCCCAAAACTATGAGGGGTTCGAAATTATTGTTGTTAACGACGGGAGCACAGACGGCACGCACGAGTTTCTCTCTCGGCTTTCTCGAGAATCCAGGATCCGCTACGTGTGTCAGCCGAACAGCGGTCTGGCCGCATCACGAAGAGCAGGATTGGAAATTGCACGCGGAAGATATGTTGCATTTACGGATGACGATTGCGTGACGCCGCCGGACTGGCTGCAGAAATTCGACCGTCATTTTCAGGGTGAACAGATCGCCGGAGTCGGCGGAAGTGCATTGACTGGCAATCCTGCGAATCTGTTTGCGGCCGCGAATGATATGATCAACGAGTATTTCAAATCTGCGGTGAATTACTCTGGGGTCCTTCTTCCTTTTCTTACCGGAAACAATATTTCTTACAGCCGCGAATTTCTCAACGGTGTGGGTGGACCCGACAGCAGGTTCCGAATGGGTGCGGAAGACCGCGATCTTCTCCTGCGGGTTGTGTCGGCCGGCGGAACAGTCACCTACGACCCTGCCATTGCGGTAGTGCACCATAATGACTCGAACTTCCTGAGCTTCGTGAAGCACCAGTACCATCAGGGGAAGGGCTCACATCTGTATTATACGCTTCATCGTCAGACTGCTCTGCGTCCGCGTCGCTTTTCGTCCGCCGTGTATCGCGGTCTGCTCGCTCGTCCGTTCAAATCGAATCCCTTTCCCAAAGCACTGGCCTTTTTCTGTCTCATCATTCTGGCACAGTGTGCCGTTCTATCGGGTTATGTTGCGGCCGCCCTCGCAGGGGATCCCGGAAATCAATGAACAGGCGAACTGATGGATGCCCCGGGATCGAAAGCACTGAAACGGATAAAGGTAGTTTTCATCCAACTGTACGGAGAGATGGGGGGAAATGAACTCGTGACCGCTCATCTGCTCCGGAATCTTGACAGAACACGCTTTGAACCGATCGTCGTTCTGAATTGCGAAGGAGAGTTTGCAACGCAGTTGAGAACAAGCGGCGTACGGGTCGACATCATCCCTTTCAGGACGGTAATGCTCGGTCGTTTGGTGTATCCCTGGGTACTTGTTCGCCTCCTGAAAGACGCCCGGAAGATCGGCGAGCATTTCGAGCATGAACCTCCGGATATTGTGCAGTGCAGCGATATTCTGGCGCTCCTCCTCGCCCTGCGATTGGTCCGGCAACGGAACATCCCGGTTGTGTACAGCGTGGTGTTCTTCTACTCGTGGCTCCGGATGTTCGCCTTCAGTCTCGTTGCGCTCAAACAAGTGAAAGCCATTGTGGTGAATTCGGGAAAGGTCGAGCGTGATGTTCGTAGCCGGGCGATTCTTACCGGACAGCAGGTTGTGCGAATTTATCCGGCGGTTGGAGAATTTCCCTCCCGCAACGCGGAATCCGGTGACCGCTATCGCCTCCATGCCGATCTCGGGATCTCCCGGGAGACGAAGCTCGTCTGTGCAATCGGGCGTATTGATCCGATGAAGGGTCAGATGTCGTATCTCCGATCAGCGCGGCAAATTCTCCGCAAACGATCGGATGTGGTTTTTCTGATCGTCGGTAGTCCGATGAATCAAGTCTCGATGCCGGTCATTTCTGGTTACCACGAGCGGCTTCTGGAGTTTCAGCGCAAGGAAAAGCTCGAACACGCAGTGCAGTTTCTGGGGCAGAGAAGTGATGTCGCCGAGATTCTCCGATCAGTTGACGTATTTGTTTCTCCCTCCCGGAATGAAGGATTTGGTATGGCGATTGTGGAGGCATATCTCGCCGGGCTGCCGCTCGTATTGAGTCCTCACGCAGGTGCGTTGGAAGTATTCAGCTCACACGAGGGAGTGTTTCTGTCGGAACCCCGGCAAACAGACGCATTTGCGTCATCGATTGAGGAGGCACTGGCGTTTTCATCCTCCCCGAACGTCAGATCGTCTCTTCGGGCCCATCGCGCGATTCGATCCGGGGGATGGAAAAGTTTCGCGGAGAAGTTTGAAACTCTTTATTTGCAGATTGCACAGGCATGAATACGAATCCTTGAACAACTACAAGGAAGCAACCATGGAAGAATTGGTGATACAGCAACATCAAACAGAACAGACCACCAGGCATCCGGCAATACCGGTAATTCCCGAATCGGATGATCCGGTGCGTGCAACGGAGGATTATCATCTCTACCTCTATGCTTCGCGTTTCGTGAAGAACAAGCGCATATTGGATCTGCACTGCGGTCCGGGATATGGTGCGGCGTTTCTCGCACTGAATGCAGGCGATGTTCTCGCCTACACCGACGGCGATCCGGCTGCCGAATCTGCGCGCACGACATTTTCAGAGTTTACCCGGCTGCGGTTTGCGTCTCCCTCACCGGAAGATCAACCTCCGCTCCCTGCCGACAGGGATGTCGTGATCTGTTTCGGACTCCTTCATCAGCTTCAGATGGAGGCGCGTCACCGTACCATGCAGACCATGAAGAGCGCGTTGACGCGGGGAGGTGTTGCGATCATTGCAACCCCCGTCCGCTCTGTTTCCAGTGCCATGAACGGCAACGGCTCACAGCTCTTCACGCCGGTGGAGTTTGCGGAGTTTGTGAAGGAATATTTCCGGACCGTGCTCTTTATCGGACAGAAAGCAGTCACCGTGTCGAGCATCTGGTCGCTCTATCGCTGGAAGGATGATTATTTCCGATTCCACACCCGCGAGAATCTTTTCACGCTTCCTCCGGAAGACGAGCAGTTTGCCGACCCGGAACAGCTCATCGCGATCTGTTCCGATGAAACGCTTTCGCGCGATATCATTGATGGGAGCAATTCCTTCTATTTCGATACGGTCCAGAATTCGCGGAAAGAAGAACGAGATCACAAGCTGAAGGCGCTTCCGTGCGAACTGGAGAACCTTCGGCAATCACTGGATGCCGCAACTGCCGAGCTCGCGGAGAACAGGATATCGCTTGACGGACTGACGGAAGAGCTGGCGGATGCCTGCAAGCGCTCTGAGCAGATCTCCGAAACGCTTGCAGATCGGGAACGCACGGTTTCGGCACTGAAAAGTGATCTGCAGAATGCACATGCCTCGATCGATACACTTCAGCAGGCCTATGATCTCCGGACAGCCCGGGCAAACGCACTGAAAGAGGAACAGTCGAGCGCGGCGAACCGGCTTCAGGAAGTAGAACAATCTCTCGATGAGAGAACGCAGCAGTTGCAGAACCTCGCGGCCGAAAATATGCGCCTGCGGAGCGCGCTCAGCGAAATCGAGCACACCGTTGCCGACCGCACCGGAGAAATCATGCAGCTCAATGAGCTGCATCGCCAGGACGAACTTCATCTGAAAGAGCTGCAGGACCAGATGAACGAGTCCGCCGAGGTGCACCGCCTGCGCGCGGAAGAGCTGACGGCGCTTCGCGCACAGGTCGTGAGTCTCCAGTCGCTGCTCGACGAGCGTAATGAGCATGTCTCTTCCTCGACGGAAGAGCTTTCGGCGTACAAGGAAGAGATTCGCCTTCTCCACGGGCAGATCCGGGAGCATGAACAGCGCGCGGTTCAGGTCGGCGAAGAAATGAAGCGCATCCACCACCGCAACGAAGAGCTGGAACAACAGTTTCAATCGGTGGATTCTTCCTCTGCAGACCGCGAAAGCCATATCAGAGAGCTCGAACTTTGCGTTCGGGAGCTCGAGAAGACTGCGACTCAGCGTGATCGACTGGTCGTGGAGCAGAAGAACGAGCGTGACGAGCTTCGGTCGCGGCTGGCCGACATCGAGCGGGTGCTTGAACAGAAATCAACCGAACACGATGCGGCAATCAAAGAAGCCGAACAGGTCCGTTCGAACGAAGAGATGAATCGTAAAGCCCTTGATGAGCGCAATCAGCGGGTTGCCCGGCTCGAGCAGCAAACGAAAGATCAAACCGAGTTTCTCGTGAATCTTCAGAGGGAATCGGAAGAAAATGCAAGCCAGGCGCGCCAGCTGAAGGCGGAGCTCGAAAAACAGATCATCGCATTCGACACGTACCAGAAATCACAGTCGGATCTTCAGCAGCGGTATACAAAGAGTCAGATCCGGGTGCAGGAGCTTCAGGCGACGCTTGCGCTGTTTGAACAGAAAATTGAGCGGCTCAACGCTGCTCCGGGCTACAAATTCCTCTCCTCGATCGGATTCATCCCGAAAGACAAAATCTAAGAGTCGAATGATCCTCTCAGCCGGAAGTCGCAGAAGGACTTCCGGCTGCGTCGCGCGTTCAGGAGACGCGAATTCCCATTGGCGGGCATACCGGCAGAGAACTCGGCTTTCCCGCTGTGACCCGGCATTTCCAATATTCCCTCGCAAATCATCGCATTTTCTGCACTTGCAATCTTCCGGAATCTTCCTAATTTATAAAGCATTGTGAGCTCGCTCGGACCCGAAATGCCGATTGAGGCAGGCAGTTCAGCCGTTGCCGTAACCCGGCCCCGCAGCAACTTTTCCAAGTATCTCAATATTGTTCGCTCACTCGCCGTTGCCGACTTCCGGCTGAAATATCACGATTCTGTTCTCGGCTATGTCTGGACGATGCTGAACCCGATCCTGATGTTTGGGGTCTACTATTTTGTGTTTACCGATGTCTTCCCGAGCCGCATTCAGAATTACCCCATCTTCCTTCTCATCGGCATTTTCAATTACGCGTTCTTCCAGGATTGTACCTTCAGCGCGATGAATTCGATCGGGAACAAATCGGGATTGATGAAGAAAATTTACTTTCCGCGTTCAATCATCGTTTTTGCATCCGGCGGAACGAGCGTGCTTTCGTACCTTATCAATTTTGTCGTTCTTCTCGGCATCATCTTTTCGCTCGAAGGCATTCCCCGTCTTGCCTGGCTCATTCCGATCCCGGTAATCTGTCTGCTGGTGTTCACGATGGGTGTTTCCTTTCTGCTCGCAGCGCTCTACGCGTACTTCAGGGATATGGGACAGATCTGGGGTGTCCTTCTGCTGGCAATTTTCTGGCTGAGCCCGATTGTTTTCGACGTCGATGCGCTTCCGCCATCTATTTCCCGGTATGTGTATTTCAATCCGCTGACGAGAATCTTCGGCTTGTTCCGCCATTATCTTCTGTACAATTATTATGAGTTCCGGTTCATGGGGATGACCGTTGTCTATTCGTTCCTGACGTTCATTATCGGATTTCTGGTCTTCACGAAGAATGAATCCAAATTGCCGGAGCTCTTCTGATGATCATTGTTGAAAAGCTCAATAAGGTCTTCAGGATTCCCCATGAGAAGAAGAACACGCTCTTTCATACATTCTTCAGTTTCTCAAAAGGCGCGTATCAATTTGAGGAGTTTCACGCGCTGCGGGATGTAAGTTTCCGTGTCCAGAAAGGTGAGACCGTCGGTATCATCGGGAAGAACGGATCCGGCAAGTCGACACTCCTCAAAATCATTGCGAATATTTACCGGCCGACATCGGGCGAGGTGGTGGTGAACGATGAGGTCTTCCCGCTTTTAGAGCTCGGCGTCGGCTTTCAGCCGAATTTTACCGTGCGTGACAATATTTACCTGTACGGATCGTTCCTCGGATTCAGCCGGAGGGAGATGCACGAACGCATCGCGAGAGTTCTGGAGTTCGCAGAGTTGACGCGCTTCGCGGATTCAAAGCTGGACAACCTCTCGACAGGCATGAAATCGCGTCTCGGGTACGCAATTGCGATTCAGGGAGATGCGCCGATTCACCTGCTCGACGAAATATTGGCAGTGGGGGATGAGGTGTTTCGTCAAAAATGCCGCGAACGGTTCCGCACGACCCGCAATGAGGGGAGAACGATACTCTATGTGAGCCATGACCTTGGCAGTGTGCAGGAATTCTGTGACTCCGCAATGCTTTTGCATCAGGGGCAGATTGTAACGATGGGATCTCCGGATCTGGTCATCCAGGAATACCGGAAAATGATAGCGATGGAAGAGGCAGCATAAGGATGAGATACCTATGGCAGTAACGACACGGCCTGACATTTGGGGAAAAGTCTCGGAACAATATGATGCAGAGCCCCAGGAATTTGAACTGGGCTTGGCAAAAGAGATTTGTTCGGTCTTTACGGAACTCGGGTTCCGGCCGGGGAGCAAACTTCTTGAGGCCGGTTGCGGGTCCGGTCACCTGTCGCTCCGGCTGAACGAGGCCGGATACAAAACAACGCTTTTCGATTTTGAGCCGAAGGCGATCGCTGCGGCACAAAAAGCGTTTCTGGCTCACCGCAGAAGAGGCGTGTTTGTCGAGGGGGATCTCTTCGAAATTGAAAAACGCGTATCCACTCCGGCCGATATTGTCTGGAACAGCGGCGTGCTCGAACATTTCGACTTTTCCACCCTCGTCTCGGCACTCGAAAAAATGAAATCTGTTGCCCGCAAGGGAGTGTTTTTCATTGTCCCGAATCCTGCGAGCGTGGTCTACCTCCTGTACCGGATGAAAATGCTTCATGAGGAACGGTGGAATGTCGGGGTCGAGTTCTTGCGCACGGATTATGAACATGCCATAGCGAAGAGCGGTCTGCATCTTGTTCAATCAGCTCCCTGCGGCCGCGAGTATACCAGGCACTCCGTGCGCGTGGTCTCCCAGGATCCTGCGATCCGATCCCTCTTCGACGAACTAGTCGAGAGCGGGCAATTCGCAGGGAATGTTCAGGTGCTTCAATATTTTTATTGTTCTACGACCGGCGGCTCCGGCACGACAACGCCTGCAGTCAGTGAGGATGCGCAAGAGCAATCGACATTTGACCGGACATTCTATCTGGATGCTCTCGGCACCGTTAACAGTGCTCTTCTGAATCTGAGACGGGAACGAGACCGGCTGCAAGCCGAGAGAGACGGTTATCTCGGCAGCCAGGAAGGTCTTCGTCAGGCGCTCCGCGACGAACAGACAAAAAGTAAGGATGCACTCGTGCTGCTTGAGAAGCAGCTTGCAGAGCTCAAAACCCGGTATGAACAGGCAATTGCGGCAGAAGCGGCAGGCCGACAGGCGGCACTCGACCAGAGGGCAGCGTCTGAGCAGACCGCCACAGCACTGAACGAGAAGGCAGGACTCGTCGAAACCAGGTACGAGCGCATCCTTGCCATTGAAACTGAGCATCGACGCACGGTTGAAGCGCAGCTCGCAAAATCACAGGCGGCTTCGTCATCGCTGGAAGATCAGCTCAGCTCCCTCACAGAGAAGAGCGACAAACTTCGGGCAACCCAGGAAACTGAACGCCGCTCAGCGGACGAAGAGAAGTCGAAATTCCAGGCGACCATCGCGTCGCTTGAAACCAAACTTGCGGTGCTGAGCGCCCGTCACGAGGAGCTTCTGGCAACAGGCACTCAAATGCGACAGTCGGCTTTGGCGGAGCAGGGGCGTGTCGCGGCCGAAATGGCATCGCTCGGGGAAAAACTCCAGCTCATGACTCAAAAATATGAGCAGGCGATTACCGCGGAGGCGGCTCAGCGTCAGATTGGCACTCAGCTGCGCGCACAGCTCGAATCGACAGTTTCCTCACTGGACGAAAAAATCAAGACTCTCGGAGCTCGGCTCGAGAAGTCGATTGCCTCGGAGGCGTCGGAGCGGCAAGCCGCACTTGATCAGAAGAAGATATTTGAAAAAGAGCTCGCATCTCTTCAGGAAGAGATTGACGGGCTCGCCGGCCAGCGAGCGGTCGATCGTGAAGAAAAGCAATCAGCCAGGGATCGGATCCGCGAACTTCAATCCGAGATCAGGGAAATGCAGGAAGATTCCGCCCGGCTTGCCTCGACGCTCTCTGCCCATCAGGAGAGCTCGCGGCGGGAGCAGGTGCGCCTTGAAGAATATCGGAATGCGATATCGAGTCTCGTGAGCAGCCTGCGGGAGACCGTGAACCGTGGCCAGGAACTCTTTGAACGACCATCGTACCGGTTCTTCTGGTTCGTGATCGTTGCACGGCACGCGCTGTTTGGCGGAAGCTGGAAAACCATGTTGGCGTTCTTCCGGTTGCTGGCAGCGCGCCTGCGAGGAAAAGCAGGTGCTTTGGCCGAATTCCTCTATCTTGATCCGCTTTGGGAAATTCTCCAGCGCCTCCGCCGGAACCTGGAAGAATACCAGAAGTTCTTTACTCCGCAGGTGACGTCGCCGGCAGTTCAGCCCGAGGTCGAGGGACGCCGGGAATATCTTCCGGAACTCCGTCGCGCCGTCAGATCGTCACCGTCAACCAGCAAGAAACGGGTGGCATATTTTACGAATCAACTCCTCGATTGGTACGACCGGCGGCCGCGCCACGGCGGCGGCGAGCGGTATTGCCTCATGCTCACCACCCTGTTGAATGAATTGGGATTCGATGTCGATCTTTACCAGATTGCTGCGAGTTCGTTCGAAGGCGAGTACTACGGGCACAAGGTCCGAGCTATCCCCGGCGGAGAATGGTATTCCGAATTCAATTTAGGAGCGGCGCGGACGTTCTATGAACTTTCCCGTGATTACGATCATGTGATCTATAATATGCCGGAGCTTTCTGCCGGTCCCATGCGGACCGATGCGGTGAGCGTCTGCCACGGCATCTGGTTCGATCACAATAACTACGGCTCCGGAGTCAAATTTCGTGAGGCGCTCTGGTATCAGCATCTTCAACGGGCATTCACGAATCCCCGGACAATCGTCAGCGTCGACACGAACTCGATCAATGTCATCCGGACGCTCTGGCCGGAAGCCGCCGGAACTATGCGCTGGATTCCAAATTTTGTCGACACCACAATGTTTAAACCCCCCGAATCCAGACCAGAATCACCTCTTGTCGTGCTTTTCCCCCGGCGCAGCCAGATCAACAGGGGAAGCCGGCTGCTTGAAGAAATTTTGCATCGGGTTTCCCATGATGTGCAGTTCCATTGGGTCGGCGAGGGTGATGATCCGGATACGAAGATCATTAAAGACCTCAGCGTGCGTGACCGGCGGCTGGAATTTTCGGTCGCATCGTTCGAAGATATGCCCAACTGGTTCACCCGCGCTCATATTTGTGTGATTCCAACAATCGCGTGCGAGGGCACCAGTCTCGCTTGTCTCGAGGCGCTCGCCTCCGGCTGCGCAATTGTCTCCACTAATGTTGGCGGGCTTCCCGACATTATTCAGGATCGGTCGAACGGACTTCTCGTTGATCCGACTGCAGAAGCCATTGCGGATGGGATCAATGAGCTCATCGGGGACAGGGAACTTCGTACCAGACTCTCGCTTCGGGGTGCTGAGTCGGCACAGAATTTTTCGATCGATCGCTGGAGAGAACGCTGGAGAACCATGTTGCAGTCTCTTCGGTGGATCGAACCGCAGCGCCCGACCGCAGGTCCGGGGAAAGGAGCCGCCACCCGGTCGGATCTGAAGCCACAACCCCGTATCGTGATTGTCACGCGCAACGGATATCACGGCGGCGTGGAAACCCTTGTCCACATGGAATCTCTCGGTTTAAATGCTCCTGTCATCGTTGCCGGAGGACTCGACGATCCTCAGCGGACCTGCCCGTTCTTCTACACCTATGTCGCAAGCTATGAAGAACTCCGGAAACGGCTCAACGAATTTGATGTTGTACTCTACCACTGGCCGCTCGATTGGGCAGTGGCAGCGATCAAGGATTCGGGCCTTCCCTCGGTCGAATATGTTCATCGAAAGGACACTGCTGAATGTGATAAGTCGGCGGCAAGCGTGGTGATCACTCATTCCCGGTATCTTGCAGATTTTCTTAAGGAGAAATTCCGTGTCGACGCACGGGTGACGAATAATGTCGTCGACCTGAAAAAGTTCTATCCCGCAGAGACTCCCGGAAGCGCAATAGGAAGCGTGACAAGCTACTTCGATACGAAGGGAATCGATGTTTTCATCAGGGCTCTCGCATACGTCGGCAGGCGTTTCAGAAATATCCCCGTTGAATTGTTCGGAGCCGGAACGGAACGGGAGAAATATGCCGCGCTTGCCCGATCTCTGAAGGTGGATGCGAAATTCAATCCGCCGACGTCGCGGCCTCTCGAAGCATATCACGCGTTGGGGCTCTACGTATCTGCTGCCAGAATCGAGGGTTTGCCGCTCTCAGTCCTGGAGGCGCTTGCGTGCAATATTCCGGTTATCGCATCGGATATCGAGGGACACGCGGTCATTAACCGGCTGGCCAAAGCCCAGGGTTTGCCCGAGCCGATCCTCCTCTTCCGGTCGGAAGATGAGCATGATCTCGCGAGAAAGATCGAGGATGTTCAGGGTGGATACCGTCTCCCGAAAGGGAGAGACATTGTCGAGCGGCTCTTCTCTCCCGACACCCACCTGACGGATGTGCGCTCGGCGGTGAATGATGCGGTGATGAAGAAAGCGCGGAGACCCATCGTCGATTGGGATCTCCTCGATGATTGCGAAAATACCGGAACCCTCCTCACGGAAAACGGCGGCGAGGGATTCTTCCAGCGGATCGGAGGGAAGGAGGATAAATTTCTTCATCCGTCGAACTCCGGTCGGCTCCCCGAGTCTTCCTTCGAAGGATTCATCTGTTACCGGTATCGGTATCCGCGCGACACCGAACGGCTTTCCTGCCTGATGCAGTGTGCATTTCATTCGGAAGGAACTGTGCATGTGCAGTTTGATTGGCACGACCGGGGATGGTCGCTCGTAAAGATGCAGGGATTTGGACGCCTCCTGGACTCAAAAACGACCGAACTTTACGTGACGGCACCGGCTCCGCCGGAAGCTGCAAAAAGTCAGGGCTACGTGAACATTGTTTTCCGCCCGAACACCGGCTTCATGTTCACTATTCAGTCCGTACGGATTCAGGCATGGAAAAAGGTTCTCAAACGATAAAGGAGAAGATGCAATGATTTCCGAGCAAATATCCACACTCCTCGATGCATCGAAATCTGTTTGTATCCTGGGTCTCCCCGGCGCGGGGAAATCCAATCTTGCGAACATTTTCCACGGCTACTACACTTCCAGAGGATCTGATCCACCGTCGCGCATCGTCGGGCTCGTTGACGCCCTCGACATTACCAGTGCCAATCAGGAGAAACTGATGGACGTCTACAGTTTCTTCATCAAGCAAAGTCACGCACGGCTTATTTTCGACGGCTGGCCGTACGAAGATGAACCCGAGAACGCAACGCGGTGGTGTGATGTCGTGTTTCTCCTTTGTGAGCCTCCGTGGAGACATCTTGCACGGTCCCGATCACGCGGTCTCCGGGTACCCGACACCTCAGAATACTGGCACCATTATCGCGAAGTCTTCCCTTCCTGGCTTAAAAAATATGGTCAGGGCAAGAACCCCCTTCGGATGATAGAATCTCGGAACGGTTTGCTTGGTGTGATCACGGACTACCGGCAATGGCTGAAAGACAACCGTGACCCTGAAAAAGCCGACGAGGACCAGCTGCTCGCCCGGCTGAGACCTCTCGAATATCAGGAATTTACGCTTCCATTCGGCGGCAGGATTGAAGGATCGCATGCCAGCGAGGATGTCGTTCGACAGTCGATGCGTTTTCTCCCCCATCCCAACGAATTGCGCAGGGTAGTGGATGTGGGTTGTGAGTTCGGCGTGGCGAGTTTCATACTGTCCGAGTGGGGTTGCCGGGAGGTTATCGGTATTGATACTGACCCGCGCTGCATTGACAATGCCAGGCAACTTGCCAAACTTTTCAGTTCCTCCGCGAGTTTTTATGAAATGAAGGGCGAGCATTTCAATTATCAGGATATTGATCTTGCAGTCTGTCTCTCCGTCTCCCATCATCTTCCGAGCCCGCAATATCTCTACTCGCGGCTGTTTCAGGCGAAACGAGTACTGATCGAACTGCCGGCGCACAAGTTCTCTATCGCCGAAGAGGCCTCGCAGTACTATGACCGGCCCTGCGTTGCCTCGTGGCCATCAGCGAAACGGGACCGCGAAGTTCGTCTCTATGCTCGTCCGGATGCAATCAGATACAGGGACGAGGAACCCGGCGGTTCCCAGATGGTGCGCTACGCCTGGTCCGGAGACCTTCTGCCTGCGGGTGAGGGTGCCTTCATCAAGAAATATGTCCCCGAGGCCGATGCTGCCGGAGGCGGTGAAGATTCCCATGAGGGCATCATCACGCACAATCAATTTGCCCGGCTTGCATTTGACAGTCCATCCGATATTGATGCGATCGACTGCAAGGTGGAGTATCATACGGATGGCATCAATCCTCTTGCCTGGATCCAGGTGAACTGGCACTATCAGAACGGTGAGGTCGATCAGCGGGGCGAGGGGGTTCGCCTCCCGAGGAATGGTGATTTCGGGTTTACGCGGGCGAAACCCTGGAACTATCTGCGGAAGAAAACATCCATGGTCGAAATCGTTATCCGCCCCGATCCCGGTGAAGAACATGAGATCAAACTCCGCCATGTGAGCCTCGTGGCAAAGCTCTTTCCGCTCCTGCTTATTGTCTCATCATCTGCTCTTGCCGTTCTGCAGCAGATCGGGTGATGAGACGATCGTGGGGAATGATCGTTCACAACCGGCGACGGCCTCCGGATATCTGGCCAATTTTTCTGAAAACCGCTCCGCGTGAAAATACTTTTCGTCTCCCATAGTACTTCCCGAACCGGTGCGCCGCTTCTCCTGCGGGATATTGCCTCGCTCATCCTGGAACCCGGAGACGAGTTCCATTTCGTGATCCCCGATCATGGTTCCCTCGAGCCCGATTTCCTGACCCTCGGGTCTGTTGTTGTCGACCCTCTCTATCCGGATGAACTTCCATACTGGCGGGAGGCAAAGCGATTGATCGGCAGGATTCAACTCCTCAACAGGATTCGACCCGAAGTGCTGTACTGTAACACGATCCACTCCGCAAAGTGGCTTCTGTATGCCCGCCTCGGACGAATTCCGACCATTACGCATATCCACGAACTCGCGGGGGGATTTGCCGAATTGAGTTTCTCCGAACACCTTCTTGTGCGCAAACTGTCGCGCCGCATCATCGCCGTTTCAGACGCCGTCCGATCATATCTCGTCGGAGAGCAACGATTCGATCCGGAGCACATTACTGTTGTGCGGGCGGGAATCCGGGTTGATCGCTTTACCGGAAGCCCCGCCGGCGAGCTGAAAACTTCTCTCGATCTCGGCAAGAGTCTTGTCATCGGGACCGTCGGCAGAATAACGCATGTGAAAGGGAGCGACCTTTTTCTTGATCTCGCCGTGAAGATTCGAACGATGTTCACGCCGGAACAGGGATTGAAATTTCTGGTGATCTGTTCCACGGATGATCGTGAGGCGTATTCCCGGTTTCGTGAACGATTGGAAACCTCAGGCCTTGTGAATGATGTCGTGATCCTGGAAAATATTCCCGATGTTGCACGGTACTACTCCCTGATGGACGTGTATGTGTCGACGGCACGGGAGGATCCCTTCCCGCTTGTCATTCTCGAAGCGATGGCATCCCGGGTGCCGGTTATAGCGTTTTCCACAGGAGGGATTCCCGAAGCTCTTGAGAAGAGCTCGGGTGAATTGGTCACACCATTTGATATCCCCGCGATGGCGGAGTCTGTTGTCCGTCTGCTGAAGGATTCCGCCAGACGATCGGAGATTGGAGCAAACGGACGTACACGGGTTGAACGCCACTTCGACCTCCGGCAAAATGCCCGCGAGATCCGGCGGATCATCGATTCAGTTGTCCGGTGACCAGGAATGACGCGGCTTTCAGTCATCATCGTCACGTATAACTCGGCTGACACAATCGCTCCGTGCCTGCGATCACTGCGCGGTCAGCTGCCGGAGGATCATTTCATCGAGATTCTGGTCGTCGACAATGCATCGCGTGACTCGACGAGGGATATCCTCAGGAATGAACTTGCCGGAGAGACGATCCTGCTGAATTCGGAGAACCGGGGGTTCTCGGCGGCTGTGAATCAGGGGCTCGAAAAAGCATCCGGGGATATTATTCTTCTCGTCAATCCGGACGTTGTCGTTGATCACTCCTTCTTTGGGGAGCTCCTTGAGTTTTTCAAGAATCAACGAGCAGCGGATATTGCGGGAGCCATGGTATCGGACATGTCGGGAGTGCGGCAGCCGTCATGCTGGGATCTTCCCTCGATGCGGACACTTGCTCTTGAGTGTTTCCTCCCGCATTCGTTGGCGTTACCGAGAGTGACCGTGAGTCCGGATGCGACGTGCGAAGTAGAAATGGTTTCCGGTGTCTGTATGGCGTTTCGCCGGAAGGTCTACGAGCGCATCGGGGGATTCGACGAGCGGTTCTTCATGTTCTATGAAGACGCAGACTATTGCAGAAGAGCAGGAGAGGAAGGAATGAACGTGTACTTTCTTGCGGAGGCAAAAATCCGCCACACGGTAAGTTCGAGTTCATCCGAAAATTTTCCGGAGTTCATTCGACGGATCTGGAAATCGCGCCTCCAGTATATCCGGAAATATCACGGCTCAGTATACGTCTTCTGTGCCCGCCTTCTCTGTCTTGCCGGAACCTGTTTGAAAATTCCCGTGTATTTTCTCGTCGGATTCCTTGCCGGCAACAGGAAGTTCATTTCGCTTGCGGGAACACATGCCGCAGTCCTGCCGATAATCTTCGGACCGTTGGAGTGATGACCTCATTTCCGCCATCCTCAGCTGCGAATTCGGGTCACGGGCGCGCCGGTGGTGTCGGAAGATCCAGCGGGGGAACCGTCGTGTTCTGGCCCCGCGCGAGGAGTAACGCAATGATTCCGCCGGTTACAGCCGCCCCTCCGATAATGTAATAGATGAGGTTTGATCCTTCTTTTACCATCTTGACGTGGATTTCGAAGTAGTACCCGCTTCCCTGTAATCCCTCCGGTAAATCACGCCGGTAATACCAGCGAATTTCTCTTCCCGGTCCCGCAAAAGGTCCGATACCGATGTCTCCTTCAACTGCTACGGGAACGATTGAGAAGGTGTCGTCACCCTCACGCTTCAGGATAATGGAAACATCATACCTGTTTTCCGTGGGGCTGTTGAGATCATAATTGATCGTGATGACGTCTTCCTTCGTCGACCACTTGATGTTGCTCGTTTTTTCTTCGTCCGATGCCTTTTGCTGTGCGATCGAGAGATCGCCCATCAGGAATACACCGAGAACGGGCAACAAACCGAGAATGACCGGTTTCTGAATGCGCAAGAGGATGTTGAAAATCATGGCGTCACCTATTTGAGAAGTAGCATTTTCTTTGATAAGACCACATTGCTTCCGTTCGACAGACGGTAGAAGTAGACGCCGCTGGCGACGACCTCACCGGACGCATCCCGGGCATCCCAGATATAGGTATGAATGCCCGCCGAGAGCTGGTCGTCGACCAGCGTCTTGACGTGTTGTCCGAGAACAGAATAAATATCCAGCCGTACCTTCTGGCTCTGCGGCAACAGCACGCTGATGGAAGTCGAGAGGTTGAACGGATTGGGGTAATTCTGTTCAAGTGCAAAGGTCGAGGGGAGTAATGTCTTGACCTGCTTCTGCACGAATTCTTTGCTTCCTACGAGAATCCTGAATTGCATCTTCGGCGCCACCTGCTGGTAGGTGTACTTCGGCGCCTTCCGGAGATCGACCGGGGTCGAATTGTCGAGGTTGATCAGCACTACCTCCGCCCTAGCGGGAATGCTGTCAAGTCCCCGGAATTCAAGCGTGGATTTGGATTTCCGCGGATTCGAGACCTCGAAATTCCATGCCTGTCCTTCACCAAGAGAAGGCCGGATGTCCGTGCTGAATCTGCTGAACGTGTTGTCCCATTCCGGATGCTCAAAGTAGAGAAGTCCCAGGTCCTGGAAGAAGGGAGGTTTGTGCTGATTGAATGTCGATTCCGTACCCGCCTTCATCGTTGATCCGATGCCGATGAAGTTCTCCTCATCCTTATTGTAATCGGATGAATAGGCGATCTGGGCGGCCCATTCCGTCTGGAGTTGCACAGCCGGGGAAACGGAAATGCCGAACGGATAGGGGAGGCGCAGCGATCCGGAATTCAGAGTATTGAAGTAATAATATCCCGTGAACGGTGCGAGTGATTGTGACTGAGCGTATGATCCGTTAAATCCGAACACCCCCGTGTTTGCCGGGAGATTATTAGCCGCAATGACCGCCTGCCACGGGATGCTCTGATCGAATGGGACGCCGATGATATTCCATCCGCTGTGGAGCGGGATGGAGAACATCGCTGTTGAGTCGAGCGGTGGCATCGTCATGCGATAGGTGGGAATGTTCAGAGTTCCCTTCCGGATGAACCAGTATCCGACACCGGTATGGAGGAAGGAATTGGCAGACAGCTCGGAGATGTAATTCACT
>Ga0335079_10001235_pt1 | contig 29142 bp, 32 predicted proteins | sample Lox_Sample_33_FD_206719 | JGI IMG/M metagenome (GOLD analysis project Ga0335079, IMG submission 206719) | Soil microbial communities from Loxahatchee National Wildlife Refuge, Florida, United States - Lox_Sample_3.3 | ecosystem: Environmental > Terrestrial > Soil > Wetlands | place: USA...
CGAGGCGGAAATCGCCGCCGGAAGGTTCCGCGAGGATTTGTATCATCGCCTGTCGGTGGTGCCGATCCGGGTGCCTTCGCTCGCCGAGCGGCGCGAGGATATCCCCGATCTCGTGCAATATTTCATGGAACAGATTTCGCATGCCACCGGTTTGCCGCAGCGGAAAATCGGGACGGACGCGCTGGCGGTCCTGCAATCGCACAACTGGCCAGGGAATGTGCGACAATTGCGGAACAACGTGGAGCGGCTGATGATTTTGGCCGGCGGCGATCCCGGCGCCGTGATCACGGCGAGCATGTTGCCGCAGGACGTGGGCGCCATGGTACCGACGATGCCGCACGGCAACGGCGGCGAGCAATTGATGGGATTGGCGTTGCGCGAAGCGCGCGAATTGTTCGAACGCGAATATCTACTGGCACAGATCAACCGTTTCGGCGGCAACATCTCGCGCACCGCCGAGTTCGTCGGGATGGAACGCTCTGCGCTGCACCGCAAGCTCAAGGCGCTGGGAATCGGATAAATTCAACTGTTTCTTTTCGTGCGGCGCGTTGATCCGCGCCGGCCGTCTCGTTTCGATATTCTTTGTTGCTGATGCGATATTTTCTGAGCCTCGCGCAGACCTTTGGGGTCGAACACCATGGCTTCGAGCTTCATGCCGTCAGGATCCAAGAAATAGACAGCGTAATAGCCGCCTTCGTAATAGTCGTCAGGCGGATCGACGACTTTCACGTTGAATTTCTGCAGGGCGCGGTAGAATTCGTCGACATCGCTGCGTTTCCGCAGCTCGAAGGCGTAGTGATGAAACCCGATGTTGCCGATCCGATAGGGGTGTTTCTTTCCTTCGGCGTCAGCGGCCTTGATCCAAAACAGCGTCTTGCCGTTGCTCCAGCCGGCATATCCGTCGAGGTCATATTTCAGTTTGAACCCCAGAGAGCCGAGCACTTTGCGGTAAAATTCCTTGGAGCGGGCGAGATCGCTGACGGTCAGCGATAGGTGGTCAATTCCAACGACGCGGACCATGTCCCCCTCCTGTTGCGAGCTTGCACGATCTCATGATAACGCCAAGTGAGAAAGAGAGTTTCCGGTGTCGCGCATTGCGTATGTGAACGGCCGCTATCTTCCGTGGCGTCATGCGGCGGTCCCTATCGAGGATCGCGGCTACCAGTTTTCCGACGGAGTGTACGAAGTCTGCGAGGTGAGGGACGGTCGGCTTGTCGATGAGCGGCGTCATCTCGGCCGGCTGGCCTATTCGCTGCAAGAACTGCGGATTCCCCAGCCGATGCCGATGTCCGCCCTTGGCATCGTCATGCACGAGGTCGTGCGCCGAAACCGGGTGCGCTGGGGCATCCTTTATCTGCAAATCACGCGCGGCGTGGCGCGTCGCGATCATGCGTTTCCGCCGGTTGGCACGAAGCCGAGTCTGGTAGTCACCGCACGCAATCTCGATTTGGCCGCTGCCGAGCGCCTCGCGGCGGAAGGCATTGCGGTTATCACCCTACCGGAGAATCGATGGGAGCGGGTCGACATCAAATCGGTGTCGCTGTTGCCGAATGTACTGGCCAAGCAGGCGGCGCGGGAAGCCGGCGCGCGCGAAGCTTGGTTCGTGGACAAGCAGGGCCGCATCACCGAGGGTTCGTCGAGCAATGCTTGGATCGTGACGCGCGACGGCAAGGTGATCACGCGGCAGGTGGACCATGGCATTTTGCGCGGGATCACGCGCACCGTGCTGCTCGACGTGATTGCAGGGCAGGGACTCAAGCTCGAAGAGCGATCCTTCACGGTGGAGGAAGCCTATGCGGCGCGCGAAGCGTTCACCACCTCCGCAAGCCAAATCGTCATGCCGGTGGTGCGCATCGACGGCAAACCGGTCGGCAACGGCGCCCCCGGCCTGATCGCCACGGCGCTGCGGCGCGATTTCCACCGGTTCGCGGAAATATCCTAAGAAATTAAGCATTTGGCGGAGCATCTGCCTCCAACTTATGCTTGCACGGAGGGCAGGGCTGCCATCTAATGGAGCGGCCCCAAGCCCACCCGGTATTCAATTCACCCGAAGGACATAAGCTGGGCGGCTTGCGAAAAAAGAACAGCTTCTCGCGGCTGGGGTCCGCGGGCAATAACGGAACAAGGCAATGGCGGCCGATCGCGCACAAAATCTTCAAGACACCTTCCTCAACCACGTCCGAAAAGCCAAAATCCCGCTCACCATCTTCCTGGTGAACGGCGTGAAATTGCAGGGCGTGGTCACTTGGTTCGATAATTTTTGCGTGCTGTTGCGGCGGGATGGACACTCGCAATTGGTCTACAAGCACGCCATATCCACGATCATGCCGGGTCATCCGATCCAGCTGTTTGAAGGCGCCGAGGAGGCGCCAGCTACGGAAAAAGTCTGATTGAAGCCGCGTCCGCGCGACAAGCGTAGCAACGTTCTGAGCCCGCCGGGCTCGGGGACAGGGCGTGCAATCGTCATTGGCCCCTATCAGCGCACAGGCAGGCCTGTCGGCAATGGGCATGATCGACCGCCGTCGGCGCGGCTCGAAGAAGCCATCGGGCTTGCGCGCGCGATCGACCTCGACGTGGTCGAGGCCGGCATCGCGCCGATCGGCGATATTCGGCCGGCCACTTTCATCGGCAAAGGCAAAGTCGACGAGATCGCCGGTCTGGTCAAAAGCCTGGAGGCCGGTATCGTGGTGCTCGATTGCGCGCTCTCGCCGGTGCAACAGCGCAACCTCGAGCAGGCGTGGTCGGCGAAAGTGCTCGACCGCACCGGGCTGATCCTGGAGATTTTCGGCCGGCGAGCGCACACGCGCGAGGGCGCGCTGCAGGTCGAGCATGCGCATCTGACCTATCAGAAAAGCCGGCTCGTGCGCTCGTGGACCCACCTCGAGCGCCAGCGCGGCGGCTTCGGCTTTCTCGGCGGTCCAGGCGAGACGCAGCTTGAGGCGGACCGGCGCATGATCGAAGAGCGGCTTGCGCGCATCGAAGTCGAACTCGACAAGGTCAAGACACGGCGAAAACTCCACCGCGACAGCCGGGCGCGCGTGCCGTATCCGATCGCCGCGCTGGTCGGCTACACCAATGCCGGCAAGTCGACGCTGTTCAACCGTTTGACACAGGCAAGCGTACTCGAAGCCGACATGCTGTTCGCCACGCTCGACCCGACGCTGCGGGCGATTTCTTTGCCGAATGGCCTGAAAATCATCGTGTCCGACACCGTCGGCTTCATCTCGGATTTGCCGACCATGCTGGTGGCGGCATTCCGTGCCACGCTCGAAGAGGTGATCGAAGCCGACATCATCCTGCATGTGCGCGATATTTCGCACGAGGACACGGATGCGCAATCGCAGGACGTTGCGGAAGTCCTGCGCGAACTCGACATTGCGCCGGAGGATCCGCGGATGATCGAGGTGTGGAACAAGATCGACCGGCTCGATGCCGAGGGCCGCACGCGGCTGTCCAATATGGCGGCGCGCATGCCTGCAGAGCGTCGGCCTGTGCTGTTGTCGGCACTCACCGGCGAAGGACTCGATCGTCTGGAAAATGCCATCGAGGCGCGGCTCAGCCTGCGGCGCATCGTGCTCGATCTTTCGGTCGACCCGGCGGACGGGGCAGGGGTAAGCTGGCTCCATCGACACACGGAAGTGATGGAAAAATCCCTGCGCGGCGACGGACGCCTTGCGGTTACGGTGCGCGTCGATCCGGCGAAAGCGGCGCTGGTGCAGGCAAAGTTTGCGGAACTAGCGAAGGCGACCTGAACGTCGGGCAGGACGGCGTTTGCTCAGCCGCGGTTTCAGCGCCGCGCGGATCATGGGTTGTTGCGATCGTTCCTCTGCCTTCGCGGCATTCCAGAGCGCATCCATCTCGGCGAGTGTTGAATCCTTCGGGGTTTTGCCGCGCTTGGCGAGGCTGGCCTCGATCGCCGAAAAGCGCCGCCCGAATTTTAAATTCGTAGCGCGTACAGCGGCTTCTGGGTCGATATTCAGGTGACGAGCGAGATTCACCACCGCAAATAACAGATCGCCGACCTCGGCGGCGACCTTCCGCCGGTCACCGCCTGCGATTTCCGCTGCGATCTCGTCCGCCTCCTCATGGATTTTACCCAGCACGGCCATGGGGTCGTTCCAGTCGAAGCCGACCTTAGCGGCCTTTTGTTGCAGCTTGAGTGCACGGGTGAGCGCGGGCAGGGCCATCGGAACGCCCGCAAGGGCGCTTCTTTTTTCATTGGACCGAACGCCGGATTTCGCTCTTTTTTCCTCGGTCTTGATGCGTTCCCACAGATGCTCGACCGCCTTCGGGGACAGCCCCTTGGCGTCGCCGAATACATGGGGATGCCGCCGCAGCAATTTTGCCGTGATGGCCTCAACCACGTCGCCGAAATCGAAGGCGCCTTGTTCCTCGGCCATGCGGGCATGGAAGACGACCTGGAGGAGCAGGTCGCCCAACTCCTCGCGCAAGTCAGCGAGGTTTTCGCGAACGATCGCGTCGGCGACCTCGTAGGCTTCTTCGAGAGTGTAGGGTGCTATCGTCGCGAAATTCTGCTCGAGATCCCACGGGCAGCCGCTGCCGGGGGTCCGCAGCGCTGCCATGATCTCAAGCAGCCGGCCAATATCGCGTGATGGTTTGGGGGACTTCATCGCCCTCGACCGTAGCAGAGCCGGGCGGCGAGGGCGATAAAGGTGGAAACCGCCCCACAGGAATGGAGGCGTCCGACGGTCCGGGAGTTGGCGGTCAGTGTCCGCCGTCAGTGGCGTTGCGCGTGGCCTCGAACAAAAACCAGGTGCGCTTTTCGGTCTGGTCGATCCAGACTTCGATCAGGCTTGCGGTGGCGATGTCCTCGTGATCTTCACAAATTTTATGCGCTTTGCGCATGAACTGGGCGATCTTCTTATTGTCGTTCATGAGCTCGCGCAGCATATCCAACGGCGGAACAAAGTCGGCCTCATTGTCGTCGATGGTCTGCAGCTTGGAAATCTGCGCGACCGAACGAAGGGTGGTGCCGCCGATCTTGCGCACGCGCTCGGCGATGTCATCCGCAATGGCAAAGATCGCCTCGGCCTGTTCGTCGAACAGGAGGTGGTAGTCGCGGAAATGCGGTCCGCTGACATGCCAATGGAAATTCTTGGTCTTGAGGTAGAGGGCGTAGCTGTCGGCCAGGATGGTGTTCAGTGCGGCCGAAACGGCCATCACGGCTTGGCTGGAAAGGTCGGTCGGCGTATCGAGGGCAGCAGCAGGCCTGCTGCGCGGCTTGAGTTTGGTCACCTTATTGTTGGACATGGGTCACCTCAAAATGATGGCTGCGGCAGGCGCGGGCGCGCCGGGGATGAACGTGGGGAGAATGCGCCGATCCTGTGTCAGGTTCCAGACAGGCGCCGAAATCGGATTCGCATAAGACATATTATGGAACATTTACAGGCCTGAATCGGGCGGGTTCGTAAACTCGGAAATGACTGCAGCGACAATGCGATCCGTCGAATTTTACGCAATTCGCTGGAGCTGGTTCGCAGCTTTAATCAGCGGCCGGCCTCTTTGACGGTGATCTGCATGCCGTCAAAGGCAGGCTCGACACCGGACGGCAGTTCGTGGCGCAAAGTGTTGTAATCGAGATCGGCATGGAGATTGGTCAGGATCGCTCGTTTGGGTTTCACGCGTGCAACCCAGCTGAGCGCTTGCGATAGGCTCAGGTGGCTTGGATGAGGCGTGTACCGAAGCGCGTCCAGGATCCAGATTTCGACTCCGGCAAGCGCCGCAACGGTTTCGGGCGGCAGGTCGCTGATATCACAGGAATAGGCCAGGGGTCCAAAGCGGAAGCCAAGCGACGTGATGTCGCCGTGTACCTGGAGCAAGGGCTGAGCCGCGACCGGCCCCCCTTCCCCGTTGATGGTCACCGGATGGCCGGCGGAAATGCGGTGCTCGGTCACGATGGGAGGATATTCGCTGCCCGGAGGGGTCGCAAAACAATAGCCGAAGCGCGTGCGCAACAGCTCGGACGTCATGGCGTCGCAATAGATATCGATGCGTCGGCGCTTATGCAGGACGAGGGCGCGCAGATCATCGATGCCGTGGCAATGATCGGCGTGGGCATGGGTATAGAGCACGCCGTCAAGCCAGGGCACATTGGCGTCGAGCAATTGCTCGCGCAGATCGGGTGAGGTGTCGACCAAAACACGCGTCACGTGCCCAGCGGCGGCACGTCGCTCGATCAACAGCGCAGTCCGCCGGCGGCGGTTCTTGGGGTTTTTCGGATCGCAGGCGCCCCAGCCGAGGGCCGGGCGCGGCACGCCGCCGGACGAGCCACAGCCGAGAATGGTGAAAACATACGTCATGCGGCGGCCGACGCCGGGCGTGGCACCTTACTAAAGAGACGGAAGAAATTTTCCGTGGTCTGGCGCGCGATCTCGTCCGTACTAACGCCGCGCACGTCGGCCAGCACCTTCGCGGTCTCGACGACGTAGGCCGGCTCGCAGCGTTTGCCGCGATAGGGGCCGGGCGCGAGGTAGGGCGCATCGGTTTCCACCAAAATGCGGTCGGCCGGCAGGGCGGCGGCGATGGCGCGCAGGTCGTCGGAGCGCTTGAATGTCAGAATCCCGGTGAACGACACGTAGAGGCCGAGGTCGATCCCGGTGAACGCAAGGTCGCGGCCGCCGGTAAAACAATGCAGCACGGCCGGGAAGGCGCCCTTCCCGTTTTCCTCGGCGAGAATTTTGGCGGTGTGGGCATCGGCATCGCGCGTATGGATCACAAGCGGCAGGCCGGTTTCGCGCGCGGCCGCGATATGGCGGCGAAAACCCTGTTCCTGCGCCTCGCGCGGACTGTGGTCGTAATGATAGTCGAGACCCGCCTCCCCGATCGCGACAACCTTGGGATGCCGCGCGCGCGCGACGAGATCGGCGGTCGTTACATCGGGCTCTTCCTTGGCGTGGTGCGGATGCGTGCCGATCGAGCAAAAGACATCGGAAAAACGCTCAGCAATGGCGAGCACCTGCGCGTGCTGCTTGACGCGGGTCGATATCGTGACGATGCGTCCGATGCCGACGGCCTGCGCACGCGCGACGATGCCGTCGAGCTCATTGGCGAAATCGGGGAAATCCAGATGGCAATGGCTGTCGACCAGCATCAAGCCCTCTTATAAACGACGATCGTCATTGTCCAGCGCCACCTTATCTACAGGAACGCGGGAAACCTGCCGAGCCATCACAGCCCGCCACCCAGTTCGGCCGGCCCCCTCACCTCTTCCACGCTTGATGACCCAGCTCACCTCCGAGGTTGGGCGCCCCAGAGGCGTTGTGACCAGGCGCGTGAGCGAGAGACGCCAAGCTTCCCGCCGGTAGCTTCCTGCAGAATTCTGTTATGTCTCAGTCGAGGGGGTGACGATTGCGCGGTAGATCTGCGCGCCATCGTTGGCACGGCGGATGTTGGCGGTGATCGCCGCATCCCTGAGAATTCGAGCCACGCCTGCCAATGCGTTGAGTTGGGCACTTTCGGCGGTGCCGGGCAGCAACAGGAGAAATACAACATCGACCGGCTTACTATCGATGGCTTCGAACTCGATCGCCTTCTTAAGACGAGCCAGAATGCCAAATGGTTTCTTCAAGTCGGGGAAGCGGGCGTGCGGTATCGCTACTCCGCCGCCCGTGCCGGTGGAGCCGAGCGTCTCTCGCTGCAAAATTGCCTTTGAAACCTTGTCGCCATCGAGCTTCACGCTCGCAGCGGCGCGCTTCGACAGATCCTTCAACAATTGAGTTTTGTCGGCCGCCTGCACGTCGATCATGACGTTGGATGGAGACAAGAAATCCGCAATGACCATAGCTGCTCCGATGGTATGCAAGCGCAACTTTGAACTTACGTTAGATGGTGTCTGAGTTCGTTTTTTCGTCTGGTATTAATCCGGGGCACGGAGCCGATAGCCGATACCCGTTTCAGTGAGGATATATTGCGGCTGCTCGGGATCGGTCTCGATTTTCTGCCGGAGTTGTCGAACATACACCCGCAAATATTGCGCATCGGTCAGATTGTCCCACAATTCTCCGAGCAGAAATTTATGGGTCAGAACCTTGCCGGCATGTTGCACGAGGAGACGTAACAGTTCGTACTCCTTGGGCGATAGCTTGATTTCATTATCGCGAATTTTCACGATGCGGCGCACGAGATCGACGGACAAATCGCCAGCCCGAAAGATTGGACGCTCGCCGTGCACCTGCAATTGGTGACGCAGCGCCGCGCGCATCCGGGCCAGCAATTCATCCATTCCGAAAGGCTTGGTTACATAATCATCCGCACCCAGGTCGAGCGCCTGCACTTTGCCGGCTTCGTCGCCGCGGCTGGACAGGACGACGATGGGTACGCCTTCATTCCGGCTTCTGATCGTCCGGAGCAAATCGTGGCCCTGAACGTCTGGAAGGCCGAGATCAAGAATCACCACGTCGGGCTTCTGGCCCAGCATTTCCAGAGCGGTCTTGCCGTTCGGCGCCTCGAGAATGTCGTAGCCTTGGGTACTCAACCCCATTCGCAGCAGTTTACGAATAGGCGGCTCGTCGTCGATCACGAGAACTTTGAGCGGGGCGGCGGTCATGCGGCAGTATCCAGCCGTTGTTGCTCCGCCGGGATCGGCAGCCGAATGGTGAATACCGCACCGCTTCTATCGACGCGATTGTCCGCGACGATTGTGCCCTTCATCGCCTCAATGAACCCGCGAGAAATGGCGAGGCCGAGGCCGGTGCCGGCCCGCACCTGGTCGCCCTTCTGGGCGCGATAGAACTTGTCGAAGATGTGCTCCAGATCGCTCGGCGGGATACCTTCGCCTTCATCCAAGATTTGCAACAAGACAGATTCATTTTCTCTCCGACCGTGAATGCGAATGGTCGAACCGTCCGGAGCATATTTGCCGGCATTGTCCAGGAGATTGAAAATAACCTGCTCGAAAAGCACCGGGTCAAGCTCCAGCATCGGCAGGTCTGGGGCAAGCTCAAGCTCGACATGGTGCCGCGTGAGAATCTTGCTCGCCCGGCGCAACGCACTACCTACAATTTCTCGCACGTCTTGCAGCGAAGCCTTCGGCACGACGGCGCCGGATTCGAGCTTGGTCATATCAAGCAGGTTTGCGATAAACCGGTTGAGCCGTTCCGATTCATCGATGACGGTGGCCAAAAGATCGGTTTTCTCCGCATCGCTGAGTTTGCTGGACAGGTCCCTCATCGTGCTGGCAGCACCAAGGACCGAGGAGAGCGGCGTCTTCAAATCATGCGAAATCGAGGTCAGCAAGGCAGACCGCAGACGATCGGCCTCAGCCGTCCGTTTGGCGCGGTCCAGATCCTCAACGAGACGGACGCGTTCCACTGCAAGCGCCGCCTGGTCCATCAAGGCGTCAAGCAAGCGTCGCTGATCCGGGGTGAGAAGCGGCCCCGTCTTGTCGCTATCGATGCCGACGACCCCGATGGCGCCGCGACCCGTATGCATCGGCAAGAACAGACGTCTCGCGCCAGGAAGCGTATCTGCGCCGCGGCCCGCTGGATGATCGTTCTCCCAGGCCCACTTTGCGGCGGCCAAATCGGCGGCGTCGAGCCGGTCCTCCGGAGGATAGCCGGCCTTCACCGCAATCGAACCGTTCTCCGGGAGCAGCAACACAACGCGAACTTTGAGCATCAAGGCAGTCTGATAGGCGGACGCCCAGAGTACGTCGTCGAGCGTGCCTGTGCCCGCCAGTTTGCGGCTGAATACGTAAAGCGATTCCGTTGTGCGTGCGCGGGTCATCGCAGCGACGGCCTGGGTCCGCACACGTGCCGCCACATTCGAAACGATGACCGCCATGATGATGAAGAAAAAAAACGCCGCCACATTCGTGGGATCGGCAATCGTGAACGTATAGATCGGCGGCAAGAAAAAGAAGTTATAGCAAAGCGACGCGGCAACGCTGGCGACCAATGAGGGCCACAGGCCGAAACGCACGGCAACGCCGACGACCGCCGTCAAGAACACGAGATCGACATTTTCAATGCCGAACCGAGGCTGAATCGCCATGCCGACCAGAAGCGCAACGGCAACGGCTGCAAGCGCGATCAGGTAAGGTCGCGGATCGAGGGCATCGGCAACGTCAGCGGTGCGCACCGTTTTCTGCGCAATCGGTTCGCCGGCGATCGTATCGCCGGCGATGACGTGGACGCTGATATTGCCGGATCGGCGCACCAGATCGTGTACGACCGAGCCGTGCAGAATTTCGAACCAACGCGAACGGCTGGATTTGCCGATAACGATTTGGGTGACGTTGTTGGCTTGCGCGTAGCCGATGACATCATCGGCAATGCTGCCGTCGGTACTCGGTATCGTGACCGCTTCACCTCCGAGCGATTCCGCCAGCCGGAGGGTGTCGGCAATGCGGTCGCGCTCCACTTCGCCAAGTTGCAAGCTGCGGTGGCTTTCGACGTAGAGCGCGACCCAGGCGCCGTGAAGTCGGTCGGCGAGCCGCTTCGCATAGCGCACGAGACCGGCGGCGCGTGGATCTTCGCTGATGCAGACCAGGATGCGTTCGCCGGCCGCCCATGGCCCGGGAATGGCGCGCGCCTGCATTTCCGTGAGCAATTGCTCGTCGACCCGATCCGCGGTTCGGCGCAACGCCAGCTCGCGCAAAGCCGTCAGGTTTGCGGGCGAGAAAAAGTGCTCAAGCGCCCGTTCTGCCTGCTTCGGAACGTAGACCTTGCCTTCCTTGAGGCGCTGGATCAGATCGTCGGGCGTGAGATCGACCAACTCGACGGCATTGGCGCGATCAAATAACGAATCGGGAACTGTTTCACGCACGCGCACATGCGTGATTTGCGCCACCACGTCGTTGAGGCTTTCGATGTGTTGGATATTAACCGTGGTATAGACGTCGATGCCGTGGCTCAGCAGTTCCTCGACGTCGAGGTAACGCTTCGGATGACGGCTGTTTGGCGCATTGGTATGGGCAAGCTCATCGACCAGAACGATCTGGGGATGACGGCCGATAATGGCATCGAGGTCCATCTCCTCCAGCCATTGGCCCTTGTATTCAACACGGCGGCGTGGAATGACCTCGAGGCCATCTAGGAGCGCTTCGGTTTCCTTGCGGCCGTGGGTTTCTACGACGCCAACAACAACATCATAGCCGTCCTTTTTTCGCGCGCGCGCCTGTTGCAGCATTTCGTAGGTCTTACCGACGCCGGGGGCAGCACCCACGAAGATTCGAAGCTTGCCGACGCGGCTTTCCTCTCGTCGAGCCGCCTCCAGCAAGGCTTCCGGCAAAGGTCGTTGATCGCGATCGCGTCGCTGATCTGCCATCGATAATCAGGCCTCAGACATTCCCGAGGCGCCAGTCTACCGGGCCGCAGCGTCCAGAGCCAGATTGAGCGCCAAGACATTCACGCGCGGCTCGCCGAAAATGCCAAGGGTCCGGCCTTCGATATGCTCGTTAACGAGCTGGCGCACGCGATCTTCGGGCATGTTGCGGGCTTTCGCGACCCGCGGGATCTGGAAGAGAGCGGCTTCGGGCGAGATATGCGGATCAAGGCCGCTGCCCGATGTCGTGACCAGATCAATCGGAACCGGCGTTCCCGGATTTTCTTTTTTCAGCTTGTCGACATCGCCCTGCACGCGATCGATGAGTGCCTTGTTCGTAGGCCCGAGGTTCGAGCCCATCGAGTTGGAAGCGTTATAGGGCGCATCGATGGTCTTGGTCGAATCCTTCGGGTCGGGGGCGTTTGTCGCCGACGGCCGACCGTGGAAATATTTGTCATCGTTGAACACCTGCCCGATCAGCTCTGAGCCGACCACCTTTCCATCCTTCTCGATCAGGCTGCCCCGCGCCTGGTACGGGAAGATCGCAGCTGCAATTCCAGTCATCGCGAGCGGATAGACCAAGCCCGTGATGAGAGTGAGCGCAATGACGAATACGATTGCTGGACGGATTTCTTTCAACATAACAGTTTCTCCTCAAGCGAGGTGCAAGGCGTTAACGATGACGTCGATCGCCTTGATGCCGATGAACGGAATGACCACGCCGCCGACGCCGTAGACCCAGAGATTGCGCCGCAGCAGCGGGCCGGCGCCGATCGGACGATAGCGCACGCCCTTCAACGCAAGCGGGATCAACGCGATGATGACCAGCGCGTTGAAGATAATCGCGGACAGAATCGCACTCTGCGGGCTTTGCAGGTGCATGATGTTGAGCGCCTGCAGCGGCCCATTGGCCGCGCCTTGCGCAGCATAGAAGGCGCCGAACATCGCGGGGATGATGGCAAAGTACTTCGCCACGTCGTTGGCGATCGAGAATGTGGTCAGCGCACCGCGCGTCATCAGCAACTGCTTGCCGATCTCGACGATCTCGATCAGCTTGGTCGGATTGGAATCGAGGTCGACCATGTTGCCGGCTTCGCGCGCGGCCTGCGTGCCGGTGTTCATGGCAACGCCAACGTCGGCCTGAGCCAGCGCAGGCGCATCGTTGGTGCCGTCGCCGCACATCGCCACCAACTTACCCTTGGCCTGCTCGTTGCGAATGAGCCGCAGCTTTTCCTCCGGCGTCGCCTGGGCGAGGAAATCGTCGACGCCCGCTTCCGCCGCAATGGCAGCCGCGGTGGTCGGGTTGTCGCCGGTGATCATGATGGTGCGGATGCCCATGCGGCGCAGCTCGGCGAAACGTTCGCGGATGCCGCCCTTGACGATGTCCTTCAGATGGACAATGCCGAGCAGCCGGCCATCTTTGGCCACTGCCAGTGGCGTGCCGCCGGATTTTGCAGTGCTCTCGGCGATCGCGTTGATCTCACGCACGGCCTCGGCGTTCACGGTCGGCTGTAACGCGCGCACAGTACCGCCCTGACCCGCCGCCGTGGACGGCGTGTTGAGGTAATTGATGATCGCGTCGACCGCGCCCTTGCGCACCCAGGAGTGGCCGACCTCGACCCCGCTCATGCGGCTTTGTGCCGTGAACGGGATGAAATTGGCGCGCAGCTCGGCCAAATCGCGGCCGCGGATGCCGTATTTCTCCTTGGCGAGCACGACAATCGAACGGCCCTCCGGCGTTTCATCGGACAGCGAGGCGAGCTGTGCGGCGTCGGCTAGTTCCTGCTCGGTCACGCCGCGCATCGGCTTGAATTCGGTCGCCTGCCGGTTGCCGAGCGTGATGGTTCCAGTCTTGTCGAGCAGCAAGGTATCGACGTCGCCGGCGGCCTCCACGGCGCGGCCGGACATAGCAAGCACGTTGAAGCGCACGAGCCGGTCCATGCCCGCAATGCCGATGGCGGACAGCAAAGCGCCGATGGTGGTCGGGATCAGGGTCACGAACAGCGCGACCAGCACGACCACGGAAATGACGCCGCCCGCATAGGTCGCGTAACTCGGGATCGTGACGGTCGCGAAGACGAAGATGATGGTCAGACCGACCAGCAAAATATCGAGCGCGATCTCGTTCGGGGTCTTCTGCCGCTCGGCGCCTTCGACCAACCGGATCATGCGGTCGAGGAAGGTCGAGCCGGGCGCCGCGGTGATGCGCACGCGGATCCAGTCGGACAGCACTTGCGTGCCGCCGGTGACCGCCGACCGGTCGCCGCCGGACTCGCGGATGACCGGCGCAGATTCGCCGGTGATCGCGGCCTCGTTGACCGAGGCAATGCCTTCGATAATTTCACCATCGGACGGAATAACGTCGCCGGATTCGACCAGTACGACGTCGCCGACCTTAAGCTTGGTGCTCGGCACGAGCTTGTAGTCCTGATTCTTCGGACCCGTCAGAAGCTTTGCCTGGGTCTCGGTCCGCTGGCGGCGCAGCGATTCGGCCTGCGCCTTGCCGCGACCCTCGGCGACGGCCTCGGCGAAATTGGCGAACAACACGGTGAACCACAGCCAGAGCACGATCTGGAACTCGAAAGCCAGGCTCTGGCCGCCGGTGACCAAGTCCCGCACCAGGATGATTGTCGTGAGCGCCGTCACCACTTCGAGCACGAACATCACCGGGTTTTTCATCAGCGTGCGCGGGTTCAGCTTGACGAAGGCCGAACCGATCGCTGGCACGACGATCTTGGGATCGAACAGCGCCGAAACCGGCATGCGTTTGCGGATGTGAGAGGTTTCCATGGAGCTGCTCCGATCAATTCGATGAGAACACGGTACCCGCGGTCATCGCGAGATGTTCGACGATGGGTCCGAGCGAGAATGCAGGGAAGTAGATCAGGCCGCCGGTGATGAGGATCACGCCCACGAGCAAGCCGATGAACAGACCGCCATGGGTCGGGAAGGTGCCGGCTGACGGCGCGACCGTCTTCTTTGCGACGAGCGAGCCAGCAATCGCCATCGTGGGAATGATGACGAAATAGCGACCTATCAACATCGCGAGGCCGCCAGTCACGTTATACCACAACGTGTTGCCGGTCAGTCCCGCGAACGCCGAGCCGTTGTTGCCCGTCTGAGAAACGTAGGCATACAGCATTTCGGAAAAGCCATGCGGTCCAGGATTGGCCGTCGAGGCGACAGCTGAGGGAATTATGGCGGCGGCAGCGGTCCAGCCAAGCATCGAAAGTGGCAGAACCAGGATGGCGAGCATCGCCATCTTCACTTCCTTCGCTTCGAGCTTCTTGCCGAGATATTCGGGCGTACGGCCGACCATAAGACCAGCGATGAACACGGCGAGGATCACGTAGAGCAGGATGCCGTAAAGGCCAGATCCAACGCCGCCAAAGATCACTTCGCCGAGCGCGATCATGCCAAGGGGGATCATTCCGCCGAGCGGCGTAAAGCTGTCATGCATCGCATTGACCGAGCCGTTCGATGCGGCCGTGGTTGCGGTCGCCCAAAGGCTCGAATTCGTGATGCCGAATCGAACCTCCTTGCCCTCCATGTTGCCGCCGGTAAGCCCCATCGCGTTGAGGATGTCGTTGCCGTGGGCTTCAGCCCAGTAGCATACGATCAGGGCACCAAGGAAAATGACCGACATGGCAGCATAGATCGCCCAACCCTGTCGTTCGTCTTTCACCATGCGTCCGAACGTGTGCGTCAACGCAGCCGAGATCAGCAGGATGAACAGAACCTCGACGAAATTGCTCAGCGGCGTCGGGTTTTCATAAGGAAACGCCGAATTGGCGTTCCAGAAACCGCCACCGTTGGTGCCGAGCTGCTTGATGGCAATCTGAGATGCCGCCGGACCCTGGCTGATCGTCTGTTTCGCGGCCTCAAGTGTCGTCGCGTCGACATAAGGGCCCAAATTTTGCGGGACACCTTGCCAGATCAGAATGAGCGTGCCGATGATGGCCAGCGGCAGCAGAATGTAGAGGGTGCAGCGCGTCAGATCGACCCAGAAATTACCAACCGTCTTCATCGAAGCGCGCGCAAACGCACGAATGAGCGCGATGGCCAGCACGATGCCGGTCGCGGCCGAGACGAAGTTCTGAGTGGTGAGCCCGACCATCTGGGTCAGATAACTGAGCGTGCTTTCGCCGCCGTAGTTCTGCCAATTGGTATTAGTCGCAAAGCTTACTGCTGTGTTGAACGAAAGATCAGGGGCCACGGCTGATTGATCAGCTGGATTGAAATAAGGGATTACCGCCTGCAGCCGCATCAGGCCATAGACAATCAAGAATCCCGCGGCGTTGAAGAACAGCATGGCCACTGTGTACGTGGTCCAATGCTGCTCACGTTTTTCATCAACGCCGCCAGCCCAATAGAGCGCCGCCTCGACGGGACGAAGGATCGGCGAAAGAAACGTGCGCTCACCCTCGAACACATGTGCCATAAAGCGGCCGAGCGGCACGACGAGCGCGGTGAGAACCACGAAATAGAATGCGAGTTGAAACCAGCCGTTGGCAGTCATGGTCGTTTGCCTTTCAGAACCGCTCGGGCCGAAGCAGAGCGTAGGTGAGGTAAATCATCAGCCCTACGATCACGAGGGCGGCGAGTGAATAGTCGAAGATCATCGGAAACCTCCTCAGAGCCGGTCGCAGGCGTAGGCGTAGCCGATTGACAACGCGAAGAAACCGAGGCCGATCGCCAGCAAAATCAAATCCATCATTTGGAAATCTCCTCCCAATACCTTCCGATTCAACCTTGAGCCAATTCCGCTGCACTCTTTTGACGTGCATCAATCGCGCGCGAGAATTATTCCCGCCTTCGTTCGGCGCTTAGGTGCCATCCAGGGCATATGTTTTCGAGAGGGATACACAGCCAATGTTATAGGAATTTCATAAAGATCAGGGGCCGACGCAGTTTGTGAAAGACGCGATGATTTGCGCGTAAGCCTCGGTACGCCCATCGCTTTTCTTCATAAGGGTCTGAATAGAGGGAGCGACAAGTTGCCGACCGCCGACCCCGTCGGTTTGTATGCGTCAAAACGATTGCGAAGCGCTCGGACGATCCATCGGACCGTGATTGAGCGTTCGATGACAATGCCGATCAGGCAAACTGCAGCCATCAGCATGATTGCCTCCCAGAAATGACCCAGCTTTGTCAGAGCGGCCGTGGCGACGGCAGCCGTAACCGACATTGGCGCCAGCAGCTCGAGCAAAACGATTTTTCTCATGACACGTGTCGTGCAGGACAGGCGGCGTCTGTGACGCCAAACACATCATGCCCTTTCGCGAGCACATATCGTCGTCGGCCTATATAAAATCGAGTGGGATCGATGCCCCGGTTCATAGGGCCGGCATATAGGTTCGAAGTGACGAGCGTTTTTATGAAACCGCTTCTGATTTCTTATGAGATCTATATTTCATTGGCGCGTGCGCCCTCTCGTTTCTTTATGGTCTGTGGAGCCATCTTAGCGGCGACCGCAAATGGTCGTTATCGCGGAGAGATGGCGCCATGTTGGTCCATCCGGAACACGAGAACCGGCTCGATCGGCTGACACAGCAAGTCCGGACCGCTTCGGCCCCGACGGCCGAACTTTTCTCGAGCGTGATCGCCGATTGCACACGCCTATCCACGCTGCTCATGTCGGGACAGGCGGCACGGATCGAGCGATTGCTCAACGCCAGGGCCTGGACCGATGCGGCATTCAGCCTGATCGCGTTCGAACTGCCGGCCTGGACGCTTCGCCGCCTGATCAACGAAGACGGCGAATGGATGTGCTCGCTATCCAGGCAGCCGCATTTACCCGTGACACTCGACGACGCTGCGGACGCGTATCACGCATGTTTGCCTCTCGCCATCCTGGGCGCCTTCCTCGAAGCGCGGCGGCGAGCCGCTCAAGTGCGCGTCTATACGCGAAGCGTGCCACAAGTCCGGACAGTCTTCGAAAACCCGCTCTGCTGCGACAATTTTTCTTGATCGGGAGCTTGCATCCAACCGGGAGCATGGTGGCCATGAATGAGCTTGATGCTTCATCAAATACGATAAACCGCCGAATCCGATCGTATGTCGCGCCCCAGCGAGATCGATTCGCCATGGCGATATCGATCGGCCTTCTCTCAGCGATCGTTCTCGTTTGCGCCGTGCTGGTCACGATACCGCTGTTGACCATTGTTCTGCGATAGCCGGGCCCCATTTCTTGCAAATTCTCAAGCAAACGCCCCGTTTCGCTCTTTATGCCGAACTTATGAAATCGAGTTGGCTCCTCTCTCGAATTCCTATGGGCAGATAATCACATTGGCGGCACAGGCCGAACCGTCCCGGAGAAGACCAACAAGAACCAACATGAGGGCGAGATTCCGATGACCAGATTTGCATCAGGTATCGCAACGTCGAGCGCGCCGGTGAAAACGAATATCGGTTCGCTGCGCCGCTGGATTTCATATGTGATCAAACTCATTCAGCGGGCGCAGATGCGAAAGGCTCAACGCCTACTCGAGCGTCACCATCGCATGACCGGAGGAAGCCTCCGATAGGTCGAGAACAAAATGAGCGCGATCGTCACGCGAGTTCTCGCCGCCGGCAGGACTGCTGTCGAAATGGTCAAGGTGCTCGTCGGCGGTTTTCGGTGCAGGCTTGCAGACGCACGCAGGCACCGCGCTCTGATCGAGCAGGAGATCTACCATGGTCGGTACAAGATTTCATCGAAGAACGACGACGATTTACCGGCCGTCCGTTAGCTCCTTTGCCCGGTACAACGATGAAAAGCCGACCATGTCGATCAAGCAGTTTTACCGGTTCGCGTTGACGATCGTGGTGTTTACGGCCGTCATCGCCGGGATCATCGCGCTGAAAGGCGTGATCTGGTTTCAAGACTCCGGTCTCTAACGAAATCGCACGCCGCAAATTTTTGGAAAGGAAACGTGCCATGAACAAGATTGAAGAACCTCCCTCGCCGCGCTCCACAGCCAATCTCTTCCGCATCGGCAAAGACAGCCACGGTCACTGGGTTGTTCAGGACGAAAAAGGTCTTTACGGAGGCTTGTTCGTCGATCGCGCCGCGGCCTTGAAATTCGCGATGTTCGAGAACGGTCACCGCCCGCAGGCCGTCATCATGGTTCCGGGAATTTTTGAGCTCAAGATGAATGGATCGACTGCTGCCGCCAAAGCGGAATGCGGCGCCCAAGTCTCCGTTCTTCGCCGAGCTGCATGAGGACCCCGATGCTGCGCACAATTTCCACATCCAATCCGAACACCGGCCGTGCGAATCAAATCCCCGCAGGGGGACCGATCACGCAAACCCTGATCGGGCTTGCGCACGTGTCCAAGGCCGATCGCGTGCTGGCCACCGGTTCCCTCGGAACTGAAATTCTTCTCGAATTGCATCGTCGCGGATGCACGCGGGTGGCTGCGACCGGCAGCTGCGGACTTCCGCGCGGTCAGTACGACGTTGCGGTCGTCGGTTGGCGTGGCGATTCGCTCAAGGCCTTGGAAACGACCTTGGGTTGGCTCGTGCACTTCCTCGGTCCGAAAGGCGTTCTCGCTGTATGGGCCAGCCGCGACGAGGGAGCCCCGGACCGAAAGCTTCGATCGATGCTGCAACGATTGGGTTTTCGCGTCGAGGCGGGCACTTCTTGTGAGAACGGGCTGGCCATTGTTGCGCGGCGGCTTGAGTCGGTGCCCGCGACCATGGCGGCCTAGGATTGCAGCCATCTCCTCTGTCGACGGTCAACAGCATGAATACCTTGATGCCGGTTTCAAATTTGTCCCGCATGGGTGCAACGGGCCACACGGTCCAGAGCGGGCATGTGGAGACTGCAAAGAACGTCGCGGCAATCTACAATCAAGCCGGCGACGATTATGTCGCCTATGCCGACGGCGATCCGACAAAACTGTTCACTTTTGACGGGTTGCACGCCTACGCGGACCGGCAAATTTGGGCGTTGCTGGAGAGGAAATTATCCGCATTGCGGGCATCCGGGGCAAACTCGGTCCGCTTTCTGGACGCGGGTTGCGGCCCCGGTACCTGGCTGCGCCGGTTGGTTACACGCGCGCGCGAGCTCGGCTTCGCCAGAATCAGCGCGCGTGGCTTTGACATCGCGCAGGCGCAAGTTCAGCGGGCTCGCCTCTTGAGCCGAAATCTCTCCAGTCTTGCCGGAGTCAATTTCACATTTGATGTTGCAGACCTCAGGGACTGCTTGCCCGAATCCGATGCATCGGTGGATCTGACGCTTTGTCTCTACAGCGTGCTCAGTCACCTCCCCGTCGCAAGCTTGACGGAGGTGGCGAGAGAAATCTCGCGAGTGACCTCGGGATATTTCATAACCACCGTGCGCCCGATTGGCAGCACGCCAACGGCTTTTGTGGGATCGATCGAGAATGCCCGCCAGCTGGTGCAGGATCACGATCGGGACCGCTGCGAAATCGAGTTTTGCGACCATCGCCGCATAGCGTTCAGCTTCCACCTGTTTACGGCGTCGGAACTGCGGGGCTATTTCGAGAGCGATTTGGAGATCGAAGATCTGCGTGGTCTCGACCTGTTTCATAGTCGCTTCACACCCGACTCGCGGTGGAACCCCATTGGTTTGCGTGTCGACTGTCGGCTTTCCGATCAACTCGCACAGCTCGAAGGCGCGTTCGCCACAGATCCGGAATTCATCGATCGTGGCGCGCATCTGTTGCTGTTGGCACGTGGCCGAGGGGCTGCCGCACAAGCTGAATGAGACGCCGATGCGTCAAGCAGAGCTCCCCGTATGCACGACGAGGTCGCTCAAGATCAATGGCTGGCGAAGAGTGTCCAGAACTGGTTGCTGGCGGTTCTTCGTTTCGCGGTAACGCGGGACGTCGCGGACAAGCAGACAATCCTGGCGATGGCCAGGGACATGGATCGATTTGGATCCTGGCCGGACCAATCGCCGTTCACATTCTTTATTCGTACCAGCATGGAACTCTGCAACGCGATTGCGATCTCCGAGGATCCCGGCAGGACTGCCATCTTAAAGCGGCATCTCAAGATGATCGAGGATCGTCATCTCAGACATGTCATGGCCGCGGCAGTCGGCCTGGATAATTCCCTTCGCGCGTGCGCGCAACCGCGCTGACGGACTGCACAAGAAATTCGGCGCGTCCGCGGTCTATGTTGCGGCGCGGGTTTCGGGCTCGACATAGCGCGGGAAGATCGGCGCGGGCGCCGGCAGCTTGGCGCCGGGCTGGATGCGCGTGTTGGCGCTCCCAAGCCGATCGAATTTCCGCTGTTCGGACGGTACGGCGAGAATATCGAGCAACTTCGCCGCCGATGCGGGCATGAACGGCTGGCAGAGGATGGCAACCTGGCGCAGCACCTCCGCCGTGACGTAGAGCACGGTGCCCTGCCGGGTCGGATCGGTCTTGGCCAATGCCCATGGTGCTTCGCCGGCGAAATAGCGGTTGGCGTCGGCAATCACGGCCCAGACGGTATTGAGCACTTGATGAAGTTGTTGCGTCTTCATCGCCTCGCGCGCGTTGCCGATCATGGCGTCGGCGGCGGCGAGAATTGTCTTGTCATTCTCGCTGAAAGGCCCGGGTTTCGGCAGCATGCCTTCGAACTGGCGCGCGATCATTGAGAGCGAGCGTTGCGCCAGATTGCCGAGGTCATTGGCAAGATCGGCGTTGATGCGGTTGACGATCGCCTCGTGGCTGTAGTGGCCGTCCTGGCCGAACGGCACTTCGCGCAGGAAAAAATAGCGCACTTGATCGACGCCGTAAGTGTCGGTCAATGTGAACGGGTCGATGACATTGCCGACCGATTTCGACATTTTCTCCCCGCGATTGAAGAGAAAGCCGTGAGAAAAGATGTGCTTGGGCACCGCGATGCCGGCCGACATCAAAAACGCAGGCCAATAGACCGCATGGAAACGCACAATGTCCTTGCCGATGACGTGCAGATCGGCGGGCCAGTAACTTTTGAATTTCTCGCTTTCGGTATCGGGGAAACCGGCAGCGGTAATGTAATTGGTCAGTGCGTCGACCCAAACATACATCACGTGTTTGGAGTTCCCGCGCACGCGAATGCCCCAGTCGAACGTCGTGCGGGAGATCGACAGGTCCTGCAGCCCGCCGCGTACAAAGCTTGCGACCTCGTTGAGTCGTTCGCGCGGGAGTACGAAATCCGGCACGCGCGCGTAAAGATCGAGCAGTTTTTGTTGGTAGGTGGAAAGCCTGAAGAAATAGCTCTCCTCCTCAACCCACTCGACCGGCGTGCCTTGCGGGCCGACGCGGATGCCCTTCTCGTTCAGACGAGTCTCGCTTTCGTCGTAGAACGCCTCGTCGCGGACCGAGTACCAGCCGGAATATTTATCGAGATAGATGTCGCCGTTCTTCTCCATGCGCTCCCAGATCGCGATGGACGAACGGTGGTGGCGCTCTTCGGTGGTGCGGATGAATTCGTCGTTCGAGCAATTCAGCCGCGCGACCATGGCTTGGAAGCGTGGCACGTTGCGATCGAGCAATTGTTGCACGCTCAACTTTTCGCGGGCAGCAGTCTGCAGAATCTTCTGGCCATGCTCGTCGGTGCCGGTGAGGAAAAAGACATCCTCGCCGTCGAGCCGATGAAAGCGCGCGATGGCGTCGGTCGCGATCGCCTCGTAGGCGTGGCCGATATGCGGCGGACCGTTGGGATAGGAAATCGCGGTGGTTATGTAGAAAGGTTTCGCGGGCATGGGCCGGTAGGTATCAACCGCGCGCCGCGTTCGCAAGCGCGCCGAACACCGCGAAAACAAACGGTTTGCGGTCCAAGTTGTAGGCGTCGACTTCGCGCGCCGAGCGATTGACCTGCTCCCAGGCTTCGGCCAGCGGCGCCAGCTGGCCGGCCGTTCCGCCGCTGCGCGCCAGTCGCGCACTGAGCCAGGCGTTGATGGTGTCCATGAAAGCATCGAATGTTTCGGCTTCGGTGCCAGCCAAGGAGTCACCCAGTTCGTGCAGGGCAGCCGGATCGACGGCGGGCAATTTGTCGAGCAAAGCGCTGACCTGCTGCCGAAGTTCGAGCGCGCTGCCGGAGAGGAACATCAAGGCGCGCGCCACCGAGCCGTCGGCCGCCGCGGCTGCAGTACGGATTTCCGGCGCGTCCGGTTTTTCCCCGAGGGCAGCAGCCGCAGCCTTGGCAACATCGGCGGCGGCAAGCGGGCGCAGCGAAAGCCGCCGGCAGCGCGAGCGAATGGTCGCAAGCGCACGTCCCGGCGCATGGCTGACCAAGAGCAGAAGGGCGCGCGGCGGCGGTTCCTCGACGATCTTGAGAAGCGCGTTGGCGCCGGCAGCGTTGAGTTCGTCGACTGCGTCGACGATGGCGACGCGCCAGCCGCCCTCCCCTGCGGTCGAGCCGAAAAACGGAACGGAACGGCGCACGTCGTCGACCGCGATGTCCTGGCGCAGTTTGCCTTTGTCGTTGAGCGTGCGCTCGAGCGCCAGCAGATCGCTGTGCGACTGGCTGGCGATGCGGCGGGCGACGGGATGATCGGCCGGCACGGCGAGCGTTTGGGCTTTCTGCACCGTCGGCGCGGCCGGATTTGGATGTGCCAGCACGAAGCGCGCCAAACGGTATGCGAGCGTCGCCTTGCCGATGCCGCGCTCGCCGCCGATCAGCCACGCATGCGGGATGCGGCCCGAGCGATAGGCGTCGAGCAGCGCCGCTTCCGCCTCCGCGTGACCGAACAAGACATTGGTCTCGCGCGGATGGGGTATTTCGATCTCGTCGGACTTGGACTCGGCCGCGTTCAAGATGCCGCACCTTGCAGATGTGTCGACTTGGTGGGGAGCAGTCGCTCCTTGATGCTGTTCCAAATCTTTTCGGAAACCTCCGCCACCGGCGCGGTTGTATCGATGAGCACGCAACGGTCGGGCTCGACGCTCGCGATCGCGCGAAAGCCTTGCCGCAGCGTTTCATGATACGCGAGCGTTTCCTGCTCGAAGCGATCGGCGATGCCTTTGCCACGGCGCTCCTGCGCGCGGCGCAGGCCTATTTCGGCGGGCACGTCGAGGATGAACGTCAGGTCCGGCATGGTGTCGCCGACCACAATGCGTTCGAGCGCGCGAATGATGCGGGTGTCGACCCGGCCGACCATGCCCTGATAGACGCGGGTGGAATCGACATAGCGGTCGCACACCACCCAATGGCCGCGTTCAAGCGCGGGGCGAATGAGCGTGTTGAGATGATCGTCGCGAGCGGCGGCAAACAGGATCGCTTCGGCGTCAGGACCGAACGGTTGCGCCGCGCCCGAGAGCAAGACATGGCGGATGATTTCGGCGCCGGGCGAGCCGCCTGGCTCGCGGGTATGTTTGACATTGATGCGCAGCGATTTGAGCCGCTCGACGACCATCGCGGAGTGGATCGATTTACCGGTCCCCTCGCCGCCTTCGAATGTGATCAAGCGTCCGCGCATGACGTGCCCTGCCGCTTCCCCCAATTCTGGGAAAGCATGATTATGGCGGCACTATAGCCGTTCGGCGCCGGCGCGGAAAAGCTTGTACATCAATTCGGCCACGGCATCGAAGGCGCGCTGCGTTTTGCTGCCGACCGGCACGCTCTCGCCGGCCTGCAGCGGCACTTCGATGGTCAACGTGTCCCCACGCCAGACCCTCAGGGTGCCAATGGCCTGGCCTTGTGTGACGGGCGCGCGCACCGGCCCATAGTAGGTCACCTTGGCGTTCAATCTTTCATTGCCGCCGCGCGGCACCAGGATCTTGATGGCGTCCTTGCTGACCAGCGTCACGCTGCCCTTGGCTCCACCGAACACCTTTGCTTCGGCGATCGGCTGCTTTTCATCGAACACCTGGCGCGATTCAAATCCCTTAAATCCCCATTCCAGCAATTTGCGGGCTTCGTCGTTGCGTTCCTTCTCGCCCTTGGCGCCGGCGATGACGACAATCAGGCGCAGTCCGTTCTGCACGGCCGAGCCGACCAGACCATGGCCGGACTCTTGGGTGGAGCCGACTTTCAACCCGTCGGCGCCGATCCCGAGGTCGAGCAGCGTATTGCGATTGGTCTGGCGGATCTTGTTCCAGGTGAAATCGCGCTCGGCAAACCATTTGTAATACTCCGGATAGGTCTGAATGATTTGCGCGGCAAGTTTGGCGAGGTCGCGTACGGTGACACGCATATTCGGATCGGGCATGCCGGTCGCGTTGGTGAATTCCGATTGCTTGAGTCCGAGCTCGCGCGCGCGGTCGTTCATCAGCCGCGAGAATTCCTCCTCATTGCCGGCAACGGCTTCGGCGAGCGCAATGCATGCGTCATTGCCGGAGGGAATGATCGCTCCCTTGAGCAGGTCCCGCACTGTCACCTTGCTATGGATGGCGGCAAACATCGTAGGACCATGGGAGGGCGCGCCGCCCCTGCGCCAAGCGGTTTCGCTGATGGTGAATTCCTGATCGAGATTGATGTTGCCGAGGGCGATCTGATCGAAGATGACATCGATGGTCATCAACATCGCCAAATTTCCAGGCGCGATACGTTGATCCGGGTTCTTGTCGTAAAGAACCGCGCCGCTATCGGCGTCGAGCAGAATGACGTTTGTCGCCGTGAGCTGAAAAGGGTCATCCCTTTTGGCCGTGGCATTGGGTGCGGCAAGCGCGGGGGCAAGCCCCAGCAGAAACACGCCCGCGGTAACGGTTCGAAGGAGGACTGATCGCATCTTGCATGCACTCGAGGGCAGCCCAGGAGTGCTTAGCAAGCCTATGGTCGAAATAAAATGGCGCGTTTCAAAAAAAAGCCTAATAGAGTCCGCGGCCAATTAACGCGATCGTAGTTTTAGCCTGGGCGGGCTCTGGAGCGGGCTTTGGGGGCGCGGGAGCGGGCTCGGCTGCGGCCACATGAGTGGAGGCAGCGAGTGGCTCATTGAGGCGCAGGGATTCGGCAAGCTTGGTGTCGTCGGAGCCGTTAAGCGCGGCGCGGCCGACATATTCGACGCGAACCTGCGTGGTGCCCTTGTCGTAGAAGCCGAGGAGCTTGGCAGCGCGTACCGACAAATCGATCACGCGATTGTCGTGATAAGGGCCGCGATCGTTCACGCGGACTACCAGCGAACGGCGGTTTTCCAGGTTCGTGACACGGACATAACTGGGCAGCGGCAGCGTCGGATGCGCCGCGGAAATCGCGTTCATGTCAAAGACTTCACCATTGGCCGTCAGGCGGCCTTGGAAGTCCTCGCCATACCAGGAAGCCTTGCCCTCGGCGCGATAATGCGTGTCCTCACGCGGGACGTAAGTGCGGCCGTCGACGGTGTATGGATTGCCGACACGATATGTGCCGCCGCCTTTTGGTACCGTCTGTCCCGACGCAACGACGCGCGGGCTATATTTGGAAGTGACCTGGCTGCAATTGGCCAGTGCGATGCCCAAAGCGATAAACAGACCTGCTCGCGCGCATGTCGCGAACACCCTCACTTGACAGAGTTTCATATTCCGTCCCTACGCAACGCAACAGATCGTCACATCACCACGCCAGAACCCCCAGGCGCGGGCATTTCTTTGCGTCATTTTGTGTCATCAGACGCGCATTCATTCTTTGCGAGCAATGAGGATACGATAGGAGTGTAAAAATTATGTTGCCGCAGAGTCTGCTGCAATGCACCGACGCTTGAATCTGGTTTGGCACCAAATCCCCGTCTGTGCTTGTTTCGCGATGGCGCACCGACAATGCTGCAATGCAAGAGCGCAGCGGCATCTTGGCTGATTGAATCGACAAAAGTTGTATAGGGGCTGGTTTTTCCCGATGTAATAGTCATGCTTGCGGAATAAGCACATGGGTAGCTGACGCATACGATTCGCTAACAATGTGCCACCGGACCATTCGTAAATGTAGCGTTTGAAATTTTTTTCTCCGTCTGATGCGGGGGCGTCTCGCTGCACGCGATTCATCGAAGTCTCCTGCGGCGTATCCGTTAAGGCGAGGAATTAGGAGGAGAGCAACCATGGCTGGACAGATACCGAAGGACTTCCGCCGCGTGATCATCGCAGCGGCCGTAGGAAACGTCATCGAATGGTACGATTTTTATATTTTCGGAAGCTTGGCTACGGTTCTGGCGGTAAAGTTCTTCGAGAAGACACATCCGATTGCGGCTTTGCTGAGCACAATCGCGCTGTTTACTGCCGGATTCCTGATCCGTCCGTTGGGAGCGTTCCTTTTCGGATGGTTGGGTGACCGAGTCGGGCGCAAGTACACGTTCCTCATTACCTTGAGCGGAATGGGCCTGGGTACGGGCGCGATCGGATTGATCCCCACCTTCCAAACGATTGGCATCGCCGCCGCATTCACCTTATTTGGTTTACGGATGATCCAAGGTCTTTGTCTCGGTGGCGAATACGGAGGTGCGATCACTTACGTCGCCGAGCACGTGTCGGATGAACGCCGCGGCTACTATACCGGCTGGTTGCAAACGTCGCCGACTCTTGGGATCGTGGTGGCGCTCGCGGTGGTTCTCGGAACGCGCGGGTACTTCGGCAATGATGTGTTCGACGCCTGGGCGTGGCGCGTCCCGTTCCTGGTGTCGTTCCTTCTGGTGGCGATCGCGATCTATATTCGCCTGCAACTGGGAGAGACGCCTATCTTCGAGGAAATCAAGGCCAAGGGCCTGATGACCAAGAATCCCTGGAAAGAGGCATTCCTCAGCTCGAATATCAAGTTTGTCGTCATCGCAAGCATCGTGGTGATCGGCGAGGGCGTGGTCTGGTACAGCGGCCAATTCTGGGCGCTCTATTTCTTGCAGCAGGTTTCGAAAGTGGACGTGTTCACTTCGAGCTACATCGTGATGGCTGCGCTCATCATTGCGACGCCGACCTTAATTCTGTTCGGCTGGTTGTCCGACTTGATCGGCCGCAAACCGGTGATCCTCGCGGGGTTCCTGCTCGCAGCAGTCACCTACTACCCGCTGTACACTTGGCTTGGCTCGGTGACGCAACCGGGCAACATCAACTATCCGGTCGCGATCTTCATCATCGTGATCCTGGTCGCATATGTCGGCATGGTCTACGGACCCATCGGGGCCTTCTTGGCCGAATATTTTCCCGGCCGCATTCGATACACGTCCGTTTCGGTGCCCTATCATATCGGCAACGGATGGGGCGGCGGGCTGGTGCCGTTCATTACCTCGGCGGCGTTTGCCGGGACCGGCAGTCTTGCGTATGCGCTCATCTACCCGATTGCTGTTCCGGCGGTGTGTTTTGTTCTCAGCCTGATTCTGATGCCGGAAACGCGTCATATCAGCATTTGGGAACCGACGAAGACAAAAGCGGCCTAGTTCTTTTCAAAGGCTGCTGTGCGGGGCCAATCGGCCCCGCACTTATTTTGTTAACCCCTCTCCTGTGGTCTTACGGCAGAACGGCCGCGGCACTATTTTTTATTCGGCGGTCCCGCGATACCTATGATCAAATTTCCATTGCCGATTTGACGACATTTTTTGTTTCCGTGTTTACGAACCTCTGATAACCCACAAGTCGGACGGGTGACCGAGTGGTTTATGGTACCGGTCTTGAAAACCGGCAGAGGGGCAACTCTCTCGTGGGTTCGAATCCCACCCCGTCCGCCACTCTCTCCGCGCTGGGCGATTTTTTTGTCATTCACAAATTTGTCGCGCGATACATTTTTTGCCGCAGTTCCGCTCCAAGCGTTGGAGAATTACGAATTTTGTTTTTAAAAGATATCCTGCCGTTCCCATGGCACGATAACTACGTGATCCAAATGGAAGCGAAATCATTCAGCGTGCGTGACTGAAACGCGAAGTCATCGTCGGCGAATTTCATCAACTCGTGCGAATTCGCGAACGATCCTGCTGTAAATGCGAAGCAGGACAATCGGATAAAGCTGGCCTGCGATTTCGACCCGATCTTGCGACGTATGCAACAGGCGCGTCGATTCACTTCAATGTTAGCAATCGGACTGAACGCGCATTAAGACTGGCTGGTTGGCATAGCGAAAATTATTTTCGTTGTTGAAATTACGCCGGGACCGTTGATCACTTTATTCTTGCAGCGGCGCATCGCGTCAATGGTTCGCATTTAACAAATCGATTCAAACCAAATCCGAAGCATATCGCTGACTCCTCGTTCAATTTTCATACGTAGAAGCACGTGACGCTCGCGACCCTTCCGCGACACCTACCGAATTTTCTGCAGCGCTTATCAAAAATTCCGCTCCGCAACGAGGAGATAGCCATGGCGAACGATCCGAACAACCCGCCTGATGCACTGGATGTTGCTGCTTCTGCCAACGAGGACACCTCAAACCCGATCACGGTCAATGCGTCATTCACAGATCCCGATGTGAGCGACACTCATACATTCTCAATCGACACGACTGGGACGACGGGCTCCGTCGTCGACAATCACGACGGCACATTCAGCTACGATCCGAACAATCAGTTCGAGACTCTCGCTGTCGGCGAAACAGCGATCGATAAGTTCAATTACACGGTAACCGACAGCCAGGGCGCGTCCGATACTGCGACCGTGACGGTGACCATCAACGGCGAAAACGATCCGCCGGTTGCACATGACGTCTCCAAGTCCACCAACGAAGATACCGGCAATCCGATCACGATCTCCGCCGACGTGACGGATGTGGACACAAGCGACACTCACACGTTTACGATCGACACCAGCGCGACCAAAGGCTCCGTCGTCAACAACCTCGACGGAACATTCCAATACAATCCCAACGGCCAATTCGAAAGCCTCGCCGTCGGCGAGAGCGCGACGGATACTTTCACCTACACGGCTGATGACGGCCACGGCGGCTCGGCCAGCGCCACCGTCACCGTCACGGTCGACGGCGTCAACGACGCCCCCACCGCCAACCCCGATACCGCCACCACCGACGAGGACACCGCCACCGACATCGCC
>Ga0335079_10001238_pt1 | contig 29124 bp, 30 predicted proteins | sample Lox_Sample_33_FD_206719 | JGI IMG/M metagenome (GOLD analysis project Ga0335079, IMG submission 206719) | Soil microbial communities from Loxahatchee National Wildlife Refuge, Florida, United States - Lox_Sample_3.3 | ecosystem: Environmental > Terrestrial > Soil > Wetlands | place: USA...
CGCGCACAATCACCCAATCCTTGACGCCGGTCACCGGAACAAGCGCGATGACGCTTGCCGAAGGCCCCGCCGGCGGCTCCACCGCCGCCTTGGTCCAAGACGTCGTCACGTCGGCCACCACGGCGGCAACGCCGCGGCCGTAAAGGTCGGCATCACGCTCGCCCGCCGCGGCGTGTACCGTCTCGGTCCAGCTCTGCACCGCGAAACCCGCGCCGTAGCGCACGGTGTTGATCTGCAGCGTCCGCTGATCGCCACTTCCCTCGAACGTCGCGCTTGCCACCACCACGTCGGCATCGTCGTAGCGGTGCGCAATCGCCAGCAGCGGACCGCTCTCGCCCTTGGTAGCCTCGGCGGCATCGATCGCCTGCACGTCCGCGAGTTCTCCGATCGGCATCCGCATGGGCACCAGTCCGTTGCCGAGCGACTGCTTGCCCCAGGCAGCCCGCCACGGGTTGGGCGCGTCCCAGAGCGTTGCGCGCTCGCCCTGCTCGAACACCGGGAGCACCAACACCGCCTTGCTTTGCGTCTCCGTGAACGGAATGTTGGCGCTGCTCAGCAGCTTGCGAACCGCATCGGGACGGAAGCGGAAGGTGAGCGTCGCGATATACCGCACTGCCGACGTGCGCTCGCTCGTGACTTCGTAATCCAACACGAGGTCCGCCAGTTGGTCGTCGCTGAGCTTGGGTACTTGGTTCAGATACTGCTTTGCAATAAGACGCTCCATCAGCATCTGGAAAGCGTGCTGCTCGCCGTCGGTACGCGCCTTGTCGCGCGCCTGTAGGGCGCTCTGCGCGGTCACATCGACCGGCACGTCCGCGACCGTGAATGGCGATCCCTGCTGATCCTGCGCCAGCGCGGCAAATGGCCCAAAAAGCGCCAGCAGCAGCGGCAACACGCTTCGTTTCAGCATCATTGCAAACCGCCTCGGATCGAGTATGTTCCGCGCTGGACCTGCGGCCGCGCGCGCGCCCCGCGAGGTCATACCTTAGATTGCGCGAGGACGCCATAACGAGCGCCAACCACCGGGACCACTATCGCGAGGCCGGCGTCGATATCAACGCCGGCGCGGCGCTGGTGGAGGCGATCAAGCCGCTCGCGAAATCGACTGCGCGTGCCGGCAGCGACGCAGGTCTCGGCGGCTTCGGCGCACTCTTCGATCTCAAGGCCGCCGGATTCAAGGACCCGATCCTAGTCGCCACCACAGACGGGGTCGGAACCAAACTCAAGATCGCGATCGATGCGAACCGGCATGAGACCGTCGGGATCGACCTCGTCGCGATGTGCGTCAACGATCTCGTCGTCCAGGGCGCGGAACCGCTGCTCTTCCTCGACTATTTTGCAACCGGCAGGCTCGATGTAGAAGCCGCGCGCACGATTCTCGCGGGCGTCGCGGAAGCGTGCCGTGCTACCGGCTGCGCGCTGGTCGGCGGCGAAACCGCGGAAATGCCCGGTCTCTACGCCAAGGGAGACTACGATCTCGCGGGCTTCGCCGTTGGCGCGGTGGAGCGCGGCGCGATCATCGACGGACGCGATGTCCGCGCCGGGGACGTCGTTCTGGGCCTTGCCTCCAGTGGGCTGCATTCGAACGGATTCTCGTTGGTGCGCCGCACGGTCGAACAGGCGGGGCTGCGCTACGACGCGGCCGCGCCCTTTGCGCCGCAACTGCGGCTTGGCGAGGCGCTGCTGACGCCGACGCGGCTCTACGTCAAGAGTTGCCTCGCCGCAATCGCCGGCGGCGGAATCAAGGCGCTCGCGCACATCACCGGGGGCGGCCTCGTCGAGAACATCCCGCGCGTCATTCCGGCTGATGTGACTGTCGAGATTGACACGCGCGCCTGGCCCTTGCCGCCGGTCTTCCGTTGGCTCGCGGAGACCGCGGGATTGGCGCCGGTCGAGCTCGCGCGCGTCTTCAATTGCGGTATCGGCATGGTGGCCGTGGTCACACCCGACCGGAGCGACGCGGTTGCCGCCGCATTCACCGGGGCGGGCGAGATCGTCTATCGCATCGGCCGTGTGATCCCGCGTGGGCCCGACGGACGCGGCACCCTCATTCGCCACGCGGAGGCGGCGTGGCCCGGCTGAAGGTCGCGGTCTTGATCTCGGGACGGGGCTCGAACCTCCAGGCCCTGATCGACGCTTGCGCCGATCCCGATTTCCCGGCGGAAATCCGCCTGGTCATTTCGAACGAGCCCGCAGCGCCTGGGCTGCACCGGGCGGAAAGCGGGGGCATCCCGACTGCGGTCATCGCGCATCGGGACTTTGCGGCCCGCGACGCCTTCGATCACGCGATCGATCGCGCGCTCGCCGCGGCTGGCATCGAATTCGTGTGCCTCGCCGGCTTCATGCGCATTCTCGGCGACGCTTTCGTCGCGCGCTGGCGCGACCGGCTCATCAATATCCACCCTTCCCTGCTGCCGGCATTCAAAGGTCTGCACACGCATGAGCGCGCGCTCGCGGCGGGGGTGCGCTTCACCGGTTGCACCGTGCATTTCGTGCGCCCTGCCATGGATGACGGCCCGATCATCGCGCAGGCGGCTGTACCCGTGTTTCCCGATGATGATGCCCAACGTTTGGCCGAACGCGTGCTCGCGGCCGAACACAAAATCTATCCGATGGTGCTGCGCCTTTTCGCGGAGGGCCGCGTTAAGATAACAAGTGAGAGGGTGCGAATAACGGATTTCATTCCAACGGCTGCGACCTGTGTTCTAAATCCCATATTGTAAGGTCTTGTCTTTTGGACACATGAATCGTGCATTTTGATGCCTGCTGCTGCTCGGCCGGCGCGGCTGCTAGAGGCGTGAATCGGAGCCCCTTGCCAAGCGCACAAACGGCAGTGTACGTCTCCCCGCACCGAGGCAAGGGAAAAGGCACTCATGGCCGTCGATCAGGAACTCGAACGTCACCGCCAAACCTGGATCGGTTTTACTCGGCTGATAAAGTGGTCGATCGTCGGGATCGTGTTGGCCCTCGTGCTGCTGCGCCTGCTGACGCTATAGCGCCCTGCCGCCCCTTAGGGGCACATCTCAATCCCGGAAAAAAAGAAGGCGATTTCCTGCTGCGCGTTCTCCGGAGAGTCGGAGCCGTGCACGGAATTAGCCTCGATGGATTCGGCGAAATCCTTGCGGATCGTGCCGGGCGCGGCCTTCTTGGGGTCGGTCGCACCCATGATATCCCGGTTCAGCGCCACGGCGTTATCGCCCTCGAGCACCTGCACCACCACCGGCCCCGAAATCATGAAAGCGACGAGGTCGTTGAAGAACGGCCGCGCGCGATGCACGGCGTAGAATTGCTCCGCCTGTGCGCGCGAAAGCTGCACGCGCTTTTGTGCAACCACGCGCAAGCCGCGTTCCTCGAAGCGGGCGTTGATCTTGCCGGTCAGGTTCCGGCGCGTGGCATCGGGCTTAATGATGGAAAGAGTACGCTCGATGGTCATTGTCGCTCCTGGAGCTGCGGCGCGGCGCGGGTTATAGCGGCCGGTACCGGCGCTGGCAACTGAGCTACCGCCGGCTAACGCGTGATCCGGTCAGACAGGATCGGATCACGCCCTAGATTCGTTGATTTTGTCGCGCAATCTGACGGCGAACCGCTCACACTTCGCCGGATTGCGCTCTAGCCGCGCTTCTCCCACCCCTCCTCGCCCTGCTGCCAATAGGTGAGATTGTGACCCGCGCTTTTTGCGGCGGCCCAGCGCTCGCGCGCCGCCACCACCTGCGCCTCGTCGTTGCCGTCGAAGACATCGCAGCAGCGCTGGAAGCCCTCGAACGACGCGGGCCGCGCGCCGTCGAGCAGAACCAGCATCGTCGCGGCGTTGGGGTTCTCATCCCGATCGGTGAGGAAGATCGGCTGGCGCGGCGCGTTGGCGTCGTGCGCGCTGCCATGCGGCAGGAAGCCCGCCTCGTTATAGGTCCACAGCATCGCGTCCAGGTGCTGCACCCGCTCGGTCGAGCCCGCCAGCACGAGAATTCGGTGCCCCTCGGCGAGCCCACGCTCGAGCAGGCGCGGCAGCGCGCGGTCGAGCGGTGTTGTTCGCAGGTGATAGAAACCGATTTCCGCCATCGACTTCAGCGGCCTTCGTAATGCGCCTCGACCAATGCGTTGAGAAGCCGTACGCCGTAGGCGGTGCCGCCTTTGGGCGTGAGCGGCGCATCCTTCTTGCTCCAGGCGACGCCCGCGATGTCAAGGTGCGCCCACGGCACTTTGTTGACGAAGCGCTGGAGGAACTGCGCCGCAGTGATACTGCCGGCATCGCGCCCGCCGCCGATGTTCTTTACGTCGGCGGCATCGCTGTCGATCTGACGATCGTAGACGTCGGCCAACGGCATGCGCCAGAGCGGCTCTTCGACCGCCTTGCCGGCCGTCAGCAGGCGGTTTGCGAGCTGATCGTTGTTGCTGAAGAGCCCCGCATGCTCGTGACCCAAGGCCACGACGATGGCACCGGTAAGCGTCGCGAGGTCAATCATGAATTGCGGTTTGAAGCGGTCCTGGCAATACCAGAGCGCGTCGGCCAACACCAAGCGGCCTTCGGCGTCGGTGTTGAGGACCTCGACGGTCTGGCCGGACATGGTCGTGACGATGTCGCCGGGTCGTTGCGCATTACCGTCGGGCATGTTCTCGACCAGCCCGGCGATCCCTACCACGTTGGCTCTGGCTTTGCGCCCCGCGAGCGCCATCATCAATCCAACCACCACGCCTGCGCCTGCCATGTCCCACTTCATCTCCTCCATGCCGGCCGCAGGCTTCAAGGAGATGCCGCCGGTATCGAAGGTCACGCCTTTGCCGATGAAGGCGATTGGCGCCTTGCCTCGCGCGCGGCCGGCGCCGTTATACTGCATGACCAACAGCCGGGGCGGTTTCGCGCTGCCTTGACCCACGCCCAGAAGCGCGCCCATGCCGAGCTTCTTCATGGCCTTCTCGTCGAGCACTTCCACCGCGATGCCAAGCTGGCTAAGCGCTTTGGCACGCTCGGCAAAGCTCTCGGGATAGAGAATATTCGCGGGCTCTGAGACCAAGTCGCGCGTGAAGAAGACACCGGCGGCGATCCGCTCCAGAGGCTGGTAGGCCCTGCGCGCCGAAGCTTGCGACGGCGAGAGGACCATCAGCTTCTCCAAGCTGGGTTTCTGCTCGGGCTTCTGGCGCGTGCGGTATTTGTCGAAGCGGTAACTGCGCAGCACCGCACCATGGGCGAGGTTGGCGGCGCCAACGCCGGGATCAAGGCGCATACCGGGCATCTTGTCCCAAAGCACGGTAGCGGCAGTGGCGCCCACACTGTTGAGGGCGGGAACCAGGACACCGCCCAGCCGCTGCAGCGCCAACGCGCTGAGCTCGGCCGGCTTGCCCATTCCCAGCAGCACCACGCGGTCATACGCAAGGCCGTTCGGCGCCGGAACCACAAGGGCCTCTTCTTTCTTGCCGGTAAAGCGGGTCGCTTCGATAGCACGAACCAACACGCCACCACCGCGACGGTTCAGCTCCGCGGCAGACGGCGCCAATTTTTTCCCTTCGAGCACACCCGCTACCACCGTGCCCGAGTCCGGAACGCGCAAGCCACCGAAGGTTATCTCCATGATCGCTGACCCCCCGTTGGAGTGTGTCAATGAACCACGCATCATCGCGCATAAACGAGGGGCGGGGCCGAGTCAATCGTTGGAAGCTTCATCACTTGTGAGTGCCGGTTTGGCCGCGTAGTCTCCGCACGGAAATGTTATTCACGATATGTACCATCGATGCTGATGCCTGATTTGCCGAAGGCGACGATCCGCGCGGACATTGACGATTGACCATGAGCGAAGAGCACGTACCGAAGGATAAACCGTGCCTCGCCTGCAACGAGGGCATTCCGGAATTCGCCTTCAAGAAGGGCGGATACAGCTTGTACCGCTGCCCATCTTGCGGGTTCCTGGTCGTGCATCCGTTTCCCGGCGACGATCAGATCAGGGCGTTCTACAACGACAACTACCAATTCGCTTCAGCCGAATTTTATCCCAAGGCCGGTTCAAGGGCGCGTGAGCGTTTGGAAAAGCTCTGCAATTGGCGCGCTACGCACACCGCAAGTCGGTGATCGTATCGGCTGCGGTGGTGGTTTCATGGTTGGTGCTTTTGCTCGCCTGGGCGCGCGGGCAATCGGATTGGACATAAATGCCGCCGCCATCGCGTACGCCCACAGACATTTCCCGCGTTGTGAATTCTATTGTGAATCGCTGCGCGACTTCAGGGCGCGCGGATTGCATTTCGACTTCGTGTTTTCAACGGAGGTGTTCGAGCATCTCGCCGGGCCGAGCGAGTTTATGGCGACTTTGGATGCGATCACCAAGCGTGGTAGCCGGGTCTACATCGCGACCCCCGACTCCGGACATGCCGCGGTACCCGCCGATCTCTCGCAGTGGGATCAAATACAGCCGCCGGCGCATCTACAATTCTTCAACCGTGAAGGCCTGTCGGTTCTGTTCCGCCGATACGGCTTTGTACTCGAGAAAGCTTACCGCAAGCGATCGCCCGCACGCTCCCTCGTCTTCCGCCGAGAAGCGATGTCCGCGCTCAAGCCTTGACGCGCTTGCGCCAGGTGGCAACGCCGCTCATGGCGTAGTTCCAGACCGCCCCCACCAATGCGCCGGCGGTGCTTGCGAGCCAAGAGGGAAGCGCGAAACTCTCGAACAGCAATGTCGCGGCGCCCCAGTTGGCGACCGCACCTGCCGAGCAGACCAGGCAGAACGACAGCAGTCCGCCGAGCCAGCGCCAGCCGGTCAGGCGAAGGTCGCGGTATGTGAGGACATTGTTCAGCAGAAAATTGCCCACCATCGCCACGACGATCGCGAGCGCCTGCGCAGCCTTGAAGTCCATGCCAACGGCACTGCGCAAGATCGCAAGAGCCGCGAGTTGGACCAAAAGGCCGATGCCGCCGACCGCCGCAAACGAGATGAAACGGATCGGCACGATGTGGCCCACGAGCTTGTCGCCCATCAGCATCAGGTATTCCCACACCACCAGCGCGTCGAGCTTGCTCTCGCCATGCCGCCGCGCTCGGAATTCATAGGGCAGCTCGCGGTAGCGCAGCGGCTCCGGAGACGAGGCAAACAGATCGATCAGGATCTTGAAGCCGATGCCCGAAAGGCGCCGCACCGAGCGGTCGAAGGCCGATCGGCGCATCATGAAGAAGCCGCTCATGGGATCGCTGACGTCGGCGCGCAGGATGGTCCGACTGAGTCTGGTCGCGAAGTTGCTGATACGCCGGCGGCGCTCGCCCATCGCACCGAAGCCGCCGCCCGAGACGTGGCGGCTGCCCACGACGATATCAAGGGGCTCCCGCTTCAGAATTGCCAGCATTTCCGGCAGCAGCCGCTCATCGTGCTGCAGGTCGGCATCGATGACGGCGATGAACGACGCCGAACTCGCAAGCGCGCCCTCGATGCACGCCGATGCCAACCCGCGCCGGCCGATCCGCTGCACACACCTTACCCGCGCGTCGCGCGCGGCAAGCGCGAACACCGCGTCCCTCGTGCCGTCGGTTGAATCGTCGTCGACAAAGATCGCCTCCCAGGCGACGCCGGGTAGCGCCTGCTCGATCAATCCGATCAGTGGCGCGACATTGTCTCGCTCGTTCAAAGTCGGGATGATAATCGCAAGCTCCGGCGCGCCGCTCGGGCTTGCCGGTGCCGGAGCCTTAGGCGTCGGCGCTTCCTGCAACAGAGGCATCAACAAATCTCCAGGCTCTCAGGAATAAATCTTTTGCCCGGGACGGCCTAACGAAATCTTAAGCCCAATCTACGCTCTTCAGCTGCACAGAGACGTTGCCGGAAGCGATGCGTCCCAGCGCCGATTGTCGCGCACGGGGTAGCGCCAGGCGGCGATGCGACGCCATTCCGTGCCACTCCGTTCGAGCAACACGGCGTGGCCACGCGGAAGATCGGGCGACCCATCCGTGACGCAAGAAATCAATACCTTAGTCACGCCCTGCTGCGCCAATCCCGATAGGGTGGCATCGTCGATGCGAGACACGGTGACGAGGTCGACGCCCGGACGCCGCGGCGTCTCATAGCGCAGCACACCCTCCATCATCGTGGCGATGCCGCCGCCGTCTCCAGGCAATATGAGCGCGAGCTTTTCGTCGGACCCGATGAACGGCGCGACATCTTGAGCGAGAGCGCGGATCAACGGCTGCGGCGGCATCAGGTCGAATCGCAGGCGCCCGATAAACGCGACCGGAAACACAAGCATCGCAACAACCGCCAAGCGCGCAGCGACACGCCAGCCCACGCCTAGCGGGCGCGAGCGCTCGGTGAGCAGCGTGCGACATAGGCTTGCAAGCGACAGTACCAGGAGCAACGAGAGGTGCGTGTTGTATCGGAAGAAGGAATGGGCGTCCGCGGCCATGCGCGGCGTGAAACTCGCGACATAGGCGATCAACAGGAACAGATCATAGGCAACCGCGACCGCGACCGTCAGCGTCAGCAGGCGCGTCGCGAATTCGAAGCGGCGCCGCCGCAAGCGCCACAGCAAAAGCAGCAGCGCAATCAGAAGGAGGCCAAAATAGAAGCCCTTCCCGGCAACGATCAGACCGACGGCGCGCAGGATCTGCGGCAGCAATTGCCAGTTCCACTGCTCATACGGCAGCAGACCAAGCTCGCCTCCACTCAAGCGGCTATGAACATACAAGCGCCAAAGCAGATACAACAACACGGCCGGCGCAAAGGCCGGCGCAAAGGCCATGCTGGCGCGCGCGAAACCAACTTGGCGATCGAGCAGTCCCAGGAACGGGATCGAGACTGCGAGTGCAATCACGAAAGCAACACTCTCCTGCTTGATCCCGACCAGAGCCACCAGCGTCGCCGCAAAGAGCACAAGCGTTGGCCGCAGGGTCGTTTGAGTGGCAATGCGTTCGAAACCGCGTGCGACCAGAAATCCCGCGGCTCCCAAACACACGGAGATCGAGGTCTCGCCATAGACCGTGAGCGCGACCCTCGGGACGAAACCGGGATTGAGAGCGGTCGCCAGCAGCAAGCCCAGCGCGGTCGCGCACCAGGCGGGCGCACGCGACCCGCGCTCATCCAACACCGGCGCGAATTGCAGAACGCGCGCCAGCAGCAATCCGAACGCCAAGTAGAGCACTAAGTTGATATGCGCCATCGCCACCGCCGGGAATCGCGGCACAGCGATGCCCACGAGATACGCCCAAAACTGCAGATTGTAGGGAGCCCCCGGCAGGAAGGAGTGGCTTTCCGGCCTGTCAGCCGCTGGAAGAAATCCGTGATCGTAGAGATAAGCAGCATTCGGAAGCAGATTGAGGAAAGTGTCGGGTTGCGAAGGACGCTCGCTCGCCAGAACCGCCCAGAACGGCAGGCTCAGTGCCAGCACGCGCCCGAGCGCGATCCAATCCTCGCGCCGCGGATTGACGGCGGGGATGAGCAAGCCGACGACGCCAGCCGCCGCGACCCCGGCGGCGGGCCACCAGAGTGGGTAGACGGACGGCATGAGGGCCCCCCACGCCGTCAGCACGAGCGCGAGCACGCCCCACCCCGCCAGCAATTGCAGCTCGGGAAATCCTTGGCCGCGGGTCAGCAGGCGGCCGAGCGAGAGCAGCAGCAGTGCCGAGCCCCAGACCGCCACGAGCTCGCAGAGATCGAAGGCGGTCGGCAGCAACGGCTCAATGTCGATCGAAGGAAAGAAAACCCAGTGGCTCAAGCGGCGATTCCAATGTTTCCGGTGCCCCTCTATCTGGCGCGGTCCGGACCGTCAAGGCGGCGAGCGATGCACGCTGTAGAGCGCGAAGTCAGGTTCGCTCTCAAGGGGTGTCAACCCCGGCAGCGCTGGCAAGTCGAAGGGGCGACGATCGAGCGCGAGCACAAAATCAAAATCCTTGAGGACCGCCGCCATCGCGCCCTCTCCCCCCGCCATCCAGGAACGCCAGAGCATACCGGGCTCCGCTTCGGCAGCCAGGCGCTCGCCGAGCGGCGTCAATACTACGGGCTGCTGACCCGGGTAAGCGAACAGCGTCGGAACGAAGGCATTGCTGCGGATGACCGCGAGCAACGGCAAATGCGTCTTGGGAATGGCATCGAACGAGATCGCCGCCGGGGGATAGGCCAGCGCCACGCGCGCGCCTTCGGGAATCCGGTTGAGAATTGAAATATCCCGGCGATAGACGGCATCGGCTCTTACCCAAGCCTCGGCCACCAACCCCATGCGCACGATGAACAAGGCGAGCATGAGAACGGCGATGCTTCGAGCCCAACGCGCCGGCAGCCGAGGCGCAACGGTCGCGGCGACCAGAAGCAGTGCGAGCACCAGCGGCAGCCGGTGATCGACCGCCGATGCCGTCATGATCTGCGTCGGCGCCACGAGATAGAGGATCAACAACAGCAGCAGCGGCAGGCGAAGCGATGCGATCACCGCGAGACGCCGCCGCGCGAAGAGTAAAGCGGCGCCCAATACCAAGAGTGCGAAGCAGCCGACGTCGAATGCGCGATGATAGTCGTCGAGCACGCTGAACGGCAGGTCGAGCTTGCGAACCCAAGGGCTGAAACGAATCGCATCGAGTCCATAATGCGGGCCGGCCAGAAAAAATATCGCCGGCGCGACGAAGGCGAGGCATGCGACGCCGAGGCGCGGCAGAACCGGCTGCTGCCGCAGCGGTCCACCGCGCAGGAGTCGGCCGAGTTCGTACCCCCCGACCATCACGGCGAAGACGATTGCCGCCATGAGATGCGCGAAGAAAGCGGCGAGCGCAAACAGCGCCCCAGTCCCGAGGCGCAGCCAGGCGGATCGCTCGGCAAGCGCGATCCACGCCGCCAGTCCCACCAGTGCCAAACCAATCCCGAAGAGGTAGTTGAGGAAACCCCAGAGCAACACGCGACTGTAGAGGAACAAAAACGCACCAAGGGGCCAAAGCGTCCAGCGTCCGTAAGCGGCGCGGTGCACGAATGCGACGCCCGCGGCAATAAGCATCAGCGTCGCCAGGAAAAACAACTTGGCAGCCCAAACGAGAGGTATTACTCGCGCCAGTAACGGAATGACCGCGTCCATAGCAAGATTGGGGATGAGCGACCAATCGACCGCGTAATAATCCTGCAATACCTGCGAGTCGGCGAGGTGACCGAGCAAATACATACGTGCGAGGTGATTGGGGTAGTCGAAGAGCGGCGGCACGTCGGCCAGAATCACCGGGAGCCCCGCCGGTACCAGAAGGACGAGGAAAATTGCCCAGAACCGGCCTACGCCGACCGCCAGCGGGTCGGCCTGCTCAACGGCGTCGCTCGCGCGCATCTTGGGATTCTCTCGGCTCGCTTCGCGAGGCCGCGACCCTGCCCGAAGGCCGAGCGCCGCGCAACGGGGACGCAATTGGCGCTGGTCTCGCGCGAAGTCACCCCCGTATAATCCGGCCGCCATGAACGGGCTCACACGTTACGTCCTCAAGCAGACGCTGTTGCTGACCCTCACCTTCACGCTGGTCTTCAGCGCAGCCATATGGCTCGTGCAGTCGGTGCGCTTTATCGACCTGATCGTGAACCGCGGACTATCGCTCGCGGTTTTCGTCGAGATCACAGCGCTGGTCGTTCCGCGCCTGATCGAAATCGTGCTGCCGATCGCGATCTTCCTGGCGATCCTCTTCAGCTACAACCGGCTCATTTCCGAAAGCGAGCTGGTGGCGATGCGCGCCGCGGGCCTCAGTCAGGCGAGGCTCGCGTGGCCGGCGGTGCTGCTGGGCGCGATGGGCACCCTACTGCTGTTCGCGCTCACGGCCTATCTGCTGCCCGCGATTAACCGCGAGTACAAGGACCTGCAGTTCGAGATTCGCAATCGATTCAGTTCGGCATTCATCCAAGAGGGGGTCTTCAACACTCTCTCCGACAACCTTACGGTTTACGTGCGTAGCCGCGATCGCGAGGGCGATTTGGGCGGCATCGTCATCCATGACACCCGCGACCCGCAGCGACCGATCACGCTCTTTGCCGAGCACGGCGCCCTCGTTGCCACGACCACCGGAGGGCGCGTGCTGATGGTGAACGGCGTCCGCCAGCAATTCGACGAGCATACTGGGAAACTCAATATTCTCACCTTCGACAGCGACACGCTCGAGCTGCCAGGCGCGTCGGATACGCCGGGCGCGCGTCTGCGCGAGCCCGCCGAGCGCTACTTGCATGAGTTGATCTGGCCCGACGCTCAATCCCAGCAAATGTACGGCTTGGGCATTGCGGCCGAGCTTCATATGCGCTTGGTGGCCCCGTTCGCGGCCTTGGTGTTTGCGTTTATCCCGCTTTCATGCCTGTTGCCGGGCGAGTTCAACCGACGCGGCCAGGGTCGCCGCATCCTTGCGGCGGTCGTCCTGGCGATGATCTTCCAGGTCCTCGACCTCGGCAGCAAAAATCTCGCAACCCGGGTGCCCGCGGCCCTGCCGCTGCTCTACGTGGACTGCTTTGCGCCGATCATGATCTGTGCCTGGCTATTGCTGCGCGAGGGCGGCTGGCCCAGGCTTCTCCGCGGCGCGACCGCGACATCGAGCTGAGTCGAACATGGCCTCCTGGAAAATTCTCGCACTTTATATTGCCCGGCAATTTTTCTTCTGGTGCCTCAGCGTATTCACCGCGATGACGACGATCGTGTTCCTCCTGGATTATATCGAGTTGATTCGGCGGGGCGGCACGCATCCGAACGCAACGTTGTTGATCCTGCTCAAGATGGCGTTGCTGAAGCAGCCCTTCATGGCGCAGCAAATCATGCCGTTCGCGATTCTGTTCGGCGCAATGATCGCGTTCTGGCGCATGACGCGCTCCAACGAGTTGATTGTCGCGCGGGCCGCGGGCGTTTCGGTCTGGCAATTCCTCGCGCCGGCGGTGATGGTGGCGCTGCTCGTCGGCGTTTTCGCGGTCACCGTCTTCAACCCGATCGCATCGGTAATGCAGACGAGCTACGAGAAACTCGAAGCGAGCGTGATGCGCGAAAGCAACGACCAGATGACCCTCTCTCGCGCCGGGCTTTGGCTGCGGCAGAGCGACAAGCAAGGCACGCCCTCGGTCATCCACGCCGAGCGACTGTCGCAGGGAACCGGCATCACGCTCGAGGACGTGCTGATTTTGTTCTTCGATAAGGGCGATCATCTGACCGCCCGGATCGACGCCAGACGGGCAACCCTCCGCGATGGCTATTGGGATGTAAACGACGGCACGCGGTGGGAACCCACCAAGGTCGCCGAACCATTCTCCGAAATCCGCGTCGAGACCAATATGCGGCCGCACGACATCGAGGAAAGCTTCGCCACCCCCGAGTCGATGTCGTTCTGGGAGCTGCCGGGATTTATCAGCCTGTTGGAACGGTCGGGTTTTTCGACGCAGCGCCACCGGCTTTACTACAATGCGCTGCTGGCGCGACCTTTCCTGCTGGCCGCGATGGTCCTGATCGCGGCGCCCTTCAGCCTCAGGATGCACCGGCGCGGCGGCGTTCCGCTGATGATCGCCAGCGGGATCGCGAGCGGCTTCGTGCTGTACTTGTTTTCGAATGTTGTATTCGCGCTGGGCCTTTCCGCCACGATCCCGGTCAATCTCGCGGCCTGGACGCCGGCCGGAGTCAGCCTGCTTACCGGGGCAACTCTGCTGCTGCATCTCGAGGACGGCTGAGCCTCGATGCGCTGCCCGGCTGCCGCTCTCGGAATCCTAGCGGCCCTTACCTCCGCAGCGACCGAGTCGGAAGCCCAGGCGCCGTCGCATGGCGCAGCTTCCCGCAACGAGCCCTTCCTCTTGATCGCCGACGAGGTGCAGTACGACGAGGACCTCGGCCTGACCATCGCCAAGGGCCACGTGGAAATCTCCCAGGACAAACAGATCATCCTCGCCGATATCGTCACATACAACAAAAAAACCGACACGCTCACCGCTTCAGGCCACGTAAGCCTCCTGGACCCGAGCGGCGACGTCGTATTCGCGAGCTACGCCGAGCTGCAGGACAAGCTCAAGGACGGTTTCGTCAAGGATGTGCGCGCACTGCTTCTGGATCGATCGCGCGTCGCCGGAAATACCGGCCTCTACTACGCGGGCAACCGCATCGAAGTGCGGCGGGCCGTCTATTCGCCCTGCAACATTTGCCAGGACGACCCCAGCAGGCCGCCGTTTTGGCAGATCAAAGCGGAGCAGGCCGTTCATGACGATCGGCTGCAGCAGGTTGAATTTCGCAACGCCACTATGGAACTTGGCGGTGTCCCGGTTTTTTTCACGCCCTATCTTTCGCTTCCCGACCCCAACAACAAACGCGTGAGCGGATTTCTCGATCCCACATTCGGTCACTCCTCGACCCTCGGCTTCCGCGCGCAAACGCCCTACTACTGGGTCATCGCGCCGGATAAGGACATGACCCTCGACCCGCTGGTGACAACCGCGGCCGGCAGCGGACTTGGGCTCGAATACCGCCAGCGTTGGGGCGACGGGTTTCTGAATATGAATGGCAGCTTCATGTATACCAACCAGCAGGTCACCTCGACTGGCAGCTCGACCACCGGGGGCGACGTGTTTCGCGGCTCGATTTTCAGCCAGAGCGAATTCGACATCGACGAAAATTGGCGGACAAGTCTCAACGTCCAGCGCACAAGCGACCAGACTTATCTGCAGCAATTCAATTTTCCGACCGGCGTCACGGGGGTAAACCTCACGACCGCGCCTTACCTCGTGAGCCGCGGTGACGTCGAAAATTTCGACGATCGTGCCTACACCCTCTTCGACAGCTACCTATTCCAGAGCCAGCAAGCGACCGTCGGCAACTCGACCCAGCCAGTCGTTATTCCCGACATCACCTACAACTGGATCAGCCATCCCGACGACAATGGCGCCCGCTGGAGCTTCAACAGCAACGTATTCAATTCGTTCAGCTCGAACGGTATCGATATGCGCCGCCTCTCCACGACGGGCGCCTGGAGCATACCGTTCGACGGCCTGATCGGAGACCGCTTCACCTTCACCAGCGCTGTCCGGGCCGACACCTACTATTCGAGCAACTTCATGACGGAACCCAACGGGCCGCTGGGGGACGCGGTCGCGGGTCGGTTTTTCCCGCAAGCCAAGCTCGAGTGGCACTATCCCTGGATCCGTCACGGAGGGAGCAACAGCGAGGTCATCGAGCCGATCGTGGCATTGATTGCGAGCCCGATCGGATGGAATCCCCCGACCATCCCCAATCAGGACAGTCAGGACGTCGATTGGGACGATACTCGGTTATTCGCCATGGACCGCTTTCCCGGCTACGACCGAGTCGATTCTGGCCAGCGGGTCGACTATGGGATCCACGGCGCCATTTATGGAAACCACGGCGGCAGCACCAGCTTCCTGGTCGGGCAGAGCTACCGCTTCCAGAATGTCAGCGCTTTTCCGACCGGTTCGGGTCTCGAGGACCGCACCTCGGATGTCGTCGGTCGCCTGACGGTCTCCCCAGGATCCTATCTCGATCTCATCTACCGCTTCCGGCTCGACCACAACACCCTCACTCCGAAACGGCAGGAAGTGACGGCCTCCGGCGGCCCCCCGAGCCTGCGGGTCAATGTCAGCTTCATCTCGATCACTCAGGATCCGAACATCGTGGGTTTCCAGGCACTGCGTCAAATCACCGGAAACGCGACGATCGACCTCACTCGCAATTGGACGTTCGCTCTCTTCGGCACGCAGAACATCAACAGTGTCACTACCGTGTCCTCGACACCCACTACCAGCCCCGCTTTCGCGCCCCAGCCTGCAACTCTGGGATCCGGGGTGGCGCTTTCCTATCACAACGAATGCATTACGATTACGGGTGCAGTCGGCCATTCCAACACGCATGATCTGAACGTCGTGCCGGGTACCACGGTGCTGTTCACGATCGCCTTCAAGAATATTGGCAGCTTCAACTTCCCGCTCTATTCGACCGGCAACACGACCGGCCTGACAATCCCCTCGCTCTAAGCCCAATCGTTGTCCTAGTATCGGACGTCGCCCGTTAGGCCAACCAATGGGCAGAAGACAGGGGCGCCCCCGAAGTGATAGTGTTGCCGCAGCAACGCCGCGTAACGTCAACCGCCGGATCAATAATGAGTCGCGTCGCCGTCCTGGTAATTTCCCTTCTGCTGCTCGCCTCCGGCGCGATGGCGCAGGAGACTCGTATCGCGGCCGTCGTCAACGACGACGTGATATCGATCGCCGATCTCGAAGGCAGGATCCGGCTCGTCCTTTTCTCCTCACGACTCCCGGACAACGATCAAATCCGCCAGCGCGTGACGCCGCAGGTGATGCGCACGCTGATCGACGAGAAATTGGAATTGCAGGAAGCCAAAAAATACAAGATCAAAGTCAGCGATAAGGAAATCGCCGACGCTATGGAGAAATTGGAGCAGCAAAACAATCTGGCCAAGGGCAGTCTCGATCAACTCCTGAAAACGAACGGTATTCCGCGCGCGACCCTGGTCGCGCAGATCACCGCCAACCTCGCCTGGAACAAGGTCATCGAGGGCAAACTTACCTCGAGCGCGACCGTCTCGGAACAGGAAATCAGCGAGAGTCTGGCCCAGATCAAGAACAACATCGGCAAGCCGCAGAGCCGCGTCGGCGAGATTTTTCTCGCCGTCGACAATCCCAATCAGGAGGCCGAGGTGAAGGCCCTCGCGGATCGTCTCGCCGAACAGATTCGCGGCGGCACCGGGTTTTCAGCCGTGGCACAGCAATTCTCCCAATCGCCCACCGCCGCTGTTGGCGGCGACCTTGGCTGGGTGCTGCCGGGCGAGCTGCCGCCGGATATCGCCAAGGCCGTCGACGGCATGCAGCCGGGCCAGCTCTCGGTGCCGATCCGCGGCAATGGCGGGTACTATCTGCTTTACCTGGCGGAGCGGCGCACCGTAGGCCAGGCCTCTCCCGGCGACGCCACCATCAGTTTCGCGCGCCTAGGATTTCCGGCGCCGAGAAATGCCCCACCGGCGGATCGCCAACGCGCCGCGCTGGAAGCGGAGCATGCTAGCGAAGCTGTGCATAGCTGCGGCGAGCTGCTCAAGTATGGCCACGACCATTCCTCGCAGCTAACCGGCGAGGTTCACGACGTCAAAGTCGGGACCCTGCCGCCGCAAGTGCAGAGCCTGTTGGCGGGCTTGAAGGTTGCCGAGGCCAGCAAGCCCGTGAATTTTGGCGACGTGATCGGCATTGTGATGGTGTGCGACCGACAGTTACCGCCTTCCCCGATTCTGACTCGCGAGCAAGTAACGGAAACTTTGCAACGTCAGCGCCTGGACACGCTGGCGCAACGCTACCTGCGAGACCTGCGGCGCGCCGCCTACGTAGACATGCGGGTATGACATCGCCGATCGCCCTTACCATGGGCGAGCCGGCGGGGATCGGCGGCGAAATCACGCTTACCGCTTGGATGCGACGTGCCGACGGAGTGCCGCCGTTTTTCGCGATCGACGACCCGGAGCGCCTGCAACGTTTGGCGACCATGCTTGGCCTTGACGTGCCACTGCAGGCCGTCGCGGGTCCCGAGGAAGCGGCGCAATGCTTTCCCGATGCGCTCGGCGTTCTGCCGCGCCGGCTAGCCCATCCAGTGCTGCTAGGGCGCCCAGATCCCGCCAATGCGCGCGCGGTGATTGGAGCGATCGTGACGGCCGTGGAGTTGGTCCGCAACGGGCGCGCAGCGGCGATGGTCACCAATCCCATTCAGAAGGAAACGCTTTACACGGCGGGTTTTCGCCATCCCGGACACACGGAGTTTCTGGAGGAACTCGCCGGCGGCGACAGCAGGGCGGTCATGATGCTGGTGTGCCCCGGATTGCGCGTTGTGCCGGTCACAGTTCACCTCGCGCTCAAGGAGGCGATCGCGACGCTCACGACCGGCGATATCATCGTGGCCGGCCGGACCACCGCGCGGGCGCTTAACTCGGATTTTGGCATTCCGCGACCGCGCTTGGCGGTCGCCGGGCTCAATCCCCACGCTGGCGAAGGCGGCACCATGGGACGCGAGGAAATCGAACTGATCGAGCCGGCGATCAAGCGCTTGGCGGGCGAGGGATACGCGGTCGACGGTCCCCATCCCGCCGACACCCTCTTTCATCCGGCGGCACGGCGGCGTTATGACGCCGTGCTCTGCATGTACCACGACCAGGCGCTGATCCCGCTCAAGACCATCGATTTCGATCGCGGCGTCAATATTACGTTGGGTCTTCCCTTCATCCGCACTTCGCCCGACCACGGCACCGCCTGCGATATCGCCGGCAAGGGTATAGCGAGCGCCGAGAGCCTGATCGCCGCGCTGCACATGGCCCACGACATGGCGGCACGGCGCCAGACACAGCGCTCGGTCGCCTGATCGGAGGCAATGCGCGAGCCCCCTTCGGCGCTCCCTCCGCTCCGCGAGGTTATTCGGCGCCATGGATTGAGCGCGCGGCGCTCGCTCGGACAGAATTTCCTCCTCGACGGCAATTTGACCGCGCGCATCGCCCGCGCGGCGCGCCCGCTCGAGGGGGTCAACGTGATCGAGATCGGACCGGGCCCCGGTGGGTTGACGCGAGCACTGCTGCAAGAGGATGCGCTGAGCGTCACCGCAATCGAGCGCGATGATCGCTGCGTCGCGGCGCTCGCCGAACTGGCGGGGTTATATCCTCGGCGGCTCACCGTCGTTTCGGGGGATGCGATGGCGATCGATCCCGCAAGCCTGGTCGAGGCGCCGCGCAAGATCGTCGCCAACTTGCCCTACAACATCGCGACCGCGCTGCTTTTGCGCTGGCTCTTCGATATCGCGCGATACCAAAGCCTGACCCTGATGCTGCAAAAGGAAGTGGCTCAGCGGCTCACCGCGAAACCGCGCACCAAGGACTACGGTCGACTGTCGGTCCTGGTGCAATGGCTCGCCGAGGTGACGACGCTTTTCGATGTGAGGCCCAGCGCCTTCGTGCCGCCACCCAAGGTGACCTCGACCCTCGTTCGCCTCGTATCGCGCCCGGCGCCGCTTGCCGACTGCGCGCGCACCGATCTCGAACGAGTCACAGCCGCGGCCTTCGGGCAGCGCCGCAAGATGCTTCGGCAAAGCTTGAAGTCGCTGGGCGTCCCGGCGGACGCGCTGCTGCGCGCGGCCGGGATCGCGGCGGAGCGTCGCGCGGAGGAGCTGAGCGTGGGAGAATTCTGCGCGCTCGCGCGCGCTATCGGCGCTCTCTCAGCCGGTTGACGAATTCCGCGAGCCCGATCTGGCGCGCTCGGCGGTGCCGTTCCGCGGTCAGAACTGCCTCCACTTGCTGCAGGCTCAATTCCAGGTCCTGATTGACGATCACGTAATCGTATTCCGGCCAGTGGCTCATCTCGTCGGCGGATTTGGCCATGCGCTGCTGAACGACCATGTCGCTGTCCTGGGCGCGCTGCCGGAGCCGTTGCTCGAGCGCCGCCATGCTGGGCGGCAGCACAAACACCGAGACCAGGTCCTCGCGCACGCTTTCGGCAAGCTGTTGCGTCCCCTGCCAGTCGATGTCGGTCACGATGTCGCGGCCGTCGCGGAGTGCGGCTTCGACAGGAGCGCGAGGCGTTCCATAACGATGGCCGAACACCGTCGCGTTCTCCAGGAGATCGCCTCCCGCCACCATCGCCTCGAACCGCTCGACGCTCACGAAGAAATAGTCGCGCCCATCCTTTTCCGAGGCACGTGGCGGCCGGGTCGTGACGGAGATCGAGATCGAGAGGTTGGGGTCGCGCTCGATCAAGCGGCGGGTGATCGTGGTCTTGCCGGCACCCGAGGGAGACGAAAGCACGAGCAACAATCCGCGTCGGCGGATCTGCGGAGGATCGTTCATTCGATATTTTGCACTTGTTCGCGCAGCCTTTCGATCGCCGCCTTGAGCGCCAGTCCGATCCGCGTAAGCTCGATATCCGAGGACTTGGAGCAGAGCGTATTGGCCTCGCGATTGAATTCCTGGCACAGGAAATCGAACCGCCGCCCGATCGCCGCTCCTTCGGCGAGCAGATCGCGCGCGGCGCTCACATGCGCCCGCAGCCGATCCAACTCCTCGCGTATGTCGGCCTTGGCGACCAGCAGCGCCGCTTCCTGTGCGAGACGCTCCTGCGGCAGCGCCGGCACCGCATCGAGAAGCTGCGCGAGCAGGTTTTGGAACCGAGCGCGGATCGCCTGGGGCTGCGCGGCCGCGGTTTCCTCGGCGGCCGACACCAGTGCTGCAATCTCGTCGAGGTGTTCGGCGAGCACCCGCGCCAGACGCTGCCCCTCGCCGGTCCGCATCCGCACCAGCGCCTCGATTGCGCGCCGGCAGCCCGCCAACAGCGCGGCATCGCGCCGCTCGCGAGTCGCGGGATCGGCCTCGTCCTCGCTACTCTCCAACACGCCTTTGAGCGCGAGCAATCCTTCGATGCTCGGCGGCGGCGCGTCGAGCGCGGGCCGAAGCTCGCGCACCAGCGCCATCGCCTGCTCCAGTGCCGCGCGATTGACGTGGAATGCGGTCGCGCCCGCGGTTCGGGTGAGGCTCAGCGTCGCCGTAATCGCACCGCGCTTCAAGCTCTCGCCGATGATCGCGCGTAGCGGCACTTCGAGCGCATCGAGGCCGGGGGCGAGGCGGCAACGCAAATCGAGCGACTTGCTGTTGACGCTCTTAATCTCCCAGGTCCATGCGAGCCCATCCTCCTCGCCGTCGACCCGGGCGAAGCCGGTCATGCTGGCGATGACGCCCTTGGCAAGGGAGGCTCCCTGGGACACGGTGACTCGGCGCTCCATTACTTCCACGGCATCGCTCGACCGTGATCCAGATCAGCCTTATAACCTTGCGCGCCGCTTGCAACAACGGGTGAAGGTTTGAGCAGCGCCGGCCATCATATCCTCATTACCGGCGCATCAAGCGGCATCGGCGCAGCCTTGGCGCGCCACTACGCGGCGCCAGGCGCGCGACTCGCGCTCGGCGGGCGCGACGCCACCCGACTCGCTGAAGTGGCTCGCGCGTGCCGCGACCGTGGCGCCGCCGTTGCGGAAGAGACCATCGACGTGACGGACCGGCAGGCGACGCGCCGCTGGGTCGAGGATGCGGACGACCGGGCTGCGCTCGACTTGGTGATCGCCAATGCCGGCATCGGCGAGTCGGGCCGAGAGCGCGAAGACGCGGCGCGGCGGGTGTTTGCGGTCAACCTCGACGGCGTGCTCAACACGTGCTGGCCCGCCATCGATCGAATGAGCGCGCGCGGCGCCGGACAGCTCGCCATCATGAGCTCGCTCGCGGGCTATCGCGGCATCGCCGACGCGCCTTCATATTCCGCCTCCAAAGCGGCGGTGAAGGTCCTCGGCGAAGCTTGGCGCGGTGCACTCGCGCCACTGGGCATCCGGGTCTCGGTCATCTGCCCCGGCTTCGTCTCGACGCCGATGACCGCCGGAAACGACTTTCATATGCCGTTCCTGATGGCGCCCGAGCGCGCCGCCGGAATAGTCGCACGCGGCCTCAAGGCCGACCGACCGCGCATCTCATTCCCGTTGCCGATGACGCTCGCCGTCTGGTTCGTGGCCGCACTGCCGCAACGGATCGGTGATCGATTGCTGACGCCCCGTAGCAGAAGGTCGGCCGTTCAGACGGCCAGGTAACTAGCGCGGTGGCGGTTTCGCCGCACCTTGACCCTGTTGCAGTCGCCGTAATTCGGCCACGTGCTGATTGTGCTCGGCGAGCGTCTTGGCGAAGACGTGCTTTCCCGTGCCGTCCGCCACGAAATATAGGTCGTCGGTCGTCATGGGGCGTAACGTCGCCTTGATCGCGGCCAGCCCGGGGTTGGCGATCGGAGTCGGCGGCAGGCCTTTTTCCACATACGTATTGTAAGGCGATTCGACCCCGAGGTCGTCGTGCGAGAGCGGCCGATCGAGCGGCTTCTCTCCCTTGGTGATCGCATAGATCACGGTTGGATCGGCCTGCAGGGGCATTCCAAGGCGCAGCCGATTGAGAAACACCCCTGCGATATGTGCGCGCTCGTCGTCGCGGCCGGTCTCTTTCTCGACGATGGAGGCGAGCGTGAGCGCCTCCTCGGGATCCTGGAACGGCAAATCCTTGGCGCGTCCCGCCCAAAGCTCGTCCACCGCCTTCGCCTGGGCGTTGCGCATGCGATCGAGGACCGACTGCCGCTGATCTCCGAGCGCATAGAAATAGGTCTCGGGCAAGAGCGTTCCTTCCGCCGGACGGTGGGAGACCGCACCTTCAAGCATGACCGTTCCGTCCAAGATCGCGACGATTTCGGCGCTGGTCAGCCCCTCGGGAATGGTCAGACGGTGCTGCACCACCTTGCCGCTCGCCAGCAATGCCGCGACGGCAGCGGGCGTGCTGGCGGCGGGAATCTCGTACTCGCCGGCCTTGAGGCTCAGGATGTTGAGGGTTCCGGCCGCGCCCAGCAGAAAGAGCCATGGGTGAGCGATGACGCCCTCTTCGCCTAGCTGGCGCGAGATTTCGATCGTGCTGGCGCCGCGCGGCAAGACGATGGTTTTGGCTTCGCTCAGCGGACCCGGCGACGACCAGTCCTGCGCCACCCAGAAACCGAAGCTCGCCACCGCCGCGATCAGCAGCAGGATGGCGGGGATGGTCCGGGCGCGCATGCGGCGACGCGGAGCGCCCGATCAGCTCACGCGGGAGAACACGAGCGATGCGTTCGTTCCGCCGAAGCCGAATGAATTCGACAGCGCATAGTCCACCCGCCGCTCTTTGGCATGGTGCGGCACCAGATCGATGTCGCAGCCGGGTGACGGATTGTCGAGATTGAGCGTCGGCGGCACAATCCCGTCCCGGATCGCCAGGATCGAGAAAATCGCCTCAACCGCGCCGGCGGCACCCAGGAGATGCCCGATCGCGGACTTGGTCGAGGACATCGAGACCTTGTAGGCGTGATCGCCGAACAGCCGCTTCACCGCGCCCAGCTCGATCTCGTCGCCTTTGGGGGTCGACGTGCCATGGGCGTTGATATAGTCGATCCGCTCGGGCGGAAGTTCCGCGCGCTTGAGCGCGTTGCGCATCGCGCGAAACGCGCCGTTGCCGTCCTCGGCGGGCGCGGTAATGTGATGGGCATCGCCCGACATGCCGTATCCAATCACCTCCGCGTAGATCTTGGCGCCGCGGCGCTTGGCGTGCTCCAACTCCTCGAGCATCAGACACCCCGCGCCCTCGCCCATGACAAAGCCGTCCCGAGCCTCGTCCCAAGGCCTGGAGGCGCGAGGTGGGTCGTCGTTGAAGTGGGTCGAGAGCGCACGCGCGGAAGCGAAGCCCGCAAGACCAAGGCGGCAAACCGCGGCTTCGGCACCGCCGCACAGCATCACGTCGGCATCATCCCACATGATGATGCGAGCGGCGTCGCCGATCGCATGCGCACCCGACGAGCAAGCGGTTACGACCGAATGATTCGGGCCCGAGAAGCCGAATTTTATCGAGGTGTGCCCGGATGCGAGATTGATCAGGTTCGCGGGAATGAAGAAGGGCGAGAGGCGGCGCGGGCCTTTTTCGTGGACTGTGATCGCGCCTTCCATGATGCCGGGGAGTCCACCGATGCCGGAACCGATCAGGACGCCGGTGCGCTCCCGGCCCTCCTGGTCTTCCGGCTTCCATCCGGAATCCTCGACCGCCTGCGTCGCCGCCGTCAGCGCGAAGACGATGAACTCGTCCATCTTGCGCTGTTCCTTGGGCGGGACCCACTCATCGGCGTTGAAAAATCCGGAGGCGGTCTCGCCGCGCGGCACTTGCGCCGCGATCTTGGCCGGCAGGTCGGAAACGTCGAAGGCCTGAATGGCGCGAATGCCCGAGCGACTCTCGATGAGACGCTGCCACGTGGGTTCAACCCCGCATGCCAGCGGAGTGACCATGCCCAGTCCCGTGACGACGACGCGTCTCATGCAGTGCGAACCTGAGCTGACGGCGCTCGGGAGCGGCGCAACGCCGCTGCCGAGCGGCCCATCAGCTATGCGCCTCGATAAAGTTGATCGCGTCCTTGACGGTTACGATCTTTTCCGCGGCATCGTCCGGAATCTCGCAACCGAACGCTTCCTCGAATGCCATTACCAGTTCCACGGTATCGAGGCTGTCGGCCCCGAGATCATCGATGAAGCTTGCATTGTCAGTCACCTTGGACTCATCGACCCCAAGATGCTCCACGACAATCTTCTTAACCCGCTCGGCGACATCGCTCATAAGTACCTCGAAGGATGATTTTCAATGCGTTGTTTGGAGGACAGTCCGCTTCGGCCTTGCCCCGCGAGCTGCGCGAAGATCGGCCGCGCTCCGCCGGCCCCCCGCCGAAGGTGCCGTGACATATCATAGTTCCCGTCCTTTTGCCAACGGGCCGCGGCGCTTTTAAGACGGCCTCGTGAACGCCATTAGATCATTGCCATTCCGCCGTTTATATGAAGGGTTTGGCCGGTGATGTAGGCGGCTTCGTCGGCGGCGAGAAACGCCACGGCGGCGGCGACTTCGGAGGGGGAGCCAACGCGCCCGATGGGAACCGCCGCTGCTATCCGCTCTTTCTGCTGCTCGGTGAGTGCATCCGTCATCGGCGAAGCGATAAACCCCGGCGCAATGCAGTTGACTGTAATGCCGCGCGAGGCGACTTCGGCTGCGAGCGCCTTGGACATGCCGATCATGCCGGCCTTGGCGGCGGCATAATTGGCTTGGCCCGGATTCCCCGTCACACCCACCACCGAGGCGATGCCGATGATGCGGCCGGCACGGCGGCGCATCATGCCCCGGAGTGCCGCGCGCGCGAGGCGGAACCCCGCGGTCAGATCGACATCGAGCACCTTCTGCCAATCCTCATCCTTCATGCGGACCGCGAGACCGTCCCGGGTAAGACCCGCGTTGTTTACGAGAATGTCGAGCTTTCCCATCGCTTCTTCGGCGCGCTTCACCAGCGTATCGCCGGCGGCGGGATTGGCGAGATCGGTCGCGGCCACGTGCGCGCGCTCACCCAATTCACGGGCGAGTGCCTCGAGCGCGTCGAGGCGCGTTCCCGCGAGCAGCACGCCGGCACCTTGGGCATGCAATGTGCGAGCGATGGCGCCGCCGATCGCGCCCGAGGCGCCCGTTACCAGCGCAGCCTTGCCGCCCAGATCGAACATCGTCTCTCTCCACTCAAAGCGTCTTTAGGAAGGCCTCGATCTCCGCCGGCGTGCCGACTGACAGGGTTTGCAACTCGCGATCGATGCGTTTGACCAGGCCCGCAAGCACGCGGCCGCCGCCGATCTCCGCGACGGTATCCACGCCTTGAGCCTTCATTGCAATCACGCTCTCGCGCCAGCGCACCAGCCCCGTTACCTGTTCCACCAACAGTCGGCGGATCGTTTCGGGGTCGTCAACCGGCGCCGCCGTCACATTCGCGATGAGCGGAACCGCCGGCGGCCGCAGCTGAACCGATGCCAGGGCCTCCTCCATCTCGCGCGCGGCCGGCGCCATCAACGCACAATGGAAGGGCGCGCTCACCGGCAGCATGATGGAGCGCCGCGCCCCGCGTTCGGCTGCGATCTTGAGTGCGCGCTCCACCGCAGACCGCGCGCCGCTAATCACAACTTGCCCGCCGCCGTTGTCGTTGGCGGTGTCGCAAACTTCACCCTCGCGCGCGGCTTCCGCGATTTCTCGCGCTGTCTGAAGCTCGACGCCCAGCAACGCCGCCATCGCACCCTCGCCCACCGGCACCGCACGCTGCATGGCGAGGCCGCGGCGCTTCAGCAGGCGCGCGGCGTCGGCCAGCGCGATACTGCCTGCGGCCGCCAGTGCCGAGTATTCGCCGAGCGAGTGGCCCGCAACGAGCGCCACGTGGCGCGGCAGATCGAGCTTGCCCTCGGATTCGAGGACGCGCACCGCCGCGAGGCTCACCGCCATCAGCGCCGGCTGCGCATTCTCGGTCAGCATCAGCTCGCCCTCGGGCCCTTCCGTCATTAGTCGCGAGAGCTTCTGCCGGAGCGCGTCGTCCACCTCCTCAAGCGCGTGCCGGGCCACGGGAAAGGCCGCGGCAAGCTCGCGCCCCATGCCCACGGCCTGGGACCCCTGTCCCGGAAACACCAAAGCTCGGATCATCGTGAATTCGCGCATCCCCTTTATTTCCGCGAGGGTCCGTAGTCCGCCTCGGGGAGTCAAGCGCTTGCAGGCCGGGGGCCTTTGTGTATAGTGCGCCGCCTCCTTGCCGGGTCCCGCGATCCGGCTAGGTCCGGCAAGCCGGCGTTATGAATGCCGCGGGCTCCGGGCCGTCTACATCCACAAGGAGATAGAAACACGATGGCGTACTACGAGACCGTATTCATTGCGCGCCAAGACATCTCGACCGCCCAGGTCGAGGCGCTCGCCGACGCATTTTCCCAGGTCATCCAGGAGCACGGCGGACAGGTCGCCAAGCGCGAATATTGGGGCCTGCGCAATCTCTCCTACCGCATCAAAAAGAACCGCAAGGGCCACTATGTCCTGCTCAACATCGAGGGCGGCGGGCCCGCGGTGAGCGAAATGGAGCGGACGATGCGGATCAATGAAGACGTGCTCCGCTACCTGACCGTTCGGGTCGAAGCGCTCGAAGAAGGACCTTCGGTGATGATGCAGGCGCGCGCGCGCGGCGAAGAGCGTGACCGCGGCCGGCGCGGCGGCTACGGCGATCGCTACGGCGACCGCGAGCCGCGTGAAGAGAATGCCGTCGCCGCTGGCGAGGGAGCACCAGCATGAGCGACATGCGCGATGGCGGACGCGACGGTGGACGCGACGGCGGTCGTGAAGGTGGGGGTCGCTCGGGCGGAGGCGCCAGGCGGCCTTTCTTTCGCCGCCGCAAATCCTGTCCCTTTTCCGGACCGCACGCCCCCAAGATCGACTACAAGGACGTGAAGTTGCTGCAGCGCTTCATCTCGGAGCGCGGCAAGATCGTGCCGAGCCGCATCACGGCGGTATCGGCCCCGAAGCAGCGCGAGTTGGCCCAGGCGATCAAGCGCGCGCGCTTCCTGGCCCTGCTGCCCTTCGCCATGCGCTGAGGACCGACCGATGGTGCAAGTGATCCTGCTGGAGCGGGTCGAGAAGCTCGGCCAGATGGGCCAGGTGGTGGACGTGCGGCCCGGCTACGCCCGCAATTTCCTGCTGCCGCAGAAGAAAGCCCTGCGCGCAACCAAGGAAAACCTCGCCTATTTCGAAACCCAGCGCTCGCAGCTCGAGGCGCAGAATCTGGCCCGCAAGTCCGAGGCGGAGCAGGTCGGGCAGAAGCTCGACGGCATTGCCGTCATGATCATCCGCCAGGCGGGCGAAAGCGGCCAGCTCTACGGCTCGGTGACCGCCCGCGACATCGCTCAAGCCGTGACCGAGGCGGGCTTCACCATCGCCCGCGGCCAAGTGGTGCTGGAGCGCGCAATCAAGGCGCTGGGCTTGCATAAGACGCGAGTGGTGCTGCATCCCGAAGTCTCGGTTGGCGTCACCATCAACGTGGCGCAATCGCCGGAGGAAGCGGAAATGCAGGCGAAGGGCGTCGATCCGCTGCGGCTCGCGCAGGAAGCCGCGGCGCGCGAAGCGGCCGCGCAGGCGGAGGTCGCCAAGACCGCGGAGGCGGAACCACCCGCCGCATCTTAGCGCCTACGCCGTTCCCGACAGGCTGGAACGGATTTGTATCTCGGAGGTCAGCGTGCGGTGCACCGGACACATGCCGGCGATCTCCAGCAATCGCTGGCGCTGAGCGGCATCAAGCGCGCCCTCGAATTCCAGCACGCAGTCGATGCGATCGAGCATTCCCTCCTTGGTTTCGCACTCCGCACAATCCTGAGCATGGATGCGGCTGTGATGCAGGCGTACCCGGGTGCGCTGCAACGGCCAGCCCTTTCGCTCCGCATAGAGCCGCACCGTCATGGATTTGCACGCGCCAAGGGCCATCAATAGCAACTCATAGGGTCCAGGACCGCGATCGTCACCACCGACCGCCTTCGGTTCATCGGCGGTCAGCTCGTGACGCCCATCTCGTAAGCGATTGGTAAACTTGCCAGTTTTGGTTTCCTCTACCTCAATCCAATCGGGATCGAGAGGTCGCGCATCACTCGAATGGGCGCTGCTCATGGTCTTTCTCCTCGCGAAATCGTGACCGGCAAAACAGCTTAGATGAATCTCGCCGCGTCGGCGGACGCGGCAGAATTCCAGCAACGCAAAGGAACTAGAGGGTCCGCCATGCGCTACCTGCATCTTCCCTCCGGCGCCCCGATGCCGATCCTCGGGCTCGGCACCTGGCGCATGGGCGAAGCCGGCTCGCGCGGCGCCGACGTCGTCAACGCGCTCCGGCTCGGCATCGATCTCGGCATGACCTTGATCGATACGGCAGAGATGTATGGCGAAGGCGGCGCGGAGGAAGTGGTGGCGAAGGCGATTGCCGGGCGGCGACACGAGGTTTTCTTGGTCACCAAGGTTTATCCGCACAACGCCACGCGCAAAGGCGTCAGCGCCGCCTGCGATCGTAGCCTGAAGCGCCTCGGAACCGATTACATCGATCTCTACCTGCTGCACTGGATCGGCAACGTACCCTTCGAGGAAACTCTCGCGGGGTTCGGCGATCTGCAGCGCGCCGGCAAAATTCGCAGCCACGGGGTCAGCAATCTCGATACCGACGAAATCGCGCGCTGGTACAAGCTCCCGGGCGGCAACACCGTCGCAACCAATCAAGTGCTCTACAATCTGACGCGCCGCGGGATCGAGCGGAGCCTGCTGCCATGGTGCCGCAAGCATAAGATCCCCGTGATGGCCTATTCGCCCATCGACCAGGGAAGCCTGCTGAACAAGCGCGCGTTGAAGCAGGTGGCCTTGAGCCGCGGCGTCACTCCCGCCCAGGTCGCCCTTGCTTGGGTTCTGCACCAGGACGGCGTAGTCGCGATCCCCAAGGCGGCGCGGGCGGAGCATGTGCGCGAAAATCGCGCCGCGCTCGACTTGGCGCTTACCGCGGACGAGCTCAGCGAGTTCGATCGCGCATTCCCACGACCCAAGGCGGCGCGTCCACTGGAGATGCTGTAGGCTCCGGCTCGTTGGACCTGATTGCGTTCAAGCTCACGGCAACGCCGCTGCTAATCGCAGCGGCGATCTTGGCCGCGCGGCGCTGGGGCCAAGCCGTGGGCGGCTGGCTGGTTGGATTGCCGCTCACATCGGGGCCGGTGGCGTTGTTCCTGGCGCTCGATCAGGGAACGCCTTTTGCCGCATCCTCGGCGCTC
>Ga0335079_10001239_pt1 | contig 29117 bp, 27 predicted proteins | sample Lox_Sample_33_FD_206719 | JGI IMG/M metagenome (GOLD analysis project Ga0335079, IMG submission 206719) | Soil microbial communities from Loxahatchee National Wildlife Refuge, Florida, United States - Lox_Sample_3.3 | ecosystem: Environmental > Terrestrial > Soil > Wetlands | place: USA...
CTGCATAGTGGCCGCCCCGAGCTGCCACTGGTACGGCGGGAACAGCCACGACCAGCCAATCACGTCACCTCGGCCAACGGTTTCGATGATGATCGGGCCGTGCCCGGGCACGTGCAGGTCGAGGGCTACCTGGCCAGCCAAGCATCCCGCCGCCTAGCAACATGGCCCAAGGGCCGCAAGGGCAAACAGGCGGCCAGAACTGCCCAGCTCGTGACTTGGCTGTGCTTCAGCGGAAGGCGCCATGCAGCCGACCGGAAGCGGCAGCCCAGACTGTGACCGTGCCTGGCCGTAGCGCCGGTCGTCGATCTGGTGGTCGTCCACGGCCAGCGCGGCACTGGCATCGGCTCGCCGGTAACCAGCGACAGCGAGGTCGCTGGCTGGTGTGCGCGTACGGCTCGCCGTCGCTGGCGTTCCCGGCGCTGACCTCAAGCTTCATCCCGGGCCGGCGGGTCACCCGCCACTGCGCCGACGTCCGCCACGGCGGCGCACGGCGGGCCGTCGGCGACCTGCCGCTGGACACCCACGTCGGGATGCTCCTTCTTACAGCGCGCGATCACGTGCTCGCAATCTTCCTCGATCCGGCGTGCGCCGCGGAGCCTTCCGGTAGTGTCCGCCAGGGCGCGCAGCAGGAGAGCTTCCCGGAGCGCGGCCCTCGAACGCGAACGCCGCCGCGGCCGGGGAGGCCGTGGATCCGTCCGCGCCCACCACGATGGCACCCGGGATGTCCCCGGCGGTCGGCCGCCAATGCCCGCGCACCACCACCGGCTCGCCCGCATGCCCGGCGACATGCGGCTGAGCGGCTGCCGCGCGGTACGCATAGGCCCGGCTGGGAATTACTTCCGGGTGCCAGCAGATCCCTCCCACGAGCCGCAACCCCAGGGCGACGAAGCGCCGGGCGTATTCGCGCCACCGAAACCGCCGCGTCCGAGGCCGGCGCGGCCAGAATCGGTGGAGCCGCCGCCCGTGCCGCCGCTGCCGCACCCAGCGCCGCCTCCTGCACCGCCGCCCGAGCCAGAGCCCGAGCCGCCTACGCCGCCGCCGGAACCCCGGCCGCAGCCACGGCCGTTGCCCCCGCCGGAACCGGAGCCAGCGCCGGAGCCCGTACCGCGGCCCGAGCCGCCCCCAGAGCCGTTTCAGGGAGTGCCACCATCGGGCCTGATGGGTCACCGCGACGTGGCGACGGCTATCGGCGAGAAGGCGACGTTCCGCGACACGGTCGACGCGGGATCCTGCCGCTGCCGTTCGACGCGCGCGCCCGGCCGGCCTGCGCCGCGGCAGGTCTTCGGGCCGCGCGGCGCTGCCCCCCGCCGCTCACGGGCCGCGTCGGCGTCGTGGCCACCAGTGTCAGCGGCGCCCTCGCGTCACTCGTCGGCTTGGCGAACGCGCTCGAGGACAGCGGCACCGGGGTGTCGGTCTACTCGGTGTGCTCGGGCGCGGCGCTGTTCGGGTTTCCGCTCGGCATCGGGATGTCGCCCGACGAGACCGCGGAGCTCACCCCCTCGATGCAGCCCGACGACTACATCCTCGGCGACCTCACCGTGGCGCAGCTGCGCACGCCGACCTACTCACCGATCTGGAACGTCGAGCACAACCGCCTGGACTACGTCGGCTCGCGCTCTCATCCGGCCATGCCGGTGGGCCCTTCTGCCCGCCCGTGCCCTGCCTGGCCCGCTGGGTGGCAGGCGGCGGGATCCGGACGATCACTCTTGGGCACCCGCTGGTGGACGACTACCTGGCGTTCGTCGCCGCCCGGGCGCGGACCAACACATGGCTGGTTGTGGCCTATGACCTGAAGGTGTTCTTCGAGGTGGTGGGCAAGGAGCCGGCCGCGGTGACTCGGGCGGACGTGTTCGGGTTCCTGGCCGCCCAGCGGGCGCCCCGGCGAAGGGAGGCGGTGGTGCGGCTGGAAGACGGCGAGCCGGGCCTGGTCGCGCGCACGATCGCACGCCGGTTGTGGAGCGTGTACGGGCTGTTCGCCTACCTGGCTGCCGAGATCCTCGACGGCGCCGGGCCCGCGCCGTGCTCGCCCAGGCGACCTGCCACATGCTCCGGCACACCTGCTTCACCCAGTTGGGAGGCGGGCATCGCGCTGGAGGGCCATCCAAGCCCAGGCCGGGCACGCCTCCATCGAGTCCACCCAGCGGCGCGTGAGGTCCGCTACTTCGACGAGCCGTCCGCTCGCCGAGTCCGGGATGAGCAGCGGAACGTCCAGGGTGTAGGCGAGGGGTTGAACGCCGCAGGGTGCGCGCGGGTTTGGAAGTCATGTGGGCAGGGTCGGTGCCCAGCCGGGCGCGGGCGGTCTCGCCGGGCGGTCGGCCGATGACCTTGACCCGGCGGCGGGTCTCGCTGAACGTTCTTTCGATAAAGTTGGAGTGCCGGATCCGGGTGGCGCTCGGCGAGGAAGCGCAGCTAGGCGGTCAGGCCTTCGCGGTCGGTGAGCAGGCACTTGACCGCCGCCGGGTAGAGGCCGCAGTCCCTGGCGGCGAACTCGTCGATCCGGTGATCGATGAGCTCGGTGAGCGGCGCCCGGGCGCCGTCGTCAGGTCCTCGGTGTTGAAGATGTTCCAGTAGATGTCCTTGATCTCGGCCTGCATCCCGGCCGGGATCTTGGCCAGTACATTTCTCGCTGGCTGGACCTGCTCGGCGTCCGCCGCGACGACCCGGCCACCGGGAGGAGCCGACCGCACGATGCCCGATCGACCCATCGGACACAATCTCATCCGAATACCACTGTCGGCGCAGCGGCTCGGCTCGACGTCCACCAGATGATCCGGACGCTCATCGGCAACCGCTGGCCGGCGAGACCGTTGCCTCTTCGACCACCTCGATGACCCAATGAAGTCATCAACGCCGACCTGGCCCGGTGTCGAAGACCATGATCACCGGAGCCCAGAAGCATTAACCGCCACCCAACGCATCGCCTCGAGCCCGATCAGCTCCGCTGCAGCTCGGTGAGCTGCGAGCGACTTCCCGCAAGGCTGAGCCAGATCGTCGCCGCGATGACTCGAATCTGCTCACTCTAAGTGAGGCCATAAATGGGGCATTGAGGAGCGGTCAGGTCAGGCGAGGCGGCTGCGGTGACGAAGGCACGCAACAGGCGCATGATAAGCGCTTCGATAAGGAGGCACACGGTTCTCGCGAGAACCGCTGCCAGGAACTCGTCCATCGTCGTCTCCGGCCTGTCGGGAGTATCTGCACCTTGTGAGCAGTCTCGGCACGTGGCGCGGCCAACTCCGGAACGTGTGCGGAGGAGTCCTCGATACTTCGGTGAATATCGCGTGACAGCACGCTCAGAGCCTCAGCGCGCAGCGTCATCTTGCAGACTATCTATCCATCACGGCCTTTGTTGTGGATCATGTTTCTCTGGCGAGATCACGTGATCACGCAAAGGCCGCATTCACGCTCGGCGACATGCCGGACACGCCACCCCAAGATCCGAAAACTGCGCAGGCCGCAGCCAGCCAGGACCGGCAAGCTGAGGGCGAGGGTAAACGCGTGTGGGATTGTGGGACACGTGGTTTTCGCTGAGCAGCCCGCGGTGGTGGGCCATCGCGGTTTCGGGCGGGACACTTCCTCCGGCTATCGCGAGAACACCGTGGAATCGTGCCTCGCGGCCGCGGACGCGGGCCTGCCATGGATCGAGATCGATGCCCAGCGGACCGCCGATGACCAGCTTGTGCTGCGACACGATTGGACCGCGCCCGACGGTTCCTACATCGTCGACCGCACCGCCACAGAACTAACCGGCCAGGGGATCGCGCTGCTTGCCGACGTACTAGACGCGGTCCCGCCGGAGATCGGCATCGACATCGACGTCAAAACCGTGCTTGCGGACGCGACGGACCCGAAGGCGCGGCGCACGGGCGCACTGGTCGCGGCGGCGCTCAGCGCGGAGTCGCGGCGGCGCAGGCTGCTGGTAACGTCGTTCAACCCTGGATTGCTCGTGGGCCTGCGGCCAGACCTTCCTGGCGTCGCGTTCGGCCTGCTCACCTGGCTGTATTTTCCGCCGCAGCTCGGCATACCCGCGGTGGCGGACCTCGGCCTCGACGTGATCGGCTTGCACACGGCCTCGCTGCGGCCGGTGGAGCAGGCTGCGTCTGCCCCCGATACCACCGGCGGCGACCGTCACCCTTTCCCTGCTGCCGCCGAGGCCGTGGCGGCGGCGCATGAGGCCGGCCTCGACGTGATCGTCTGGTGCCCGCAGCCGGCGACCGTGGTCCACTACGCCGCCGCGGGCGCCGACGCGCTCGTCGTGGATGACGTGCCCGGCACTCTCGCCGCGTTCGCCGAGCAGGGCCATATGTCTTCGTGGACCGTACAGCGGGGTTGCCCGCGTGAACCTTCATGCCGGAGCAGCGAGGCCGATTGCATCCAGTAGGCGCTTCGCTAGCGCCTCGAAGTGGCCGTAGGCCTCATGCACGGCCCGCTGATGTGCCCCGATCGCTCCGTCAGCCGAGCGCAGCAGAAACAACGGCCTGCGGGCCTCCTGGGCCATCGGCGCGAGCGAGTGGTAGTGCTTGATGAGCCCGAGGCAATATTTGTCCGCGTCCGCCAGCGGCGGATTATCGGCCGGTTCAGCGAGCACTGCCTTGCGGTACTCGCCAGGGACCTGGCGCAGCCACCGGTCGTAGGCGCCTACGACGCGGTCAACCCGCGTGCCGTGCTGCAGGACCACATAGCCACGTGGGCGCATCTCGCCGACGGGCGCTTCGAGTTCGGGATCGGGTTTCCTCGCCACGTGGCTAGCCCAGTCCTGCCGCCAGTCAGCGAGGGTCGGGCCCAAGTTCCGCAGCCCCTGCAAGGAGTAGAGGTCAGGGGCGAGCGGTATCACGACATGATCGGAAGCGATCATGACTGCTCGGTTGATGGCGCCGAGATTCGGGCCGACGTCGACGAGCACGATTCTCGCATCTGCCTGCGCGGCAGCCCGCTGCGCGAGCGTCGAGAACGCCGTGGTCACCCCGAACGCCCGGATGGCGCTGATTCCGCCGCCTAGGCTGGTAGCCCAGGCGAGGCTCAGTTCTTGCTCAGTGCCTGACAGCAGGACATCGCCTGGCACAAGCCCGAGGTTAGGCGCGATCTCCTCGACGTGCGGGTCGGATATGCCGCCGGTGCCCCTGAACAACGGCTCCATCGCCCCATATGCCGAAAGCCTCCGCGGCAGGCTCCACAGCTTCTCGACACTGTCGTCATCAAGAAACGACGCGGTCAGATTTGACTGCGGGTCGAGATCTACGGCAACGACGGACAGTCCGATTTCGCGCAGCATCCAGGAAAGGTGATAGACCAGGGTCGTCTTGCCGACGCCGCCCTTGTTGTTGAAAAAAGTGACAACCGGCGTAGTCATCGGTTCAGCCTAACTATCGCGGCCACGGCACCTACCGATGCCTGAAACTCCAGCGGGGAGTTCCCATTCTGGCCAAGACGGTCACGGGCGATCTGTATGCCGACGCCAAATCGCTGAACGAACCCGAGCCTGTTCAGGACGCCAGCAAGGGTCGGATTCCGGTAGTCGGTCAGTCCCGGCTGGCCGATCGTTTCGATCGTCACCTGCCCGAACGGGCCGCCGGGTGAGTGGATCTCCACACGGTCACCGAACCAGGTGACGCGAACCGGAGCGTTGCTCGCCTCGTAGGTCCTGTGCAATAGCGCGTTCCTGAGCAGCTGCTGGAGTGCCTCAAATGGAACGGACGATCTCCGCTGTTCTTTTGCAAGGCCCTCGAACTGCACAACCGTGTCGATGTTAGCGCGGAGGATCTCCTCCACGTCCAGTACCACGTCTTGGATCGTGCCGGATACACGGTGCTCGCTAAGTATCGGGTCGCTGAGCTGTGTACCGTCAAACCGGAGGAATTGCACGTACGAGCCCGGCAGGTGCGCCTCCGGATCGCGGCCGATTAGGAGCAACCCCGTCGGGGTCGGTTGAAGCTCTGAGGATGTGACCAGCCGGAGCGAGGCGAGCTGCTGCTGTACCGGGCGCCTGTTCTCCCGGAGCACGTCATCGGCAACTAGCTGGGGCAGGATCTCCTCGCGGAACCGGCTGAGATCAAGGTCATCAATCGTGGATGAGGCAACCGGCCGCGCATCGAACGGCAGGTTAGCGGCGTGCCTGCGTTCTGTGAGAACCGCCTCCTCTTCGGCGGTCGCGAGCCGTCGGCTGGGACCGACCCGGATATACGTTCGGCCGTCATAACGCACCGGCGGTGACACAGACGGTTCGACGATCAGCACGGCGACTGCGGAGCCTTGCAGATCCAGCTTCCGGACACTGATCTGCGGAAAAGGCAAAATACCGCCGTTAGTGCGAAGATCGGCGAGTTCAAGGAGAAGTGCGTCCGTGATAGGCAGGCTCCTAGGCGTGCCGTCGTCGCGCTGCCCGATGACGACAACACCCGGACGTCCGGTTCGCGGGAAATCGTTCGCGAACGCGCAGATGGCCTGGCACACCTCAGGCTTCTTGTTCTTGAGCTGCTCCTTGCGCTCGACCTGCTCGCTCTCACCGTTCAGGATGAGCTTCAGGACATTCTCGTCATCCATGCTCTAAGCCTGCCACGCCCCCACCCGCGACGACGCACCCGACACGTCTCGGGATACCTGAGACACTGCGAGCGCGCCGTCAGGGGTGACGTCACCCAGCAATGGCTCCGATCGTCCTTGCACCAGTGCTGCGGCTCCGCCCGATTTCGACTCCGACTCGCAGCCGCCGGGTCCACAACCCTCCACCGTTTCCGCAGGTCAGCCATGTATCCACCCGCAACGTGGCCGGCAGACGACAACTCTGGCCGACCCCGGGGAACTGCGCGCTGCGGCGAAAACGGTCCTGGCTCTCGCGGTCGCACCGGTCGAGCCGGACCTCAGCGCAGGCCGGATGACCTTCAAGGTCCATGCCGGCACGAAGGCGCTTCCCGCCGCCGTACGGCTCCTCGACGATGCCCAGATCGCAGTCGAAGACGTCACGGCGCTGCGGCCTTCGCTTGATGATGTGTTCCTGTCTGTCGTGGGCCGGCCGTCCCAGCCCGGCGAAGCCCATCAAGCAGGCAAGGAGGTGATCAAGAGATGACCACAGTCACGCTCTATCCCGACAAGCTCCCGCTCTTTTCGCGTCTCACCGACCCGATGGTGATCGCCCGCCGCGGCCTGTTGCGCGCCTTCCGCACCCCTCGAGCCGCCATCCCGGCGCTGATCTCGCCGATCCTGTTTCTCGTGCTCGTCCGGGTCGTCTTCGGCGGCGCCACAACATCAACACCGGCACCCTGACTCCGCAGACTTGCACCTATCACCGTGGACAACGGGTTGATCACCTCGTCTACCTAACCGCCGGGCGGTGATCCTCCGCTCACGCCACCGACGAGTAGGCGACGACACCGCGGCGCATGGCGTCGATGGCTGCCCGCGCCGACTCGGTGAGCGGCGGATCCGCGGTGGCCGCGATCTGATCGAGAAGGTCGATGAGCTGCTTCACGGCCCGCACGAAGTCTCCTGCGGTGAGGCCGCATTCGGTAAGGACCGAGTCGAGCCGGTGGCCGCGCGCCCATTGGAAGGCGGCCCAGGCGAAGCCGAAGTCTGGCTCGCGCAGGAAGGACAGCGAGTTGTCGTGCTCGATCGCGTCCAGTTCGCCCCACAACCGGACCATCGAGGCGAACACCTCCCTGGCGCGCCCGTGCGGCAGCCGCGGCGCGGCGGCGTCATCGGACTGCCGTGACTCATAGGTCAGCGCGGACACACAGGCGGCGAGTTCCGCGGGCTGAAGGCCGTCCCAGAGCCCGTGCGCCAGGCACTCTGCCGCTAGCAGGTCAAGCTCCGTATACAGGCCCGCGAGCACGTGCCCGTGCGCCGTTACCTTGTCGGCGGGGCTCCCGAGGTATCCCAGCTGCTCGAGTACGGTGCACACGCGGTCGAAGGTTCTTGCGATCACGTGCGACCGGTTTGCCACCCGGCGTTCCAGGCCGTCGACCTCGCGCTTGAGCCGGAAATAGCGCTCAGCCCAGCGCGCATGGTCTTCCCTGTCAGGGCAGCGGTGACACGGATGCGCCCTGATCCGCGCCCGCAGCCTGCCGATCTCGGCATCGTCGGGTGCCTGCCCGCGCCGCGCCGGTGGCAGATCACGCCCGGCGAGCTTGTTCCTGACGGTGGCGGCAAGGTCCCTGCGATGCTGCGGCGATCTCGCACTGAACCAGTTCGGGATGCGAATCCGCTCGACCGGTTCCACCGGAACCGGGAAGTCAGCCATCGACAGCCGCTTGACCTGCCGATTCGCAGTGAGCACCAACGGACCAGGGCCCTGGCCACCGGTATCGAGGACGACCGCGACGCCTGCCCGCCTGCCGCCGGGCACCCTGATCACATCGCCGGGCCTGAGCCGTCCGAGCGAACGTTCCGCTTCGGCCATTCGATTAGCAGAACGGCTGCGCGCGAGATCCGCCTCCCGATCGGAAAGCTCCCTGCGCAGGGTCATGTAGCCACCGAAGTCGCCCGCATCGCAACTCATCGCGTCGGAGTAGCCGTCCAGGGCCTCCCTGCCTCGCCGCAGCTGCCGTGCGACGCCCACCACCGCGCGGTCGGCCTGGAACTGCGCGAACGACGATTCGAGCAGCGTGCGGGCCCGTTGCCTGCCCACCTGGCCGACCAGGTTGATGGCCATGTTGTAGGAGGGCCGGAAGCTGGAGGTGAGCTGATAGGTACGGGTGCTCGCGAGACCAGCCACAGCACTGGGGTCGGTTCCCGGTTGCCAGATCACGACCGCGTGCCCCTCCACGTCGATACCGCGGCGCCCCGCCCGGCCGGTCAGCTGCGTGTACTCCCCCGGCGTCAGGTTCGCGTGTGTCTCGCCGTTCCATTTGTCGAGCCGTTCGATGACGACGGTTCTCGCGGGCATGTTGATGCCGAGGGCGAGTGTCTCGGTGGCGAACACGGCCCGGATGAGACCCTCGGTGAACAGTTCCTCAACAACCTCCTTGAAGACGGGAAGCAAGCCGGCATGGTGTGCGGCGACCCCCCGCTGCAGGCCCTCGAGCCACTCGGCGTAGCCGAGCGCCACCAGGTCCGCATCGTCGATGTCGGCGGTCCGCCGCTCCGCCCGCTCGCGGATCAGCGCAGCCTCGTCGGGTGTGGTTAGCCGCAGGCCCGCGCGCGAGCATTGCAGCACCGCGGCGTCACAGCCGGTCCTGCTGAAGATGAAGGTGATCGCGGGAAGCAGCGCGGCAGAGTCCAGCCGCTCGATCACGTCAACCCGATTCGGCGGGCGGAACCTTGCCGGTCGTCGGCTACCCCGCTGCGGGCGGCGGCCCGCTCGTGCCGCCCAGTCGTCGTGGCGCGCGATGCGCAGCAGTTCCGGATTGACGTGCGGCGCGAAGTCACCGCCAGCGTCACCATCGGGAGCGCCGTGAGCAAGGGTGAACAGGTCGTAGAGGCGCCCGTTCGCGAGCATGTGCTGCCACAGCGGCACTGGCCGGTGCTCGTCCACGATGACGGTCGTGTCGCCGCGGACCTGCACGAGCCACTCGCCGAACTCCTCGGCATTGCTCACGGTCGCGGAAAGGGCAACCACCTGCACCGACTCGGGCAGATGGATGATCACTTCCTCCCACACCGCGCCGCGGAACCGGTCGGAGAGGTAGTGGACCTCGTCGAGCACCACGTAGCCGAGACCGGTCAGGGTGCCCGAACCCGCATAGAGCATGTTCCGCAGCACCTCTGTGGTCATCACCACCACCGGTGCCTCGCCGTTGACGCTGTTGTCGCCGGTGAGCAGGCCGACCTTGGCCAGCCCGTAGCGCCTGACCAGATCGGTGTACTTCTGGTTGGACAGAGCCTTGATCGGCGTGGTGTAGAAGCATTTACGGCCTGCCGCGAGCGCCAGGTGCACAGCGAACTCTCCGACAACCGTCTTGCCTGAACCGGTCGGGGCGGCGACGAGCACGCTCTTGCCGTCCTTGAGCCCCTGGCAGGCCCGCCGCTGGAACTCGTCGAACTCGAAGTCGTACAGGCCCTCGAAGTCGGTTGACCGGCGGCGAAACGCGGCATACCGCTGCGCCGGAGTGGTCATGGAGTCAGCTTAGGGGCTTCCAGGCATCAGCCGTCCCCAGCGTCGGGTCCCCGGCGTCACGGGTCCCGGCCCCAACGAGTCCGCACCAGTCCTCGCGTGCTGGCGCCTATCCGTGCTTGTAAGCGCGTGTCAGCGCCTGTCGGCGCGTGCTGGCTCATCGGTGCCATCCAGGTCGAGCGGTGCTGCCTCGTCAGGCGAAAGCCCCTCATCTGGCGACGGCCGCCGCGCACGGCGCCTGTCGTTCGCCCAGACGGCAATCTCCGCGAGCTCGACCAGAACCACACAGGGCACGGCGAGCAGCAGCATCGTGATCGGATCCGGGCTTGGCGTGGCGACCGCGGCGAACGCGAAAACGCCGAAGATCATCATCCGGCGCCACTTCCTGAACCGATCGTGCGTCAGCACACCGGCCAGGTTCAGGATCACCAGGGTGAGCGGGACTTCAAAGGCCACGCCGAAGATCAGCAGCATGGCCATCGCGTAACCGAGGTAGGTGTTGATGGTGATGATCGGCACCGCGCCATTCGGTACGAGGCCGAGCAGGAACTGCAGGCCGCGGGTCATCGCCAGGTAGGCGAATGCCCCGCCAAGTGCGAACAGCGGGACCGCGGTGCCGACGAACAGGTAGGTCCACCGCCGCTCGCGGCGGTAAAGGCCCGGAGCGACGAACGCCCACAACTGGTACAGCCACACCGGGGACGAGATGAGGATCCCTACCACGACGGCGATCTTCAGATGGAGGAAGAAGGAATCGAAGATGCCGGTGACAAAGAGCGCACATGTCTTCGAGCCGTACAGGGCGCCGGCCGGCCGGCCGTGAATCTCGATCTTGCAGTAAGGACGTTCGATAAACTTCCACACCGGGCCGAAGAAGATCCACCCGACAATCGAGCCCACGGTAAGCGCGAGCAGCACCTTCAACAGGCGTGATCGCAACTCGCGGATGTGCTCGACGAGCGGCATCCGCCCGTCGGGATTCGCCTGCCTGCTCGGGGGTACCGCAGCGGCGTCGCCGGACCCCGGCCAGCGCAGTGGCACGGTCAGCTCCGGTGGGTTAAGTGGACTGCTGGTTGCGCTGCGCCTCCGCGAGGGGCACGCCGCTCACGGTCGTGCCATCGTCGAGGGTCACTGTGACGTGCTGTGCAGGCGCCTGCTGCCGCACTGGCTGCGGCTGCACTGGCTGCGGCTGCACTGGCTGCGCCTGCACTGGCTGCGGCGGCTGGACCGGCTGCGGTTGCACCGCTTGAGGCTGCACCGCCTGGGCTGACCTGACGTCGCCCGCGTCATCGCCGTCATGAAGCATCTTCGTCTCTGCCTTGAATATGCGCATCGACTTGCCAAGCGACCGAGCGGCGTCAGGCAGCTTACGCGACCCGAACAGCAGGACAAACACCGCCGCCAGGATCAGCAAGTGCCAGGGACTGAGATCAGGCATATCGGTCCTCTTCAGCAGAATTATGGCGAAGACCCCGCACAACCGTGCGGTGGTCTCCTGGGGCTGATTGTACGCGCGGCCGATGACCAGCTCACACCCCAGACGGGCGAAAACATGATTGTCGGCCCTCGTCGTCAGCCGGGGTCAAGCAGATCCGGTGGCCTCCTGCACCCAGACCGCGCAGGAGAGGGCGATGATCGGCGCGCTGTCGGCCCTCATCGCCGCATGGTGCTTGCTTTCGCCACCCGCACGGCCTGGAGCCGGCAAGTCACCGGCCGGGGGCCGCCCGGCCGGCGGGACCCAGCCTCGTATCAGCAAGTTCGTAGCGAGCCAGCGCCGACAGCGCGAGCGCACGCACCTCGTCGGCAACTGACGCCGGCTCCACCAGCCGGCCGCGCTCGCCAAGCCGTAGCGCGAGCCGGCTCACCCAGCGCGGATCCGCGGTACGCAGGACCGCGCGCAGACGTCCGTCGCCAAGTTCGGCCACGCTCTCGCACGGGTAGTAGTCCGCGACCCAGCGCCCTTCGGGCGACAGCTCGAATACCACCCGCAGGTCGTCAGGCGCCGACTGGTAGAGGCCCTGGTCTATGTCCTTGGCCTCGGCGTCGGCTGGCACTTCGGCCGTGGTAGGTAGCACCTCGATGGCGACGACCCGGTCGATGCGGAACAACCGGACGCCCTCGGCGCGCCTGCACCAGCCCTCCAGATAGGTCCGGCCATCCACCACGATCAGCCGCATCGGGTCCACGTCGCGTTCGGTCGCCTCGTCCCGTCCCGGGACGTAGTAGGTCAGGTGGACCCGGCGGCCTGCGGCGAGCGCCTCCCTGGCGCGTGCAAGGACGGCCGGCCCTGGTGAGTCCACCTGCACGGCGACCTGGCTGCTCAACGCGGCAGCCTCACCAGAAGCAACCTCGAGCTTGGCGATCACCCTGCGCACGGCCGAGCTGTGCTCTTGCATGTCGGCGAGCATTCGCAGGGCGACGAGCAGGGTACTCGCCTCGTCCGCGCCGAGCCGCAGCGGCCTGTCCACCGGATCCGCCTGGCTGATCACAATCTCCCCGCCCTCGTACGACAGGTCGATCGGGCAGTAGGGGTCGGGTGCCCGTAGTTCCACGCACCAGAGCATGTTGAGGTCGTCGACCAGTTGCCGTTCTGACAGGCCGAACGCGGCCGCGGTCTCTTCAATGGAGGCGACCTTCCTGCTCGTCACGTACGGCACCAGGGCAAGCAGTCGCTGCAAGCGAGCGGTGCTGGCCCGGGGGGGCGCAGCGCCTCCACGGGACGCCGCGGACCCGGATAGCACGGAACCCGCCGCAGGCGCGCCGATCCGGCAGGGCGGGGCGCCTGCCTGGGACCCCCCTGACCCCGGTGGCACGGAACCCGCCGCAGGCGCGTCGGTCCGTGGGCCCGGCGACTCCGCGGGCCTGGTCATGTCAGCACCGCCTTCAGGCAACCGATCACGGCATCGCGCAGGTCGGGTGGTTCAACGACGACAACGTCGGGGCCGAACGAGGCTATGTGCCCCGCTAGCCAATCCACCTCGGCGAACGGGAACTCCAGCAGGTCCCAGCCGGGCTCTTCGGATCGCGCCGACCGGGGCGGCTGGGACGGCCATGTCGGCTGCGTCCACTGTGATGGTTGAGAGGAACCTAGCAGCTGTGACGACTGAGACGACGATTCTGCCAATTGTGACCGATGGGATGCTCCTGCCTGCTGTGACGATTGGTACGAAGCCGTCTGCCGTGATGGTTGAGACGAAGCTACCTTGTGTGACGGCTGAGATGAACCTGCCTGCTGTGATGGCTGAGACGAAGGCAGCTGGTGTGACGGCTGAGATGAACCTGCCTGCTGTGATGGCTGAGACGAACGTAGCTGGTGTGACGGCTGAGATGGACCTGCCTGCTGTGACGAGTGGGACAGCTCTGGTGGCTGGGTTGACATGGCCCACCGGCGCAACCCGTATCCGGCCCCTTGCCGCACCCGGACCACGGCGGTGCGCTGTTGTGGATCCTGGCCGCCTCGCGATCGGACCAGGTCACGGACGTCTGTGCCGTCGGGGACGGTGAAGCTGCGCGGCGGGCCGTCGAAGCTAACCAGTCCTTTGACACGACTGAGCCGGAACACGCGTGCGGCTTCGCGGTCCCTGTCGAAACCGCCGACGTACCAGCGCCCGAACCTGCTTACCACGCCCCATGGCTCGAGATGGCGAGCCTCGGGGACGGCACGTCCCACCGCCTGGTAGCTGAACGTCACCGGGCGACGGTCGCGCACCGCCTGCCACATCGCCGGAAACGCGGCATCGTCGGTGCGCACGCGCGGCTCGATGCCTGGAATGTCTTCCGGCTCGACGCCCGCGGCACGCAGCTTGAGCAACCCGCCGGCGGCGGCATCCGCGAGTTCTGCCCTTCGCCAGACCCGCGCGGCGAGGCTCAGCACGGCCGCCTCGTCCGTCTCGAGTGTGATCTCCGGCAGTTCGTACTCGTGTCGGCTGATCCGGTAACCGGTGTCGTCATCGCTGGCTCGGCCGGTCTCGAGCGGGATGCCGAGCTCGCGCAGCTCGTCCTTGTCGCGCTCGAACATCCGCTTGAATGCCTCACCGGGCGGTGGGTAGCCGGGGACGGCCGCATGGATCTGCTCGGCGGTAAGGTAGCGGCGTGCCGCGAGCAGGCAGAGCACGAGGCTTAGCAGCCGCTCGGTCTTCCGCCGTGACATCGCGCTCCCTTCCGCGTGTCCGACGCTACCCTGCCAAAGTGATCAGATGGCGGAGCGGCGTGGTTTCCGCGATACGGCGTGAGTGGCCGGGTGCGGCCGAGCTTGATGTAATTCTGGACGAACACGCAACCAAGTACGTCAACGACGCCGCACGGCGCGGTCCCGGCGGCGGGACGGACGGCCCGGTTCGTGCGCTCGCCTATCCCGAACTGACCGGGCGCCCGGAACCCGGCGATCCGGTGCTGCTCAATACCACGGCGCTCGACCTGGGCCTCGGCACCGGCGGTTACGCACTGGTGATCGCCGTGCCTGGCCGACTGCCCGCTGACCCAGCCGGCCCTGGGCATCTGGTCAAGGCGAGGTATACACCCCTGCAGGCAACCGTGCTCGGCGCGGACGAGCAGGGCTCGGCCTACCACGAGGTGCTACGCGACGCCGATGATCTGGCCGGGATGCCGGTCGTGATCGCCGATCTGCACTCGGCGCTGCCCGCCGTGCTCGCGGCGTTCTACGCGCACCGGCCCGGCGCCGTGGTCGCGTACGTGATGCTCGACGGCGGCGCGCTGCCCGCCTGGTTCAGCCGATCATGCGCCGAACTCAGGCAGGCTGGCTGGCTCGCGGCCGTGGTGACCGTCGGCCAGGCCTTCGGCGGCGATCTCGAAGCCGTAACCGTGCACACCGGGCTGCTCGCGGCACGGCACGTCCTTAACGCGGACCTTGCCGTGGTTTCACAGGGCCCGGGGAATCTTGGCACGGGTACGAGGTGGGGATTTTCCGGCGTGGCCGCCGGGGAGGCGGTGAACGCCGCCGCGGTACTCGGCGGCCGTCCGGTGGCCGCGCTACGGGTCAGCGACGCCGATCCACGTGAGCGGCACCGTGGTGTCTCGCATCACAGCCTGACCGCGTACGGCCGGGTCGCGCTTGCCCGCGCTGAGGTCGTGGTGCCGGAGTTGCCGGGCGCATTCGGTGCCCGCGTCATCGCCGAGGCGCACGCGCTCGGCTCGCGGCATTCACTGGTGCGGGTACCTGTCGATGGGTTGCTGGAGACCTTGCGGGCGTGCCCGGTGCGGCTGTCCACGATGGGCCGTGGGCTGGATGAGGATCTGGCGTACTTTCTCGCGGCGGCGGCCGCGGGACGGCACGCAGCGGGATTGCTGGGCCCGGCGACCGAACCAGCTTGATCGTTGGCCCATGCTTGCGACAGAGCGCCACGCCCTAGGAGCAGGCCGCGGGGGTGCCGCGGCGCGCGTGGGCCAGCGGCAGGCGCCAGGTCTGGCCGACCAGGTCGTGCCCGAAGCTGCGGTGCGGCTCAGATTCGACAAGCTGGAATCCGGCCTTCTCGTAGATGCGCCGGGCCGCGGCGAGGACGTCGTTCGTCCACAACACGAGGTCCGTATATCCCGCTTGCTCGGCGAAGCTGACACATTCGGCGACCAAGCGGGCGCCGATTCCCATGCCGCGGGCGCGCGGCTCGACGAGCAGCAACCGCAGCCGTGCCGTGTTGGCTATGTCCCCCGCGCCCGGGGTTTCCCTCGTGTCCCCCGTGCCAGCCGTGCTCCCCGTGCCAGCCGTGTCCGCCGCGCCCAACGCGTTCGCTGTGTTGTCGCTGTCCCGCACGCAGAACACACACCCGGCCGGCGCACCGTCCACCTCGGCGATCCAGGCCGCCTCCCGCCGTGGATCGTGGCTTGCGGCGTAGTCTGCCACGATGCGGGCGACCAGGGCCTCGTAGCTCTCGTCCCAGCGGTACTCCTCGGCGTAGATCGCGCCGTTACGCTGGATCACCCAGCCGAGCTCACCAGGCCGAAGCGGCCGGAGGACGACCATGCCCGCCTGGCGGGCCTGTGGCCTGTCGATGATCTGGCGTATCTCAGCCATCGCCGTGGTCAGCCGGGCCTTGTCCTCGTCGGTAACGGCAGCGAGCAGCCGCTTGACCTGCACGTCCGCCCGCTCGTTGAGCAATGTGGCGGCCTTTAGCCCCGCATCGGTGAGGCTGATCGTGTGGCGGCGGCCGTCTGCCCGCGACCGCTCCCTGGTGATCAGCCCGTCCGCGTCGAACCTGGCCAGGATGCGGCTCAGGTAACCGGCGTCTATTTCGAGCGACCCGCGCAAAGCGGCGGCGTCCGCATCGCCGGGACCCTTCGACCGCGCTAGTTCAAAGATCACCCGAGCCTCGGTGAGCGAGTAAGGAGTTTCGAGATAGCCCGCTTGCAGCAACCCGATCATGCGCGTGTAGAACCGGTTAAAGTCCCTAACGGCTGCGGTGTACTGCTCGATCCCGGCATTCCTGCGCATAACTTCCGGGTTGGTCATGGACGTACCTCCGGCGGCCAGGCGAGATCCCTGTCTGTTGACTATGTCACATACATATTTGCCTGAGTCAAGGTTAATGTGGCACGCCGAGTGATTCCACCGTGCTGTCAGCGCCATGATGCCGTCAGCGCCGCGGCGCCGTCAGCGCCGCCGCGGCGCCTGCCTGCTACGTGCTGGCCGGGCCGTACGCGCCGAGAATGTCCACAACGAACACGAGGGTGTCGGTGCCTTTGATGCCCGCTTGCGAGTTACCGCTCTTGCCGTAGCCATCCGCGGGCGGGAGCACAAGCAGTACCCGGCTGCCGATGTTCTGCCCCACCAGACCCTTGTCCCAGCCGGGAATCACCTGCTCGGGTGTCGCCCCGACGGTGAAGCCGAGCGGTGCGCCGTCGCGCCACGATGAGTCGAAGACCTTCTTGCTTGCCCAGATCATGCCGACGTATTGCACCACGATCAACTGGCCCTTGGCGACCTTGGGTCCGGAGCCCTGGATGAGGGTGCGCACCGTCAGCGTTGTGGGCGGCGCGGTGTTGGGGATCGTCACCGACGGCGCGGCGCCCTGCGCACTGCCGACCGTCGGGAGTGCGCCGCCGCCGCGCGAAACCTGCTGGCCGCCCGCGGATGACGTCGCGCCGTACGCCTTGATCAGATCCACCACGAACACGAGGGTGTCCGTGGCCTTGATGCCGCCCTGCGGGTTGCCCTGCGTGCCGTAGCCGTCCGCGGGCGGGATCACGGCGAGTACCCGGCTGCCTGCCCGCTGGCCGACGAGGGCCTGCTTCAGGCCCTTGAGCAGTTCCGCGCCCGGTGGGAAAAGCGACGGCGTCGACTGCGTGAACGTGTCCACTTTCAGGGTGGATTTCGTGCCACTCCAGACGTAACCGACATAGTTGCCGACGAACGCGTCGCTCTGGCCGAGCTGCGGGCCAGTTCCCTTGACCATGGTCTTCACGACCAGCTGGTTGTCCGGCTTCACCTGCGGGATATTCACCGCGGGGTTCTTGCCGAATGTCCCTGTCACCTTGACGTCCGCGCTCGGGCTGGAGCTACCGCAGCCCGCAAGCATTGTGGCCATCATGGCGATCGAGACGGCGACCGTGACGGCTAGGGCAGCGATACGACGCATGGAAGACCTTTTCGTGATGGAGAGTGCCCCCGTGGGCGTTTCCCACTGGGCATGTACTCAGTGGGCAGGTACGAGCCAGATTGGGCAGAGCCAACGCGGCTGAACTGCGCCGCCAGCCTACCGGCGGCTGGCACCGGGTGTTTCACATCCCGGCGATCAGTTTCTCGACGCGCTCGTCCACCGCCTTGAACGGGTCCTTGCAGAGCACCGTGCGCTGCGCCTGGTCGTTCAGCTTGAGATGGACCCAATCCACGGTGAAATCCCTGCGCTTCTCCTGTGCCCGCCGGATAAATTCGCCGCGCAGCCGCGCCCTGGTGGTCTGCGGGGGAACCGACTTGGCCTCGAAGATGTCCAGATCCCTGGCCACCCGCTCTACGGCGCCCCGGTTCTGCAGCAGATAGAACAGGCCTCGGCCGCGGTGCACGTCGTGGTAGGCGAGGTCGAGCTGCGCCACTCGCGGCGACGCGAGCGGCAGGTCGTACCTGGCCCTGTAGCGCTCGATCAGCTGGTATTTCGTCACCCAGTCGATCTCGCGGGCGACGCTGTCCAGGTCGCTAGTCTCGACCGCGCGCACTGCCCGTCCCCAGAGGGCAAGAACCCGCTTGGCGATGGCGTCGCTGCCCCTGCGGTCGGCGAATTCCTGCGCCTTGGACAGGTACTCCTGCTGGATCTCCAGCGCGCTCATCTCCCGGCCGTTGGCGAGCCGCACACGGCGGCGGCCGGTGATGTCGTGGCTCACTTCCCTGATCGCCCGGATCGGGTTCTCCAGTGTCAGGTCCCGCATCACCGCGCCGGCCTCCACCATGCGGAGCACCAAATCCGTGGCGCCGACCTTGAGCAGCATGGTGGTCTCGCTCATGTTCGAGTCACCGACGATCACGTGCAGCCTGCGGAACCGCTCGGCGTCGGCGTGCGGTTCGTCTCTGGTGTTGATGATGGGCCTGGAGCGGGTCGTGGCGGACGAGACGCCTTCCCAGATGTGCTCGGCGCGCTGGCTAACGCAGTAGACGGCGCCCCGTGGGGTCTGCAGCACCTTGCCCGCGCCACAGATGATCTGGCGCGTGACAAGGAACGGGATAAGGATGTCGGCGAGCCTGCCGAACTCGCCGTGGCGGCCCACGAGGTAGTTCTCGTGACAGCCGTATGAGTTGCCCGCGGAGTCGGTGTTGTTCTTGAACAGGTAGATATCCCCCGCGATGCCCTCCTCACGAAGCCGGCGGTCGGCATCGATCAGCAGGCCTTCGAGTATTCGCTCGCCGGCCTTGTCGTGCACCACCAGATCCACGACGTTGTCGCATTCGGGTGTCGCGTACTCCGGATGGCTGCCCACGTCCAGGTACAGCCTCGCACCGTTACGCAAGAACACATTGCTGCTGCGGCCCCACGACACCACCCGCCTGAACAGGTAGCGGGCGACTTCGTCCGGCGACAGCCGACGCTGGCCGCGGAACGTGCACGTGACCCCATACTCGTTCTCGAGCCCGAAGATGCGTCGCTCCATGCGGACAGGTTATTTCCGGTCGGCAGCGCCTGCGCCGCCGTTCCCGTCCGGCCCGTCCCCGCCGTTGTCCGCAGCCTCAGCAGCCTCCGTACTTGCGCGCCGCAGTTCGGCTTCATCGGTGCCCGCATCGCCGGCCGCCGCGGCGTCCGCCGGATCGCCGGCCGGCGATGTGCGGGCCTCTGCGAGCAGTTCGTCGAGCCGGCCCGCGGGCAGCCTGCGGAACGTGCGATGCGCCCTGGACCGGTCGAGGACGGCGACCTCGAGCTGGCTCGGCGAGATGTCCGGCCCGTTGCCCTGGCCGACCAGCGCGGCCACGGCGGCGCTGAACGCCGCGCCGAGCGTCATGCCGTCGGCATAACGATCCTTCAGCACGTTGGCTACCTGGTCCGCCTGGCCGCCCATGGCGACGAACCCGTGCTCGTCGGCCACCGAGCCGTCGAAGGTGATCCGGTAGATCTGATCTCGTTCCTCGACATCCCCGACCTCCGCGACCACGATCTCGACCTCGAACGGCTTATTGCTCTCGGTGAAGATCGTCCCGAGCGCCTGGGCGTACCAGTTGGCCAGACCGCGGGCCGTAACGTCGTTCCTGTCGTACAGGTAACCGGTCACGTCCGCGTAGCGCACACCCGCCTTGCGCAGATTCTCGAACTCGTTGTACCTGCCCACCGCCGCGAAGGCGATCCTGTCGTAGATCTCACTGATCTTGTGGAGGGCGCGGGACGGGTTCGGCGCGACGAAGAGGATCCCCTCGCGATACTGGAGCACGAGGCCGCTGCGGCCCCGGGCGATGCCCTTGCGCGCATAGTCCGCCTTGTCCTTCATCGCCTGTTCTGGCGATACGTAGAAGGGCATGGACACCGCTGTCACATTCCTTTACTCGTCGGGGCTACTCATCGGGCCTGGCTGCCGTTTGCCGAGCCTGGCCGCTGGCTACCTGCGGTCGTGTTAGGTGCGGTCGCGGGCCGGGAGAAGCTGTCAGCTCAGCGGCGCGTTCGGCCCGCCTGGCGACCGCATCCTGCTGTCCAGTATCGTCCGGACGAGACCACCAACCCTCTCGTCTGGCAGGCGCTGGAATCCGTCGGCGGTCACCATCGCGACTACCGGGTAGATGTGGCGGGCCATGTCGGGGCCGCCGGTCGCGGAATCGTCGTCCGCCGCGTCGTAGAGCGCCTGCAGGCACGCGAGCGCCGCCTCGTCGGACGTCAGGTCGTCGCGGTACAGCTTCTTCAGCGCACCACGCGCGAAGACCGAGCCTGATCCAATCCCGTGGAACCTGTGCTCCTCGTACCGGCCGCCGACGACGTCGTAGCTGAAGATGCGGCCTACCGCACGGTCCTCGTCATAGCCGGCGAACAATGGCACCACGACAAGACCCTGCATCGCGACGCCCAGGTTCCCGCGGATCATCGTGGCCAGCCGGTTGGCCTTACCCTCGAGCGACAACGCGCGGCCTTCGAGTTTCTCATAATGCTCGAGCTCGACCTGGAAGAGCCTGACGACCTCGAGCCCCATCCCCGCCACGCCTGCGATGCCGACACACGAGTACTCGTCCGTGCGGAAGACCTTCTCGATGTCATGCTGCGCGATGAGGTTGCCCGCCGTCGCCCGCCGGTCGCCCACCATGACGATACCCACGTCACAGGCGGCCGCCACGATGGTCGTGCCGTGGGGCAGGTGCATGGCGGCTTCGGCCACCGCGCCCGCACCATGCCCGGCGGCAAGCGGCACGTTAGCGGGCAACAGGCCAGGCGAGTACGACGTGAGAAACTCCGTGAAGGACGAGGTAGCGGCGCCGATGAACGCCGCAGGGCGGAGCGCCCCGCCCTCGATGCCTGATCCCACGAGGCTCCTCCCAGTCGTGCCAATGAGTCAGTACCTGTCCAGACCCTACTGCGGCGGGCACACGGCCGCAGAAGCGGTCAGGGCTGTTGCCTTCCGCCCTCGGCGAACCCGCGTTATTGGCCGCCCTTCTGGACGTACGACCGGACGAACTCTTCCGCGTTCTCCTCGAGAACCTCGTCGATCTCGTCGAGTATCGCGTCGACGTCCTCGGAGAGCTTCTCCTGCCGCTCCTGCACGTCCTCGTTGGCCTGCGACTCCGATTCCTCGACCTCCTCGGTCCGCCGAGTGGTCTGCCGCTGACCGCCGGTGTCCTTGGTCGCCATACTGGTACCTCCGTGGATCTGAGGGGTGATCCTCCAGGTCTCAACGCTATCTTCGCCCAGCCGTGCCCGGCCCAACCCTTGACGCGGCTATCGGTATGGATTCGAGCCGTGGCTGGTCCTCAGCGGCCCCATTGGCCTGTCCACGCTCAGCCCCCGCGCCAACCGGTGCGGGCCTCGCGCCAACCTGCGGCCCCGCACCAACCGGTGCGGCCCTCGCAGGCGGTGCTCAGCCCCGGCCCGTGCTTAATCTTCGCCAGCCAGTGCTTAATCCTCGCCGGTCAGGGCGGCGACTAGTTCGGCGGCGGTCCTGCAGCGGTTGAGGAGGGCGCCGACATGCTTGCTGGTGCCCCGCAGTGGCTCGAGGGTCGGGACGCGTTGCAGCGACTCGCGGCCCGGGATGTCGAAGATGACCGAATCCCAGGAGGCGGCGGCGACGGAGTCGGAGTACTGGCGCAGGCAGCGACCGCGGAAGTAGGCGCGCGTGTCTTCCGGCGGTTCCTCGATGGCACGTGCCACCTCGGCGTCGCCGATGAGCCGCTTCATCCGGCCGCGGGCCGCGAGCCGGTTGTAAAGACCGCGATCCGGCCTGACGTCGGAATACTGCAGGTCAACGAGCTGGAGGCGGGGATGCTCCCAGCCGAGTCCGTCCCGCACCCGGTAACCTTCGAGCAACTCGAGCTTGGCTACCCAGTCCAGCTCGCGTGCCAGGGACATCGGCTCGGCGGCGAGACGGCTCAGCACCGACTCCCACCGGTCGAGCACGTCCCCGGTCATCTCGTCTATGTCAGCGCCGAACCGGTCCTCCGCGTACTTCCGCGCGTACTCGAGGTACTCGAGCTGCAACTGGATCGCGGTCAGCCTCCTGCCATTGCGCAGTGTAATCAGGTGCTTGCAGGAAGGGTCGTGCGACACCGAACGTAGCTCCGCCACGGGCGCCTCGAGCGATAGGTCACTATCGAGGAACTTTTCCTCGATCATGGCAAGCACGAGCGCGGTGGTACCGAGCTTGAGGTAGGTGGAGATCTCGCTCATGTTCGCGTCGCCGATGATCACGTGCAGCCTGCGGTACTTCTCCGGATCGGCATGCGGTTCATCGCGGGTGTTGATGATGGGCCGCTTCAGCGTGGTCTCCAGGCCCACCTCGACCTCGAAGAAGTCGGCACGCTGGCTGATCTGGAACCCGTTGCCACGGCCGTCCGCGCCGATGCCCACGCGCCCCGCGCCGCAGATCACCTGCCGTGAGACGAAGAATGGCGTGAGATGGCGCACGATGTCGGCGAAAGGCGTGCCGCGCCGCATCAGGTAGTTTTCGTGGCAGCCGTATGACGCGCCCTTGTTGTCTGTGTTGTTCTTGTACAGCTGGATGGAAGCACCGCCAGGCATCTGCGCGGCACGCGCGGCGGCCTCGGCCATGACCCGCTCGCCGGCCTTGTCCCAGCGGACCGTGTCGAGCGGGCTTGTGCACTCGGGCGTCGAATACTCCGGATGCGCGTGATCAACGTACAGCCTGGCGCCGTTGGTAAGGATGACGTTGGCGAGCCCCAGGTCCTCGTCGGTGAGCTGAGCGGGGTCGGCCACCTCGCGGGCGAGGTCGAATCCGCGCGCGTCGCGAAGCGGATTCTCCTCCTCGAAATCCCATCGGGCCCGCCGAGCCCGGGCTGCCGTCGCCGCCTGGTACGCGTTGACCACCTGAGAGGATGTCACCATCGCGTTGGCACCCGGCTGACCGGGCACGGAGATTCCGTACTCGGTCTCGGTACCCATAACCCGACGCACGCTCATGCCACAAACCCTAATGTCGCTCTGCTACGACCAGCGCGGCGTCGGCCGGCGCGCCCACCAGCCTGGTCATTATGCAGCGCGCGACGCAGGTGCCGGTCACAGGTACTGGCCGGTGTTGGCGACGGTGTCGATCGCCCGGCCAGCCTCAGTGCCGTGCTTGCCGGAGATCAGGGTCCTGATGTAGACGATCCGCTCGCCCTTCTTTCCTGATATCCGCGCCCAGTCGTCCGGGTTCGTCGTATTCGGGAGATCCTCGTTCTCGCTGAACTCGTCCACGCACGCGGCGAGGAGGTGCGCGACCCTGAGGCCCTTCTGGCTGGTCTCGAGGAATTCCTTGATGGCCATCTTCTTGGCACGGTCCACGATGTTCTGGATCATCGCCCCGGAGTTGAAATCCTTGAAGTAGAGGACTTCCTTGTCACCGTTGGCGTAGGTGACCTCGAGGAACCGGTTCTCTTCCGTCTCGCTGTACATGCGCTCGACGACACGCTGGATCATCGCCTCCACTGTGACGTCCGCGGAGCCGCTGTGCTCAGCCATGTCGTCGGGGTGCAGCGGCAGACCGCGCACGACGTACTTGGAGAAGATGTCCCTGGCCGCCTCGGCATCCGGCCGCTCGATCTTGATCTTCACGTCAAGCCGGCCGGGCCGCAGGATCGCGGGGTCGATCATGTCCTCGCGGTTGGACGCGCCGATCACTATGACGTTCTCCAGGCCCTCCACGCCGTCGATCTCGCTCAGCAACTGCGGCACGATCGTGTTCTCGACGTCGCTCGATACGCCTGACCCGCGGGTACGGAAGATGGAGTCCATCTCGTCGAAGAACACGATGACGGGCATTCCCTCGCTGGCCTTCTCCCTGGCACGCTGGAAGACCAGGCGGATGTGGCGCTCCGTCTCACCGACGTACTTGTTGAGAAGCTCAGGGCCCTTGATGTTCAGGAAGAAGCTCTTGCCTTCCTCGTTCGCCGCGACCTGCTTGGCGAGCGAGTTGGCCACCGCCTTGGCGATCAGCGTCTTGCCGCAGCCGGGCGGCCCATAGAGCAGCACGCCCTTCGGCGGGCGCAGCATGTGCTCCCTGAACAGATCGGCATGCAGGTAGGGCAGTTCGATGGCGTCGCGGATCTGCTCGATCTGCGGGCCGAGGCCGCCGATGTCCGCGTAGGTGATGTCGGGCACTTCTTCGAGGATGAGTTCCTCGACCTCGGCCTTGGGGATCCGCTCGTAGACGTAATTGGACCGTGGCTCCAGCAGCAGCGCGTCACCGGCGCGCAGCGGCGCCGACAGGAGCGGCTCGGCGAGCCTGACCACGCGCTCCTCGTCCGCGTGAGCGATAACAAGCGCGCGGTCACCTCCCTCGAGCGTCTCCTTGAGCATGACCACCTCGCCGACGGTCTCGTACGCCTGGGCGAGCACGACGTTGAGCGCCTCGTTGAGCACGACCTCCTGGCCGGGCCTGAGCTCCTCCACGTCCACGGCGGGGCTGACGTTCACCCGCATCTTGCGCCCCCCGGTGAACACGTCGACGGTGCCGTCATCCCGCGTCTCAAGGAAAATACCGAAGCCGGACGGCGGCTGAGCCAGCCTGTCGACCTCCTCCTTCAGCGCGACGATCTGATCGCGCGCTTCGCGCAGGGTCGCAGCGAGCCGCTCATTCTGGCCGGTGACAGCCGCGAGGTTGACCTGTGCGTCGCGGAGGCGCTCCTCGAGCGCCCTGGCCTGACGGGGAGAATCGGAAATCCGTCGCCGCAGCACCGCGACCTCTTCCTCGAGGAAGGAGATCTGCGTCGAGAGGTCAGAGACCTCCTGCTCGTGCCGCGTGGCGCGGGCGTCATCATCGCGAGGTGCCAACGCCCCAACCCCCCTTCCGAGAGCCCGACTTACAGTAGACCCTACCTATCCAGGCGCCTGTCGTAACCTGACCAACGGAGCCTTGCCCGCCACCATTCCCCTCGATCGTGTGCACTGGAGCATTTTGCCTGTTCAAGGGGGGTGAATTAGAGCCTGACTGGTAGGCCCCAGTTAAGCTACCGTGACGGCCAAGTCGCGATCGTCACATCCCTGGCACGGCCGGGTCAAGCGCCTTCCGCACCTGATCTTGAGAACGCCACACGAGTATGGCTATGTCCGCCGTCGCATGGCCGGCGCGGCGACCCCATCGGCGAGCCTGCGGGCAGTGATGAGGAAGCCGGTATGGCCGACCATCCGGTGCTGCGGCCGCACCGCGAGTCCGTCCGCATGCCAGCCACGGACGAGGGTCTCCCACGCGGCAGGCTCTGCGAAGCTGCCGAAGGCGCGCAGCGCCTCCACCGTGCGCGACAGCTGTGTGGTAGTCGCGACATAACAGCAGATAAGACCGCCGGGCATGAGCGCGCGGCCAACCACGCCGAGGCATTCCCACGGGGCCAGCATGTCGAGTACGGCCCGATCGAACGCCGCAGGCATGGGCTCAAGGCTCTCGGGGGGTTCCGGGCCTGCGGAAAGTCCCAAGCCATCGCGCTGCCCGGAAAGATCTTCGAGCATGAGGCGCCAGGCCGGGTGCGGGCCGCCGAAGAAGCGCTCGACGTTGCGCCGGGCAATAGCGGCGAAGTCTGTTCTGCGCTCAAACGATACGACCACGCCCTCCTCACCGACGGCGCGAAGCAGCCAGCAGGTCAGAGCGCCCGACCCCGCGCCGGCCTCGAGCACCTTTGCGCCAGGGAACACGTCGGCGAAAGCAAGTATCTGCGCCGCGTCCTTCGGGTAGACAACGGCGGCGCCGCGTTTCATCGCCAGGGTGTAGTCGGCCAGCAGCGGCCGCAGCGCCACGTAGGGGGTCCCGCCGGCTGAGTTCACCACGCTTCCCTCTGGCTGCCCGAGCAGGTCATCGTGCGCCAGCGAACCGCGATGGGTGTGAAACACCCTGCCAGGCTCGAGGACCACCAGATGCTGGCGCCCCTTGGTGTCGGTCAGTTGTACCTGGTCGCCTGCGATGAATGGACCCCGCCGCGGTCGCGTCATGCCGGCAAGGTTAACGGTGTACCCGCGCAGCCGTTGGGGCTAACGCTGGCCCGCCGGACCAGTTACCCACTTACGCACCGGCGAAGACCCTGTCCAGGTCACGCGTCGCAAGCACACCGAAGATCTGGCCGGAAGGCTCCACGAGCAGGTATTCGCTCGCCGGGGCCCTGCGCACCGCTGCGAGCAGCTCAGCGCCCGCCAGGTCGGCGGACAGCACCATGCCTGGTCCGAGCGAGCGGGCCAGGGAGCCCACATCTATCCACGGACGGCGATGTGGCGGCGTCGCCGTGACCGCCGATTCGTTGACGATGGCAATGGGGTTCTGCTCGTGATCGACCACCACGAGCGCACCTGCCTTTGCCTCGTCCGCGCGCCTGACGGCCTCTGCGAGCGGGACGTTCGCTGCCACCGGTACGGCGCGGCGCGCCAGCCTGCGCGCGTACAACGCGGGCAGCCTCTCACGCAGCCGGGCCGCCTGGATCGACTGCCCCGCGCCCAGCCACATGAACGCCGCGATCACCGCGATCCACGCGGTGGCGAAGAGGTCGGTCTGCTGGCCGCCCATGGCGACCGTGATCACCGGGATGAGCAACAGTCCGCACGCGAGCACCCTGCCACCCCACGCCGCGGCGATCGTGGCCGTCTGCGGCCGCCCGGTCAGCTTCCAAACGGCCGCGCGGAGCAGCCGCCCGCCATCAAGCGGCAAGCCGGGAAGCAGGTTGAAGATGCCGACGATCAGGTTCGCCCGCATGAGCTGCAACACAAGCACGCCTGGCACTGTGGTCGCAGGGACCACCTTCGTCAGCCCCCAGCCGACGCCGGCCAGGGCAAGCGACAGCAACGGGCCCGCGACCGCCACCAAGAATTCCTGGCCGGGCGTGGGAGGCTCCTTGTCGATCTCGGAAACCCCACCAAGCGGGTAAAGCAGGATGCGCCTGACGGGCAGGCCGAAGCGCCTGGCTACCAGCGAGTGGCTCAGCTCATGCACCAGCACGGACAGATAAAGCAGCAGGACGAACGCGCCGGAGATGACGTAGCGCACCGGGCTTGTGTAGGTGTTGGCGATATCCTGCGCGTAGACGACGACGATGACGCCGGCGATCAGGAACCAGTACGGGGAAATGTACACCCCGATCCCGAACGGCCGGCCGATGAGCAGGCCTAGCTGCCGGGCGGGCGTGCGCCCGGTCCCCGGCTTCGGCTGCCCATCGGAATTCATATCTGCCACCCTCACGATGCTATGTGTATGCGGGGCCTTTCCGGGCAGGGCACGTCCTTACGGCAGCTGCGTCGGGCGGCGATGGTCGTCCTCTAGCTCGGCAGGCTTAGCGACAAGTCCGTGGAGCCGAGCGACCGCGCGGCAGCCGAGAGGGCACCGTCCACCTCGCCGCGTTGCGCGTCAAGCTGGCGCCTGTCCGCAAACAGTGCTGCGGATGCCGTCTCGCGCGCTTGCCGCCCCGGCGCGGACAGCACGGCGGCGATGTCGCTCTGCACCCGCTGCGCCCAGGGAAATGCCCACGTCAAGAGGTTGTCGACCGTCGCAGGCAGGCGAAATCTGGCGAGTGACTCCGGCACCTGATACTGGACCAGATCGTCCAGCTGCTCGTTGTTCGCGGGCGAGCAGTTCGTCGCCCCGTCGCGGGCAATGCTGATGGCCGTCGGCACGTCGCGGCTAGTGCCAGACTGAATCGCTTGCAGCGCGGAAAGTGAGTCCCGCAGGCCTCCGGCACAAGACTCAATGTCGGTATTGAGTGTCTGAATCACGCCATCCAGATCGGCGCCGCGCTGGCCGTTGGTGGGCCGGTGGGCGAGGCCGCCGAGCACCGTCCCTGCCGCGACCGCCGCGACGGCGGCGATCAGCCATCGCGGGGCACGTGGCGTGGGCCACGATGGCTTCGGGGTCGTAGCAGCGCGCACCGGCGCTGGTTGTATCGTCATTTGCCGCATCCTCAGGCGCATGCGCCGTCTCTCATCTGGCTGCGTGTCGCGGGCTCCCGCGCCACTATCCGGCTGTGCGTGGCGGGTTCCCGCGGCACCTCCCGCCACGGCTGCCGCCTCGCTGCGCCGCCGCCCCCTCGCTCCTGGCTCTGGCGTCCGCATGCCGTCGCGGTCGGTGTGGTGCTCATCCATCTCGCCGGGGCGCCCGGCTCCGGCCGCGGTCGCCGTCGTGGGAAGCACGAGCTCGAACTCGCTGTTCGCACCGACCCTGCTCCGCGGGCGGATGCCTCCGCCGTGCGCGCGAGAGATGGCTCGTACCAGCGGCCAGCCCGAGGCCGGTCCCCTGGATCCGGTGGGACCTGCGCCAGCCTGGAACGGCCGCCGGTAGCAGATCAGCCGGCGGCGAGGGGATAACCTTCACCACGCACCGTCGTGATCAGCGCGAAGCCGGGCTTCCCGCGCAGCCGCCGCACGCAGACGTCGACGACGTGCGAGCCCGGATCAAACGCGTATCCCCACACCGAAGAGAGCAGCTGGACCTTCGGTACAGAATGGCCCGCGTGCTCCATCGGTTCACGCAGCAAAGGAACTCCAGCCGGGTAAGTGAGACAGTGCCGTGCCCGCAAGTCCGCCTGAAGGCGCACGGTATCAAGGGCGAGGTCACCTACGCGCAGGATCTCGCTCCGCTGCTGCCCTTCGGCTCGCAGCCTGGCACGAACCCAGGCGAGGAGTTCGGCCAGCGAGAACGGCTTGGTCAGGTAGCCTTGCGCGCCGAGAGCTCATCCACTCCGCACGGCGTGCGGAGAATCCTCGCGCTCATCTACTCCAGCCAGCGGGAACGGTCAACCCTCAGCCGGAGGGCGCGGCGAGCGCCCGCCGCGCCACTCGCAAGCGCCCGCCGCGCCACTCGCAAGCGCCCGCCGCGCCACTCGCAAGCGCCCGCCGCACTACTCGCAAGCGCCCGCCGCGCCACGTGTCCATTCAGGGGTGTCTGCCACCTGTGGGTTTTCATGCTGCAAGCAGGTCGCCGGCGGGGAGCGGCGGGAGCCAGGGTTTGCCGGCTAGGGCGGCACTGACGGCGTCCAGGGCGGTGAGCC
>Ga0335079_10001241_pt1 | contig 29107 bp, 22 predicted proteins | sample Lox_Sample_33_FD_206719 | JGI IMG/M metagenome (GOLD analysis project Ga0335079, IMG submission 206719) | Soil microbial communities from Loxahatchee National Wildlife Refuge, Florida, United States - Lox_Sample_3.3 | ecosystem: Environmental > Terrestrial > Soil > Wetlands | place: USA...
GCCGGTTGATCGTTCAGGTTGCGGCCATGCTCGGCGCGCGCGTAATCGCGACCGTCGGCACGCCGGAGAAGGCGGAATTGGCACGGCAAGCGGGCGCAAGCGACGCGATCCTCTATGATCAGCAGGATTGGGTCGCCGAGGTGAAGCGCCTCACCGGAGGGGCGGGCGTGGACGTCGTCTACGATTCCGTCGGGCGGGCCACCTATTTAAAGGGATTCGATTGCCTGAAGCCGCGTGGCATGATGGTTCACTTCGGCGTGGCGAGCGGACCCATCGAGCCGTTCGATACACGAACCCTTACCGCGAAAGGCTCCGTTTTCCTGGCGCGTCCGACGCTGGCGAGCCACATCTCGGATCCGAAGGAGCTGGCCTGGCGCGCCGGAGACCTCTTTCGCTGGATCGGCGAAGGACGCCTTACGTTGCGTATCGACCGGGAGTACCCGCTTGCCGACGCGGCGCAAGCGCACCGGGATATGGAAGCTCGAAAGACCACGGGCAAACTGCTGCTTCGCCCTTGATCTGTCTAACATCTTACGGATCTTCGTAGCGCAATAGAACCTATATTGGCAGGCCATCTGCACTTATTTCGGGTGCCCGCTGTTACGGGCGAGTTCATCATAAAAGGAAGGGAAATCACCATGAACTGGGATCAGATACAAGGAAAATGGCAGCAGACCAAAGGGTCGCTCCGCCAGCAGTGGGGTAAGCTGACGGACAATGACCTCGAAATGATCGCAGGAAACCGGGATAAATTGATTGGCGTGCTGCAAGAGCGGTACGGAATCGCTAAGGAAGAAGCGCAGAAGCGAGCCGATGAGTGGGTCACCACGCTGCGCGAAACCGACGCGCACACCGCTCCGCCGAAGACGTCCACCGGCAAGCCCTAACGGTATGAATGGTGGCGGCTCCGGGAGCCGCCACCGCTCTGAGCTAAAGCGCCCGCCTACCGTGGATCAACTGGATCAACAGAACTGCGATCGCGATGATCAAAAGTATATGGATGTACCCGTACAGTGTGTAGGAAGTAACCAGTCCCAGTAACCACAGGACTAAGAGGACAACGAAAATGGTCCAGAGCATTTATTTTCTCCCTGTATCGTTGCGGTCTGCTGCCGGCGAGGTGTATTGGTTTAACTCGGAGAGCAACTGAGTGGCGGCCGCCGGCGGTGTCACATTGCCTTTCGCTAATTCGCGATTTTCGATACGCTTGCCGTAAAGGTCCTGGTTCGCGTCCAAATCCTGGCGAAGCGTAGCTCCGGTCAGCGCGACGCCTCCGAACACGCCGCGAGAACGCGACCACGAAAGGATTTCCGCGGTCAGCTTCGCATCTGTTTGGGCGCTGGCCGAGCGGCCCACAGGGCCGGCCGCGACTTCACCTTCTCCGCCGAGAGTAAATTTACTCGACAGCAACTTGTCCTCGCCACCTTGATTCATGACGAGCATCACGACATCCGTCTCAGAACCGCCGATCTGGAACCCGACGCTTCCTCCTTCGACGCGGATCGCTCCGGGAGCCGACCAACCCTGTCCTTCGCGGCAGGTCAGGAAACCTCTGCCATACTTCGCACCGACGATGAAGGCGCCCTTCTTCAGACCGGGCACAATCACCGCGCATTGCGCTTTGGCGAGCAGGTCGTGGGGGATGCCTTTATCGGGTGTCGCCATAATTTCGTGGAATACAGTCGCCGCATCCTCGAGGCGACGAGCGGTATCTTTACCGGCTTTGGTGGTTTGTGTATCCGTTTTGGGATCGACACGGTCTGCGTTTTGCGCCAGCATCGCCGACGAAAGCAGCAGGGCCAGGGAAATCAATCGCATATCTTGAAAGCCTCCTTGGGCCGAACTTCAGTCCAGGAAGTGCAATCAATTTGCCACCGGCGAGCGCAAAATCACACGACAGCAAGACGCCGGTGCAGATAATTACAATGCACCGGCGTCGAAGTCCAGGTTAGATGGACTGCAGTCTAACGGCGGCCGCCACCGCCGTGCGAACCACCGCCTCCGCCATGAGATCCGCCACCGCCGCCGCCGTGGGCTCCGCCGCCACCGCCGCCGCTGAATCCCCGCGATCCACCGCCGCCAAACGACGGCGCGGAACGATACGAGCCACCACCGCCGAATGAAGGAGCCGGCCGGGACCCGCCGAACGACGGCGTTGCACGATACGAGCTATTGCTGCCATACGACGGAGTCGCCGGTCTATACGCCGGAGCGCTGCGGAATCCAGCCGAGCCAGAACCCGGCGTGGAGCGATTGAAGGCTGGGCTCGCGGGCTGTGAACCGGAATTTCCGAAACGATTCCAGGAGGCTCCGCCGCGATTTCCGGAAGGAACTGCGTTCGAATTCTGCCGGCCGGCGAACGCGTTCGTCTGCGGAGCCGCGCCCTGGTTGGCCTGGCCAAAGCGACGCCAGCCGCCGCCACTCGCTGCGCCTGCATTCCCGAATGAACGCGCTCCCGAGTTGGTTACGCCAGCGCTACGCGAATTACCCGCGAAGTGGCCGGCGCCCGACTGGTATCCGGCGAAGCGGTTCGCCACGCCGCGGTTCGCGTAGGGCACTCCCATCCGGTGCTCGGGATTATGCGCCCAGACGGCGCCTCCACGGAAGCCACCCACGCCGCCATGGAACCCAACAAAGCCGTGGTAGCCGTAATGAGAGAAGAAGAATGGGCGCTCGAAAATCGAACAAGCGAACCAGTTCGGCCCCCAACCCCAACCTCCCCATCCGAGGCCACCGAAGAAAGCGCCGATGTAGATTCCCGGGCCGAAGCCCCATCCGAACGGTGGGTAGTAGAGCGCGGGATAGTAGCCCCACGCGGGAGGACCCCAGACGTAGTACGGATCATAGGAAGGAACATACACGACTTCGGGGCTCGGCGGGGCAATTTCGATCGCCGTCCGGCCGTCCTCGGTCTGAGTCGTCACGGTCTGCTGCGAGTTGGAAGACAGCCGTCCGGCTGCCTGGGCCTGTGCACGCATTCTCTGGACGGCATTCATCACATCGGTCTGCTGGGCGAGGAAGGCGTTGCCCAAGTCGGTAGTCCAGCGGATGTTGGAACCCATTCGGATCAGAACGTCGGGGAAGACGACCAGCGCCTGGATGCTGGGGTCCCAGTTTTGCTGGCGCGCTGCATCGACCAGTGCCTGTCCTTGCAGATTCCGGTTCTGCTGCAGCCATTGAGAGGCTTCGGCCACTTCGAGCGGATAGGTCGCGGCGACCAGCACCTGGCTCAACAAGGAATCCGGATACAACGCAACCGGGGCGACCAGGTTGTCCAACTGTTCCGGGGGCAGCGGTTGCGCGGGCGGAGCTTGCGAGTCGGGTGGGGGCGGAGCTTGCTGCGCCATCAGCATGGCGCCGGCCGGACAAAAAACCAGCAGCAAGGCGCAAGCAATGCTCAGCGCCTTGAGAAGTTTCGGATTGAAGTTTGAGCCGTTCATTGATCACCCCCTGGTGAAGCCGCACCACCCTGTCAGAGGCACGTTCGGAACCAAACTGCAACCCTTTGAAAGCAGACGCGTTACGTGAATTCAGCCCATCCCCGCGTTGGCCGAAAACCACCATCCTGCTGCAATGCGGCCGGTTCAGTTGATGACACCTTTGCGAACGGCGTACAAAATCAGGTCAGCGGTGCTGTGCAGGTTCAGCTTTTGGAAGATGTTGCTGCGATGCGTCTCGACGGTATACAGGCTGAGATTGAGCAGCCCCGCGACTTCCTTGTTGCTCTTTCCCTCCGCGAGTAACTGCAGGATCTCGCGCTCGCGCGTCGTCAGCAGATCGAAGCTGTCTTCAACACCGTGCTCCTGCATGTGGCGCATGTAGTCTTCGGCGAGCATTTTGCTGACTGCCGGACTGAAGAACGACTTGCCTTCGCTCACCGCCTGGACGGCGTTGATCAAATCGTTTTCCGCGGAATCCTTGAGGAGGTACGCGCGCGCACCCGCCTTCAACGATTTGATCACGTAGGCCTCGTCGGAATGCATGCTCAGGAAAACAATGGCGACGTGCGGTGACTTGGCGGAGATCTGCCGGGCCGCCTCAATCCCGTTCAGAATGGGCATAGCGATGTCCATGACGACGACGTCGGGCTGGTGCTCCTCGACTAGCGCGACACAGCGGCGGCCGTCGGCGGCATCGGCGACAACGTGGAACTGCGGAACGCTTTCGAGCAACAGCCGGAGACCCTTACGGACCACCGTATGATCGTCGGCCAGAACGATCCGGGTGTTCTTCATGCCGGCACTCGCGCGAGGGGCAGCTTGACGCTGAGCGTGGTTCCTTGACCGAGGTGGGAATCGAGCGTGAAGGTGCCGCCCAGATGGCCGACCCTTTCCTCCATGCCGAGCAGGCCCATGCCGCGCTGGCGTCGCGGATCGAAGCCCTTGCCGTCGTCCCGCACTTCGAGGATCAAAGAATCGGATTCCTCGCGGACCGTCACATTGACGGTGCGGGCGCCGGCGTGCTGCACCACGTTATGCAGAGCTTCCTGGACGATGCGATAGATGCAGGTTTTGTGCTCTTCGGGCAGGTCCTCCGGGATTCGGGTGGCGTCGACCTTGATCCACAGACCGTTGCGCTTGCCCACTTCTCGCGCCTGCCACTCCAGCGCGGGCAGCAGGCCGAGGTCATCCAACATCGAAGGGCGGAGCAGCAGGGCCATATTCCGCACGACGCTGATCGAACTCTCCAGATTGCGCTTGATATCGGCCGCTTCCGCGGCAACCCGCTCCAGGTCGCGCGCCCGGATCGCGGTGGACAAGTTGGCCATCTCGACGAGCACGCCCGTCAGCGCCTGACCTACCTCGTCGTGCAATTCGCGCGAGATGGCGCGGCGTTCCTGTTCCTGCGCGGCGAGCAGGCGCGCCGAAAGCTTCTGCAACTCCGCGCGAGCGGTCGAAATCTCACGATAGTGGTTCGCGGTGTCACGTTCCAACTGAAGAAACTTGCGGATGCTGAAAATCGCAAGCAGGAGGCCGACTCCGATCGTCAAAGCGAGGGTCAGGATGAGCCGCTGCCGGAAGCGGGTAAAGCTCACTTCCATTTGCACTTTCGCCGAGTCGAGCTGAGACTCGTCGATATCGCGGATCTGATCGGCGATGACCAGCATCGTCATGCGCCGCGGGAACACCTCGTCGCGAAGAAACGGAAAGCCTTCGCGCTGCCGCTTCTCCGGATCCCAGTGAAACACGGGCTCCAACAGCTTCCAATAATTCGCAAGCTCTTGCGTCAAACGCTGGTACGTCTGCGCTTCCGGGGGCGTAAGAAGGGGACGGTATTCGGATAGCGCCGTGTCCATGTCCTGCTTGATCTCAAGCAGGCTATAACGGTGCCCTTCCGCTTTCCCGGCTTCGGGTTCCAGCAGGTAGTCACGTACATAGGTGCCGGAGACGTACAGATCGGCGCGGATCCGTTCCAGCACGTTGGTTCGCCGGAGGAAGTCTTCGCGAATACTGTCGTTCGAGCTCTGAATGCCAACCAGGGTCCCGAGCATGTCGACGCCGGCAAAGGTCATCAGCAGCAGCAAGCCGCCGAAGCCGGCCATCAACACCAACCGACTTTTCATCGTTTGTGGCCTATCTGTCTATAATCGCACGGCCGATTTGGGCCGCGCCGCCCGGCCGTGCACGCTATTCGATGCTCTCGAGGAGGGCGACGGGAAGGTGAGCGAGCACATCCGCAAGCGGAAGGGACTGTTTGCCGTTCGGCTTGGCCTCGATGGTGGTGTGGCTGAAGACGTCCCGATAGGCCGCGTGGGAGAGATCGCGGCGCAGGAGGAGGGACGAGTTTTCCCAGGCCTCGGGGCCAATCGGCATCCTCTCGGCTGAGCCGAGTTCCATGAAAAAACGAGCAGCGACCACGAGGACCGCACGCCCGCCCAGCATGCGAGCGAAGGAGACGACGTGATTCTGCCGGTCTCCCGCTGCCCGCAACGGAAGGTAGGAGCCTTTCGCAAACAGGTCGTGATTCGATTTTCGGAAGCACAGCGCGCGGCTGGTCACGAACAGTTTGGCCAGGCCGTCGGACGGATTTTCCATCAGTTGTTCGATGAGCGGTATCCCATCAAACGGCTGGAACTGCCGCAACCGGGTCAGAGCCTCGCGACGCCAGGCGTAGTCAACGGAACGGCGGTTATCCGGATCCACCAGGCTGAAGTCCCAGAGTTCGGTGCCCTGATAGAAGTCGGGAACGCCCGGCGAAGTAATCTTCAGCAAGGTCTGCGAAAGGGAATTCCACATCCCGGCTGGCTTAATCGTTTCGACGAACCCGGCGAATTCGCGCAGGAATGCGTTTTCCGGTGAAGGGGCAAGCACGGCACGGATGAAGGTCTCGACTGCATTTTCATAGGGTTCGTTGGGGTTGATCCAGCTCGAGTTGAGCTTGGCTTCACGAAGCGCCTTTCGCGTGTAGCCGGTCACGCGTTCGATGAGTTTTTCGTGCTCCGTGTCATCCGGGTTTTTCAGCGGCCAAACGCCGGCGAGGGTCTGGTAGAAATGGTACTCTTCGGCTGCGCTCGGAACTTCCGCGCCATTTGTTTTGTGCCGCTGATTGAGGCCGCGCCACGAGCGGATCGCGCGATACCAATCTGCCGGGATTTCGGAAAGTACGTTGATCCGCGCGCGCACATCCTCACTCCGTTTGGAATCGTGAGTGGATGTCGCCAGCAGGGCGTGAGGCCACGAGCGCAGCCGTTTGAGGTTGCTCGAGTGGAACCCGGCGAGCGAAGTTCCGAACTGGCTCGGGTCGCTGCCGACCTCGTTCAGCGAGGTCAATGGAAAATACCGGTAGAACGCAGTGTCCTCCAGGCCTTTGGCCATAACCGGCCCGGTGAACTGCTGAAGGCTCATAATGAATTCACGCCGTTCCAAGCGCTGGGCATCATCGATTCCATCCGGGTCTTCAAGCAGCAGGATGGATTGGAGGAAATCGAAGATGGATGCGTTGGTCGACTGGTTTCTCCGCTTCGCGCGGCTGATAGCGTATCGAATGTGCCGCTCGTCTTCGGGATCGGGCCGCTCCATCCGCTCTGTGATATAGGTGCGGTAGATCGGAAAGCAGGCGACGGTTTCGCGAAGCACGTGCCGCAGACTCGCTCCGGTGAAATCGCGCGACCAGCGGTGCTGTTCGGAAATCTTGTCGAGCTTGCCCGCGAGGACGTTCAGCTCACTGGACATGGAAGTCTGCAGAATCAGCTTCTTGCATTCGTAGAAGAGGTCTTCGGCGGACGGAGATGAGCCGGTGAACGCCTCGTAGAGCCGGGAAAATGCGCGCCGCCGGCTGTGATCGACAAACACGCCGTTGACCGAACCAAGAAAATCGTATCCGGTGGTTCCTTCAATTTCCCAGTCGGATCGGAGCTCTTCGTTCCCCACCAGAATTTTTTCGCTCACGATGTAGAAGGGCCGGGAGGCGTACCGCGCGGATTGGGACGCAGCCTGCAATCGCCGGAAGTACTCGGCGGGATCCCGGAGCCCGTCGGAGTGATCCACTCTCAGACCGTCAATGTGGCCGTTTTTGATCTGTTCGAGCATGAGGGCGTGCACGGCCTGAAAGACTTCGGGATCCTCGACGCGGATTGCAGCGAGCTGGTTGATGTCGAAGAAACGGCGGTAATTGATTTCATCGGCGGCTACGCGCCAGAATGAAAGCCGGTAGGATTGCTCGGCCAGAAGCTCTTCCAGCCGGTCGAAACTTCGCGGCACGCCTTTTGTGCCGTTGATTTCGCAACGCGACTTTTCGATTTCCTCGCGGGCCTCCGTGCTGCTTTCAACCAAAGCCGCCAGGCGCTTGCGGACAATTTCTTTTTCTCGCCGGCGCTCCCGAAGCTTATCCGGGTCCTTCTCATCGGGCGGCGGCAGGTGCGACAGGGCCGTCAGTATGCTCTCGAGTTCCAGGACCTGCTCGTGATTCTCGCCCAGCCGCTGTTTCAAACTCTCCGCGGCAGGCTTTAGAATCAGCGCCCAGGAACGCGGCGCGAGCGGCATCAACTTGTCATTAACGCTCACCAAAAAATTGCCGCGATCGTACCGAACCCTGATCTGCTGGTCTTCCAGAATGCGTCCATATTGATCGCCCAGGATGGGAAGAAGCACTTTGTTGGCGAGATCCCTCTTGGGCGGGCTCCAATCGATATCAAAATAGCGGGCGAACTGTGAACTCGGACCGTTTTCCAGCACATCCCACCACCATTCGTTGGCCGGGTGGTCTATGCACATATGGTTTGGCACGACGTCCGCGATGGCGCCCATCCTGTGTTGTTTCAGGCGCTCGCTGAGTTTCCGCAGGTCTTCGGGAGTGCCGATTTCCGGATTGATCCGGGTCGGATCCGTTACATCGTACCCGTGGACGCTTCCGGGCGCTGCCATCAAGAAGGGCGAGAGGTAGCAATCGCCGATGCCGAGCGCGCCGAGGTAATCGACGAGCTCCGACGCCTGAGCAAAAGTAAACGACCGGTTCAATTGGAGACGATAGGTGGATGAAGGCAGATGGGCCGGATCGTCTTCAAGTCGCTTCGCCATGGAATGCCTCCGGGCTTAGCCTGCCTGCGTCTGAACCTTCACGCCGTTGGACACGCGAACCTGAAGCTTTTCTCCCAGCGAGCGAAAGTGCTCGAGCCAGGCACGAGCCTCTTCATCGCCCTGGAGCTCGCGCCGAACGAACTCATCGAGGACGGAATGGCGCACCTCCGACCACACATTCTGAGCGGTCCACAGCACGACCTCGAAGGGAAGCGAACGCGCCATTTCAATGATGGCTTCCAGCCGCCGTACGCGTGCCGGTTCGCGATGCTCGTTTGCGAACTGCTGAAACAGGCGTTCCATAGTGATGCGGAGTGTGTATTCGAGGGTGGTGGCATCCAGTGCGATGCCGCTGCTATGGGCTTCCTGAAGCAGTTTCCGCACCTGGTCCAGATCCATCTCTTCACTGGCAAATGCCAATCGCAGGCGGCTGTTCACGGCGAATTCGGCAGCGGTGCGGATTGCCTTCGGCAACGGGACGCCGAGATCGCGCAAAAAGTGCGCGAGTAGGACGTGATGCTCGTAAATCTGCCGGTAAGCGGCCTCGGCCTCTTCCAGCGACGCGTTGAGGATTTGGCGGAGGATCGCTCGCCGGTCGTCGCTGAACAGCGATTTGAGCGAATAGGCGGACCCGAGTTCCTTGTCCATGAGCCGCAGCACTTCAGGAATATCGGCTTTGGAAAATGCCTCCGTCATCTCCCGCACGAGCGTCTGATAACTGGGCTCATCGCGGAAGACGCGGATGCCGCAATTTACGTTGTGATCGCCGAAATGTAGTGCGCTGAAGGTGAACTCTTCCGATTGGTGCGTGATCTCGGAAATAAATCGCGCACGGCCGATTCCCAGCTTGATGTGGCCGGCTTCCATGCTGTGGTGATCCAGGCGGTCGACCGAATAACAATAGATGCGGGCATGATCGGCGTACGGTTTGAACAGAGAACTGATGGCGTAATGCGCGGCCAGTTTCTCGAGATCGACGGCCGCGGGGCTGGCAAATTTGCGGTAGATGACGGCTCCGTCCTGGTGCTCCGGGATATTGCTTTTGGCTGCGGATAGCGCCTTCAAGAACTCGGTCTCGACGTGATTGCCCAGCACATCCTGCGAAAGCTGAAGCGCGCGGCATGCATATTGGATGACCTGGACGGTCTCGATACCGGAGAGCTCGTCGAAGAACCAGCCGCAACTGGTGTACATCAACATCAAATGCCGCTGCATTTCCATGAGCTTCAGCGCCGTCAAACGCTCCGGCTCGGTCAGCTCGTGCGCGGCATGGCGCGCGAAGAACGCGGAGACGCTTTCCGGGTGGCGATCGAGCACCACGTCGATGTAGTCCTCACGCGCGGCCCACGGATCCTTGAGAAGCTCACGGCCTTTTTCCTCGAACCGGGGCGCCAGGGTGTCGCGCAGCCAGTCCAGAGCATCGCGAAGGGGTCCGCGCCAGGCCTGAGTCCAGCCGGCGTGGCCAGCGTTGCACCCACAGTTGGAACGCCAGCGCTCGATCCCGTGGACGCAGCTCCAGGAGCTGTTCTCGAAGATCTCAACCTCGTGCGTCGGCGGATGCCGCTCGAGGTATTCTCCGTAATTGGTGATCTCGGCGAGCTGGTTCGATCGGATATGTTCGAGTGCGTAGGTCAGCGCCATTTCGCCGTGCCGGTGATGGTGGCCATAGGTTTCTCCGTCGGTTGCGATGTGAACCAGTTCGGGCCAGGTCCGGTCTTCGGAGAATGCTCCCAACAGGCGTTGTGCGAAACGCTCGCCGTTGTCGAGCAGCCTTTCGAACGCCACGCCACGGGAAATCGGGCCGTCATAGAAGAACAGATTGATTGAGCGCCGCGAAGGCAGGCGTAAGCGATAAACCATCGTCGGGTCGATCCGTTCGTCGTTCACGTCGCGCCAGTTGCGACCGCCGATTTTGCGCACGCGCCGGGCCTGACGCGGCGCCAGGATTGTGAACTTGATTCCCTGCTCGGCGAGGATCTCCAGGGTTTCCAGGTCTACCGCCGTCTCCGGCAGCCACATGCCTTCCGGCTCGCGGCGAAACCGGTGTTTGAAATCCCGGATGCCCCAGATGACCTGCGTCTGCTTGTCGCGCGCATTGGCGAGCGGCATGATCATGTGGTTGTAGGCTTGGCTGAGCGCGGAACCGTGGCCGCTGTACCGCTCGGCGCCTTCCCGGTCGGCTTTCAGAATTGACTGGTAGACTCGCGGGGCTGCAAATTCTAACCAGGAAAGTAACGTAGGGCCAAAATTGAAGCTGATGCGTGAGTAATTGTTGACGATGTCAGCGATGCGGTTCTCGCTGTCGAGGATCCGCGAAGCCGAGTTCGGCGCATAACACTCCGCCGTGACCCGCTCATTCCAATCGTGATAGGGATATGCGGAATCCTGCAATTCGATCGCTTCGAGCCACGGATTCTCGCGCGGGGGCTGGTAGAAGTGGTTGTGGATACAGATGTAGCCCATCTTTTATGCGGACCTCGGACGGCTGGTTGCACACGGGCTTCCATTCGTGAGACTTAGAGTTCCTATAGCGGCTGCGCTCGGATTTGCAGATGGTTCGTACGGAAACGCACACTGGCCGCGCGAGCGATGAGTACCGCAACGCCGGATTTGGCCTTTGATGTGCCATCCTTTGGCGGGAGGTCTGCGCCATTTCCGGCATCGAACGCGAAACCGCCGGCCGCATCCGAGTGATCGTGGAGAGAGTGCGCCCGGAAATCGATTGCGGGCGATTCGCGGCAAAGCGCGAAATCGGCGACTCAGTCGTGGTCGAAGCGGACGTGTTTGCAGACGGGCACGATGAGTTGGCGGCCCGCCTGCTTTATCGGCATCAGTGCGAGAGCGATTGGCATGAGTCGCGCATGAAGCGGGTTGAAAACGACCGCTGGCGTGGGGAATTCAAGCTCGAACGGCTTGGACAATACCACTACACCGTGGAAGGGTGGGTAGACCGGTTTGAGACCTGGAGGCGCGATCTGATCAGGCGCATCGGCGCCGGCCAGGATCTCGATCTCGAGTTTCGCGTCGGAGCAGAACTGATTGACGATGCCGCCGAGGCGGCCGAGGGTGAGGACGCCACGATCCTACACGCGTGGGCGCGCAAGCTGCGGCAGCAAACGGATCGGGAAAGCCGCGAAACCATCGCGGTTGCAGACGAGGTGGCGGCCATGGTGCATCGGTATGCTCCCCGGCGCTTCGCCGCCCGTTACGATCGCGAGCTCAGCATCGTCGTAGACCGCGAGAAGGCCCGCTTCTCGACGTGGTACGAGGTATTCCCGCGATCGTGTTCGCCGGAACCGGGAAGGCACGGGACGCTGCGCGACTGCGAGGCGTGGCTGCCGTATATCGCTTCGATGGGCTTCGACGTTCTATACCTTCCGCCCATCCACCCCATCGGGCACACGTTTCGAAAAGGGAAAAATAATACCACGGAAGCCGTTCCGGATGACGTCGGCAGCCCTTGGGCGATCGGCTCGGAAGAAGGCGGGCACACCAGCGTACATCCGGCGCTCGGGACCCTGGACGATTTTGATCGGCTGCTGGCGCGCGCCAAAGAGCACGGCCTGGAAATTGCCCTCGACATCGCGTTTCAGTGCACACCCGATCACCCTTATGCCCGGGAGCACCCCGAGTGGTTTCGGAAGCGCCCCGACGGTACGATTCAGTACGCGGAAAATCCTCCGAAGAAGTACCAGGACATTTATCCGCTCGATTTCGAAACGCCCGACTGGCGCGCGCTCTGGCAGGAACTTCACCGCGTCCTGCTCTTCTGGATCGGCCGCGGCGTGCGGCTGTTCCGCGTCGATAATCCGCATACCAAGGCCTTCGCTTTCTGGGAGTGGGTGATCGCTGAGATCAAGCAGCGGTATCCCGACGTTCTGTTCCTCGCCGAAGCGTTCACGAGGCCGCGTGTGATGTACCGGCTGGCGAAACTGGGGTTTTCGCAGTCCTACACGTATTTCACCTGGCGCAATACGAAGGAAGAGATCAAGCATTACTTTGTCGAGCTCATGCAGACTGACGTGCGCGACTTCTTCCGCCCGAACCTATGGCCCAACACGCCCGATATCCTGCCGGAGAATTTGCAGATGGGCGGCCGTCCGGCATCCATGATCCGCCTCATTCTGGCGGCCACGCTGGCCGGTAACTACGGCATTTATGGCCCGGCATTTGAGTTGGGAGAAAACGTGCCACGGGAACCGGGCAGTGAAGAATACCTGCATTCGGAAAAATACGAGATAAAGCACCGCGACTTGCAATCTCCATCGAGTCTTCGCGAATTCATCACCCGCATCAACCAGATCCGCCGGGAGAACCCGGCGTTGCAAGCCGACCGGAATCTGCGATTTCATGACACCGACAATCCGTCCGTCATTTGCTACAGCAAGGCGACCGCCGACCTATCGAATGTCGTCATTGTCATCGCGAACCTGGACGCGTTCCATGCGCAGAGCGGGTGGGTGAACCTCGATCTGAGCGCGCTGGGACTCGAACAGGGCCGACCGTTTCAGGCGCACGATCTGCTGGGCGCCGGCCGGTACCTGTGGCACGGGACACGCGTCTATTTCGAGCTGGCGCCCGAAAGTCTGCCAGCGCACATAATCCGGCTCCGCCGGTGGGTCCGGACCGAAAAACAATTCGATTATTACTTGTAGGAACCGCGATGGGAACAGCAACCCAAGCTCCGTGGCTGACCGATTACGATCTGCATCTGTTTGGCGAAGGGAACCACCAGAGGGCATATGAGAAATTCGGTGCGCATTGTGGCAACGCCGACGGCCGTCCCGGGGTGCACTTCGCAGTGTGGGCGCCGAACGGCGGCGCTGTTTCGGTGGTGGGCGATTTCAATCAATGGCGGCCTGGCGCGAATCCGCTACATTTACATGCGCAGGCGGGCGTTTGGGAGGGATTTGTCCCGGACCTCGGGTCTGGCACGTTGTACAAGTACCATATCGTTTCGCGCTCCAGCGAGTACGCGGTCGACAAGGCCGATCCGTACGGGTTTGCCGCCGAGATCCGCCCTCAGACGGCTTCGCGCGTCTGGGATCTACATGCATACGAATGGAACGACACGGCCTGGATGGCCGGCCGCGCCGCCCGCAACGCGCTGGATCGGCCGATCTCCATCTACGAAGTTCACCTCGGTTCGTGGCGGCGCGTGCCGGAGGAGGGGAACCGCTCGCTCACGTACCGGGAGATGGCGTCGCAACTCGCCGACTATGTACACGCAGCAGGCTTCACGCATGTCGAGTTCCTGCCTGTCGTGGAGCACCCGTTCGATGGCTCCTGGGGATATGAGGCCATCGGCTACTTCGCTCCTACTAGCCGCTTCGGCACGCCGGCCGATTTCATGTACCTGGTGGACTATCTGCATCAGCGCGATATCGGCGTGATTCTGGACTGGGTTCCGGCGCATTTCCCCAAAGACGAAGCCGGCCTCGGCTATTTCGACGGCACGCACCTCTATGAGCATGCTGACCCGCGGCTCGGGGAACACCCGGAATGGAACACCCTGGTCTTCAACTACGGCCGGCCCGAAGTTCGCGGTTTTCTGACTAGCAACGCTTTATTCTGGCTCGACAAGTATCACGTCGATGGTCTTCGCGTCGACGCCGTCGCGTCAATGTTGTATCTGGATTATGGACGCGGCGCCGGCCAATGGCTGCCAAACCGCTACGGGGGAAAGGAAAACCTCGACGCGATTGATTTTCTCCGCCACATGAACGAGAAGGTCTATCAGGAGTTTCCGGATTGCCTGACCATTGCCGAGGAGTCTACGGCGTGGCCGCGCGTTTCACGACCCACTTACGTCGGAGGCCTGGGTTTTGGGTTGAAATGGAATATGGGCTGGATGCACGACATGCTCGAATACCTGAGCCAAGACCCGGTCCACCGGCGATATCATCACAACCGACTGACATTCAGCCTGGTGTACGCCTTTTCTGAGAATTTCATCCTTCCGCTGTCACACGACGAAGTGGTGTACGGAAAGGGGTCGCTGCTGGCCAAAATGCCGGGCGACGAGTGGCGGAAGTTCGCCAACCTCCGGCTGTTGTTCGGCTACCAGTTCGGGCACCCAGGCAAGAAGCTGCTGTTTATGGGCGACGAATTCGGCCAATGGAACGAATGGAACCACGACAGCAGCCTCGATTGGCACATGCTGCAATATCCGTTTCACTCCGGTCTGCAGCGTTGGGTGCGCGACTTGAACACGTTCTACCGGGGCGAGCCTTCGCTGCACCAGCTCGATTTCGAGCCGGCGGGATTCGAGTGGATCGACTGCAATGATTTTGAGCGCAGCGTGGTCGCATTCATCCGGCGCGGCCGCGACGGTTCCGGCCCGTCCCTATTCGCCTTCAATTTCACGCCGATCCCGCGTTCCAATTACCGGCTCGGCGTTCCGCAGGGCGGTCTGTGGCGCGAGTCGCTCAATAGCGACGCCCCGCTGTATGGCGGAAGCGGCCAGGGAAACATCGGCGGGGTCGAAGCCGTTCCCTTGCCTCTGCACGGACGCCCATACTCGTTGACCGTGACATTACCTCCTCTCGGGGTAGTGGTGTTTCAGCCGGCCGATGCGCGGAACAGTGAATCATGAAGAGGCCTGGAAGCGCCGGCGACCCGCTCTGGTTCAAAGACGCGATCATTTATGAACTCCACGTGCGCGCGTTTTTTGACAGCAACGGCGATGGCGTCGGCGATCTGCCCGGTTTGACTCAGAAACTCGATTACCTTCAGGATCTCGGCGTCACGTGCCTCTGGCTGTTGCCCTTCTTCCCGTCGCCTCTACGGGATGATGGCTACGACATATCCGATTACACCGGCGTTCATCCGATGTACGGAACCATCGAAGACTTTCAAGTGTGCCTCAATGCCGCTCATGAACGCGGGCTGCAGGTCATGATTGAGCTGGTAATGAATCACACTTCCGACCAGCATCCCTGGTTTCAGGCGGCCCGGCAGGCGCCGCCCGGTTCGCCCGAGCGCGACTTTTACGTCTGGAGCGACACCGATCATAAGTACGGCGATGCGCGTATCATTTTCACGGACACTGAAAAATCGAACTGGACCTGGGACCCTGTTGCTAAGGCCTACTACTGGCACCGCTTCTTTTCGCACCAGCCCGATTTGAACTTCGATAATCCACGCGTTGTCTCAGAAATGTTCAACATCATGCGCTTCTGGTTGGACCTCGGGGTCGACGCTTTGCGATTGGACGCCATTCCCTACCTGGTCGAGCGCGACGGAACCAGTTGCGAGAATCTTCCCGAGACGCACGCCATTATCAAAACGCTACGGCGCGAACTCGAAGAGCGATACGCCAATCGAATGATCCTGGCGGAGGCGAACCAGTGGCCGGCCGACGTGCGGCCGTATTTCGGCGAAGGCGATGAATGTAACATGGCCTTCCATTTTCCGCTCATGCCACGCATCTACCTGGCGCTGCGGCAGGAAGACCGGCTTCCCATCACCGACATCATGGCGCAGACGCCCTCCATCCCCGAGACCTGCCAGTGGGGGCTGTTCTTACGAAATCATGACGAGCTGACGCTGGAGATGGTGACCAATGACGAGCGCGATTACATGTATCTCGCCTACAGCGCCGATGCCCGCATGCGCATCAATCTCGGGATCCGGCGCCGGCTCGCTCCGCTGGTCGACAACAACCGCCGGCGCATCGAACTGCTAAACAGCCTTCTATTTTCCTTCCCGGGCACGCCCATCATCTACTATGGCGACGAGATCGGCATGGGCGACAACATCTACCTCGGCGACCGCAACGGCGTCCGAACGCCGATGCAGTGGAACGGCGATCGCAATGCGGGCTTTTCGCGCGCCAACCCCGCCAAGCTCTACAGTCCCGTGATCATGGACCCTTTGTGGGGTTACGAAGCGATTAACGTCGAAGCGCAGCAGAGCGATCCGTCGTCTCTGCTGAACTGGATGCGCAACATGATTGCGCTGCGCAAGCTCTTCCGCGTCTTTGGCCGCGGCACGCTGGAATTCCTCAATCCGGCCAGCAGAAAGGTGCTGGCTTATCTCCGGCGTTATCAGGACGAGCAAATCCTCTGCGTGGCCAACCTCTCGAGGTTCGCTCAGCCGGTGGATCTCGACTTGTCGGCGCTCGAGGGGATGACTCCTTTCGAAATGCTGGGCTACGTCCAGTTCCCGCGCATCGAGCGCCAACCGTACCGTTTGTCTCTCGGGCCCTATGGCTTCCTGTGGCTGGAACTGCACGGCAAACCTGAGGCCGCCGAAATCGGCTCAGAATCCGAACTGCCTCTGCTATTTGCTGAAACCTGGGAGGCCATATTCGAAGGACATAGCCGCACACAACTGGAGATGCTGCTGCCGGAGTACCTGCGAAAGCAGCGCTGGTTCGGAGGAAAGGCGCGGCGCGTCGAGACAGCCCAAGTCGTGGACTGGGGCGCGCTGCCGCATTCCAACGCGGTTGTGGCTTTCGTTGAAGTGCAGTACGACAGCGGTGATCCCGACACGTACTTGCTGACGCTCGCGACCACGTACGGGCCGGCCGTCGATTCGATCCGACAGAACTATCCCAATGCGATTATCTCGTCCGTAGTGTCGCGCCGCGGACGGGGCGTGCTGCACGACGCCGTCTTCGACGACAATGCGTGTGCCGAATTGCTCTCCGTTATCGAGGAGACCGGCGCCATCGAGACCCGCCACGGAGCCCTGCGAGGCATTCCGGGAGCGGCGCTATCCAGCGTAAGAAGGGATGCGCCATTGCCGGTGACACGCAGTTCCGCGGAGCAAAGCAACACGTCGATCATTTTCGGCGACCGCTTGATCCTGAAGCTGTTCCGCCGGCAGCAGCCCGGCCCGAATCCGGAAACTGAAATCGGCCGTTACCTGACCGAGGTCGCGCACTTTGATGGCGTCCCGACTTTCGCCGGGTCGATCGAATATCAGCCGTCTACCGGCATCTGCTCGAGCCTCGCGATCCTGCAGGGTTTGGTCGCGAACGAAGGCGACGGCTGGAGGCTCGCGCTCGACGAACTGGAGCGCTACTACGAGAATTCCGCCGGGGTTCCTTTCGTCGAGGATCCCGAGACCAGCGAAACGGCTGCGACTGATCTGGTCGCGCTCTCGCGGCGGCCTCCGCTCCCAATAGCGCAGGAGCACGTGGGGATTGCCCTCGACGCCGCCGCCCGGCTCGGGAAAAGGACCGCCGAGTTGCACCTTGCCTTGGCGGCGCCTTCGGACGACCGGGCATTTGCTCCGGAGCCACTTACCGCGAACGATCTCCAGGCCCTGCTTTCCGATCTTCGCCAGAAGGCCACTCGCGTTTTCGATCTTCTGCGCGACAACGTGGCACGGCTTCCGGATGAAATGCTCGATCTGGCCGGCCAAGTGCTCGGCCGTCGCAGGCAGATTCTCGACAGCTTTCGATATTCGGCGGCGGACGACTTGCAGGTACAGCGCATCCGGGTCCATGGTGATTTCCATCTCGGCCAGGTCTTGCGTGCGCGCACGGACTACATCATTCTCGATTTCGAAGGCGAGCCGGCACGGCCGCTTTCGGAACGCCGTGCCAAACAGTCTCCCTTGAAAGACGTGGCCGGCATGCTGCGCTCCCTGAGCTATGCGGCGTACGCTGGCCTGTTCAACTATACGGCGCGCCGCGCTGAGGATTTTGAGAAACTGGAGCCGTGGGCGGCCCTCTGGGAGCGTTCGTCAGCCGCCGAATTTTTGCGAGCCTATTGCGAGACGGCTTGCGGCGCCGCCTTTCTGCCTTCCAACGAGGCGGATTTCCGCGATTTGCTCGCCGCATATTGGCTGGACAAGGCGCTTTACGAACTCTCTTATGAGTTGAACAATCGCCCGGCCTGGGTGCGCATCCCGCTGATGGGTATCTTGTCGGTTCCGATCAAAACCGGAGGCTATGAGTGGAACTCGAATCCATCTCGCAACCGGCCTTAGAGCAGATTGATCGGCTGCAGGGCGCCGATCTGGTGGTCGGCGTGCTCGACGCCGACGGCAACGGCGGCCCCGCTGCGAGCGCCGCTATGGTTCGCGAGGTGTTGCCGAAATTCTCCGACGCGGCTCGCGCTGTTCTGATCGTCGATGACGGCGCCCCCGGGGCGCGGCTTGACGACCAACAACCGCTCTCGGTCTTATATTGCAAGCTCTCGGAGCCGAACGTTACGACCGAAGCCTCGCCTCAAACCATATTTGAGGCCTATCAAACCATCTTCGGTCTGAGCGGCCGGATCGGCGCCCGCGCCTGCGGCGTCATCGCCTCCGATTTGCGGACCGTCACGCCCGAGTGGATTGACCGGCTCGTCCGTCCGGCGCTCGAAATGGGCTTCGACCTCGTCGCGCCCCTCTATGCGCGCCACAAGTGGGAAGGCCTCCTCAACCGCAGCGTCCTCTCGCCCCTCAGCCGCGCCCTTTACGGCAAACGGATCGAAAACCCCATGGGGCCCGATTTCGGCCTTTCTGGTAAACTGATGCGCCGCATTCTCGACGACTATGCGGATCTCCGCCGTGGTTCTCCCCGGCAGCCGCTCGCCTCTCTCGCTTCAATCGCCATCCAGGGCAATTTTCAGATCTGCCAGGCGCACGTTGGCGCACGCACACATCCGCTGGCGGAAGGAACAGACGTCAGCTCGTTGCTCGCGCAGGTCCTCGGCCCGGTCTTCGTCGATATGGATCGCCATGCGGCGGTTTGGCAGAGAGTTCGAGGTTCCCAACCGGTTCCCGATTTTGGCGAACCCGAGCCTCCGCCCGCGGAAACGGGCGCGGTCGACGTCCGCCGGATGATCGACTCCTTCAAGTTGGGCGCTGCCAACCTGCAGGACGTCTGGTCCCAGGTGCTGCCGCCTACCACCTTGTTCGAAATTCGCAAGCTGTCGCGGCAGCCTCCCGATCAATTCCGGATGCCGGACAGCCTGTGGGTTTGGATCGTCTACGATTTTGCTCTGGGACATCGTTTTCGCGCCATCAACCGCGATCATCTGCTCCGGTCCTTTACCCCGTTGTATCTGGGTTGGATCGCTTCATATGCGCTCGAAATGGAGAACGCCGACTCGGCCGCTGTGGAAGCGCGGCTGGAACGCCTGGCCCGGGCTTATGAAACGGGCAAGCCGTACCTGGTTTCGCGCTGGCGCTGGCCCGATCGCTTCAATCCGTAACCGTTCGGCAGAGAAGGAGGAGTAATCGCATGTGGCAACAAGTAGAACAAGCCTTGAGCCAATCGACGACCCGGGTGTTGAGCCAGATAGCCAGCCTGCTGCCGGGAATCGTCGCGCTCATTCTGGCCGTGCTGATCTCGCTCGCTCTCGGCGCGATTCTCGCCAGCATTTTGCAGCGTTCGCTCAACAGCATCGATTTCGACGAACGCGTGCTCCGATGGGGCTTCCAATCCATCGCCGATTGGTCCCCCGGCAAGAGCCCTACCTTGCTGGTGGCGCGCGTCGCCGCCTGGACGGTGATCTTTACCGGATTCCTGATCGGCGTCTCGGCCTTCGATCTGACGCTGACCTCGGCGCTCGTGCTCCGTTTTCTGGAATACCTACCGAACGTCTTGATCGCCGTTGTGGTGCTGCTGGTCGGCAGCCTCATTGCCCGATTTCTCGCGCGTAGCGTGCTGATCGGGGCCGTCAACATGAACCTGCAATATGCAAGGCTGTTGAGCGCGGGCGTACGGTGGATGGTGATGGTGCTGGCTGTCGCCATGGCGCTTGAGCACCTCGCTATCGGCGGCGGCATCATCCGCTTAGCGTTCGGCATTTTGTTCGGGGGCATCGTATTCGCGCTGGCCTTAGCGGTCGGCCTGGGCTCCAAAGAGTTGGTCACACGCTCGCTCGAACGGGAAGCGACGCGGTCGGCGGCGGCATCCGTCGATGAACCGGTTCGGCACCTCTAACCAGGACCTGTCTCGTCGACGTTAGAATGTCCCTTGGACCTCACGGAACTCGTTTATCGCAACGCGGTCGAATCCATTCGCCGTTGCTGTGGTCCGTGGGGCCTGAAGGCGTCGGGCCGCGACGTGGGCCATCACCAGGTCTGGGCCCGCGACAGCATGATCGCGTCTCTCGGGGCGCGGTTGGTCGATGAACCGGAAATTCAAAATGCACTGCGGGCAAGCGTTGCTTTGTTGAAGCGCAACCAGGCGCCCAACGGCGCGATTCCCAACAACGTCGATTGCGCCACGCTCCGGCCCAACTTTCGCGCCTATGCCGATGGCGGACTCTGGTGGACCATTGGCAGCATGCTGCTTGAGCCGGACGAATCTGCGGTGAGAGCGGTCCTGCGCTGGTACGACTGCCAGGACGTCGATCAGAGCGGCCTTCTGAGCATGCAGGAAAGCTCTGACTGGCAGGACCTTTTCTGCACTCGCGGCAAGGGTCTCTACCTCAATTGTCTCTACGTTCTCGCGCTGCGCTCCGCGGCCAGGCTCTTGGCGGAGTCCGATCGGGATACAGCGGCGCGCTACAGTGCTGCGGCTGCGAGAGCCTCGGAGGCCATTAATGCCTGGTTCTGGTATTCCGGCGACGGTAACATGCTACGCCATATCTCGCACACGTTCTCCACCGAGAGCCCGCCCGATCGGGATTCACTCGGACGGAAACGATGGATTCCGGAGAAACGCTATCTCACCGAGCAATCCTACTATCTGCCCTACCTTGGGTTTCGCGCCGTCGGCGAATGGTTCGATTCGCTCGGGAATCTGCTGGCCATCCTAGCCGGCATTGCCGACGCGCGGCAGACCGCGATCATCTTGGACTTCATGGCGCGCCGGGTCGTGGACGCCGGGCCCGTGCGTAGCTTGACGCCAGTGGTTCAGCCGGGCGATCCCGATTGGCGCGATTACTATGGCATGCTCAACACGCCGCATCATTATCATAACGGCGGCATATGGCCCTTCATCGGCGGATTCTACGTTGCCGCTCTCATCGCCGCCGGGCGCCTGGAAGAGGCGTCAAACGCTTTCCACTGGCTCGCCGAACTGAACCGAAGCGGCGAATTCAACGAGTGGCATCACGGCGAAACCGGCGAGCCGATGGGCGTCCGCGATCAAGCCTGGTCCGCGGGTATGTACCTGTTCGCACACGATTGCGTCCACGCAGGGCGCGTGGAGCTGTGAGATCCCAGTGGCTTCACTTCTGGATCAGCGGCGCGTCTCTTGAAACTTTTCCCCCTTGGCCGTGCGGCGTCGCTGCGCCGGCCGCGACAGCCGCCGGCGGATCCTCTACAGGAGATAGTCGCGGAGTTCAACGTGCCGCGCGGACGTTCACGGAACTCTCCGCGATTTCCGTTAGCTTCTTGTCCGCCGCGACCTCTTCCTGCAGCGTATTTTGCAGCAGCAGCGCCGCATCTGCGTAACCTAACCGCTGCGCAAACGTGCGCGCCGTGCCGTAGCCTGAAATCTCGTAATGTTCCACACGCTGCGCTGCCGCGATGATTGCAGCGTCCTTCACATCTGAAGCCCCTTCGGCGCTCACCATCTCTTCTCCCTCGCGCAGAAGGCCTTTCATCGCTTCGCACGTTTCCCGTTCCGGAGTGCGGTTGATCTGCTTGAAGACACGCTCCAGCCGGTCAACCTGTTGTTGCGTCTCGGTCAGATGCTTTTGCAGAGCCTGCTTCAAGTTCGGCGAGTTCGCTGCATCGATCATTTTCGGCAGTGCCTTCGTGATCCGCTTCTCGGCATCGTAAAGGTCTTCGAGTTGGTTCACAAGGAGATCTTCTAAGGAGTTGAATGTTTGGTTTCCAAAAAGACTCATAGATAATTCCTCCCTGTCTTGGATGACTGCGCGTGACGAGCCACTGTTTGCAGGAGCCCACGCCCATTTCAAACTGAGACTTTGTGCACCCGCCCGTCATTCACGCCCTCGGGGCAGCTTCGGCAGTTTCGGCGGCCGCGGACCGTGACGCGTCAGATTGCCTAGCGGAGCATAGGTGAGTTGCACTCCAGCGCGCGCGGATCGGAGCATCAACCCCCCGCGGCTCATGTCCCCGCGGCCGACAAATTCCTCCGGGAAGAGCAGCCGATGCGCGAAGACGCGGAACATCGGCTCCAGATATCTCAGCGTGGCGATGCTCCCGAGCAATACGAAATCGCAGTTCGGCCCTGCAATCTCGTCGAGCGTCCGGCACCCCTTTTCCAGTGGTTCCCGGTAGCGCGGATCGGCGGCGTCGATCGGAACGGACGCAATCTGCCGAAGATGCTCGACGGTGATCGTCGTCTCCGGCGGCAGCAGTCCGTATCCTGACGTGATTACGAAGGATCCGGGGATTCCCGCCGGCGGCGCGGCGAACGCGGCCGCATACGCCAGCTTTCCGCGAAAATACAACCCGCTAATGAATGCGAAGGCTTCCCCCAGAGATGCCCCATCGCTTCGCAGGCGCCTCGCGAGATCGAATTGAGTTGCGGGCTGCAACAGCAACTTCGCACGCAGCCCGCCGCTGTTCGCCGGAGAGAGCAGGAAAATTCGCCGGCGTTCCGGTGCGGCCTCACCCAATCGCGCTCCCTTCCGCCTCCGCCCACGGCTTCACCACAAACTGGTCGTTCTCGTCCCGCGAGACCACATACAGTTCGTCATACCCCTCGCTCGGGCTCGGACGCTCCAGCCGTTTCAAAGTTCCGCCGATACCAGCGACGGGTATCTTGGCGGCGCCCTCGCGCTGCGCGTTGCGCCGGATGGCGTCGCCGAATTGAATATCGAAGAAGAATCCCGTCACCCGAAACCCGGCTCGTTTCGCCGCTTCGATGTAGACCGCGCGATCCGTTGCACGCACGTTTGTGTTGTCAATGGCGAACGGTTGACCTGTCTTTAGACAGGCATGCAGGAGCATCCGCTCGCGGTGCCGCGTCTTCAGCAGGTCCAGGCTGATCCGGACGTGCGTATCGCAGAATCGCTCCCGGTAAAAGGTGCTCTTCCCGGCTCCTTGTATCCCGATTAAAATCAACGCCTCCATGCTCGTCGGGCCGCCTCGGTGACCACCCCGCTTCGATCTTAGCGAGTCCGGGAGCCCTGCCGTGCCTGAGACTGTCCATTGTCTGACGCGCCACCTCGCCCTGCTCTCGATTGACGTGCGATCGTAAACCGATTCCCGCCGGACGTTTCCATCTCGGCATGTGAATTGCTCGAAACAAACCTAGCCCTCCCCTTCGGAGCAACTATGAACAATGCGAAGTTTGAAGATCTGTTCAACCGGCAACTGGACGAGTTGTTTGATGCCGAAAGCCAGATCGCCGCGGGCCTGCCCAAGATGATTGCGGCGGCTTCCTCGGAAGATCTGGCTCGTGCTCTTCAGGAGCACCTGGATCAAACCAAGGAACAGATCCGCCGCTTGGAAACCATCTTCGAGGCCATGGGCGACCAGCCCGGTAGTGGCAAATCCGCCGGCATGGCGGGGCTGATTACCGAAGGCGATCGGCTTGTCGCCGACCTTCAGAAATCACCCGTACTGGATGCCGGTCTGATCGGCGCCGCTCAGAAGGTCGAGCAGTACGAGATCGCCGCTTATCGCATGGCGCGCGGCATTGCGGAGATTCTGTCCCAACAGGATACTGCCGACCTCTTGCAGGAAACGCTGGACGAAGAGATGGCCATGGCTGAAGACCTCGAAGATTTCGCCGAAGCCATTCTCACCGGTGAGGACCCGGGTGAAGAACTCGAGACTGAAATCGGAATGAGCGGCTCCGAGCCGGCTTAGTCGCCCTTGAGCAAGCCCGGGATCTTCTTCATCGCCGACTGAATTTCCGCCGTCAGCGCCTGGGTCTCCTCCGTCTCCGGAAGCGCTTTGAGCGTCTCCAACGCCTCCTTGCACATCACCGCTTGGCGCTCCGGCCGCCCCATACGTTTCGCGCAAAACAGGTCCGATCCGTCGTACAACAGTTTTGCCATCCCGAAAAAGAAGGGGTTTTTCTCGACCGGCGCCTCCGTTCCTTGATACCGCGCCTTGGCCTTCAATAAGTCACTCTCTCCGAGCGCGCGTGAGAGCGCTAGAATTACGCCTCGTTCCAGCATTGCGCGCTGCAGGGTCTCCCGCTCGGCGTCGCTCAACCATGTCCCGCAGGAGATCTTCTCCAGTTCGATGGGCGCCGCCGTGTTTCCCGGTGGAAATCCAAAGCTTAACGGCGCCAGCGCGACGTGTGGTCCCTGGGCCTCGAAAACGGCCTGCGTGAATTCGAGCGCCGCGCTCGCCGCCATGCCTCGAAGGTTGGCCGCGTCGCTTCGGAAACCGCTCGGATTGACCTCGCTCCCCGACTGGTAGGCGTTCGCCAAGTCGCCCAGTCCCTTCATCACGCCCGCCGATACCACCAGGTGCAGTATCCTTGCGCGCGCAGCAAATTCGTTATCTCCTTGACTGAGTTCACGCAGCGTCGATTGCGCCTTCAGCATGTCGCCCGTACGGTAGCTCTCCCGTGACACCGCCCAGAAGAAAGCGGGGCTGCCCGGCTTTATGGGCGGGGGCCCGCTGCTGCAGCCGGCTACCAGGATTGAAACTACGGCCAAACCCAAAACCGCCTGTCTGTCCATACGTCACCTCCCGACCCTGCTTGCACTATAGGACCTGTTGATCTGAAATTCAAGGCCCCCCTTCGGGAGACTACAATCCCTAGAGGAGGTTGACTTTGCCCACAAATTCCGCGACTCGCCGCCAGTTGCTGCAACGCACCGCCCTCGCCGTCGGCGCCACTGCCCTGGTTTCACCCAAAGCGAATCCCCAAGCCGCCGCCGAGGCGTCCCCGTGCATGCACTTCTTTCCCCCCGGGTTCCGCAACCAGCGCATCAAAACCTCCGGCGCCGAGATCAACGCCGTGATCGGCGGATCCGGGCCTCCCGTCCTTCTGTTTCATGGCGCGCCGCAATCGGTAATCACCTGGCGGCTCATCGCTCCCGATCTCGCCAAGGACTTCACCATCGTGATGTGCGACCTCCGCGGCTACGGCGATTCCAGCAAGCCCCCCGATCAGCCGAAGCATGCCAGCCAATCCAAGCGGCCGATGGCGCTGGATGGCGTCGAAGTGATGGAACACATTGGGTTTCGCCAGTTCCTGATGGTAGGCCATGACCGCGGCGGACGCGTCGGCCGCCGCATGGCCCTCGATCACCCCGATCGCGTGCAAAAGCTCGTCGTCATGGACATCGTCCCCGCGCACTATCTCTACTCACACGTCACCATCGACTTCGTCCAGGCCTATTTTCACTGGTTCAACTACCTCCGCCCCGCCCCCGGGCCGGAAAACGAGCTCAAAGCCGCCAATGACGCGCAACTCGCGCGCGCGACTAGCGATGTGCAGCGCGAATACCTGCGCCACAACACCGACCCGCTGATGCTTCACGGAATGTGCGAAGATTACCGCGCCTCGGCGTCCATCGATCTCGAACTCGACGCCGCCGATAGCAAGGCCGGCAAGAAAATCCAGTGCCCGCTGTTAACGTTGTGGGCCGCCACCGGCGCCATGGGCCGCCTTTACGACGTGCTCGGGATCTGGAAAGAGGAAGGTGTGAACGTCTCCGGCAAAGGCCTCCCCGGCAACCACTCGCTCCAGGAGAGCGCCCCCAAAGAGACCTTGGCCGAATTGCAGCAGTTTTTACGAGGCTAGTGGCGCAGGCTTAGGGCCTGCGACCCTTACAGCCCTTCGTCCATGTCGTGCCGCGGTACCGCCGCGTCGTGCGCAGGCTCGCGCGCCGTCCCCAGCCGGCAGATCAGCAGCTCGCGTTCGTAGACCATCTCCGCCGGCAGATGATCGTGCAGCGCCAGGAAGAGCTCCTCGTGGGCGATCACTTCGCTCCGCCACGCCGTCTTATCGAACGCCTGCAGTTCTTCGAAGGTCTCCCGCGGAAACGATTCCAGCCCCTTCCACTCGATGTCCTCGTATCGGGGCATCCATCCGATCGGTGTCTCTCTCCCCAGAGCGCGCCCCCGCGCCCGGTCGACGATCCACTTCAGCACCCGCATGTTCTCCGAAAAGCCGGGCCACAGGAATTTTCCGTCGGCGCTCTTGCGGAACCAGTTCACCTGAAAGATCCGCGGCGACTCGCTCAGCCCGTGCTGCATCGAAATCCAGTGGCGGAAATAGTCTCCCATGTGATACCCGCAGAACGGCAGCATCGCCATCGGGTCGCGCCGCACTTGCCCGTGGCCGCCCACCGCGGCCGCCGTCATCTCCGACCCCATCGTTGCCCCGATGTACACGCCGTGCGTCCAGTTGAACGCCTGGTAGACGAGCGGGATGTTCGTCGCCCGCCGTCCGCCGAATATAAAGGCGCTGATCGGCACCCCGTGCGGATCTTCCCACGCCGGGTCGATCGTGGGGCACTGTGACGCCGGAGCGGTGAAGCGCGCATTCGGATGCGCCGCCTTGGCGCCAGTCTCCTTCGCGATCTGCGGAGTCCAGCGCTTTCCCTGCCAATCCAGGCACTCGGCCGGCGGCTCGTCCGTCATCCCTTCCCACCACACCCCGCCTTCCGGCGTCAGCGCCGTGTTGGTGAAAATCGCGTTCTTTGCAAGCATCGCCATCGCGTTCGGGTTCGTCTTCATCGACGTCCCCGGCGCCACCCCGAACAGCCCGGCCTCCGGATTGATCGCCCGCAGCCGCCCGCTGGCGTCCGGCCGGATCCACGCGATATCGTCCCCGACCGTCCACACCTTCCAGCCCTTAAACGACGTCGGGGGAATCAGCATCGAGAAATTCGTCTTCCCGCACGCGCTCGGAAACGCTCCCGCCACGTACGTCTTCTCTCCATGCGGATCCTCCACCCCGAGAATCAGCATGTGCTCCGCCATCCACCCTTCGTCGCGCGCCATATTCGACGCAATCCGCAGCGCAAAGCACTTCTTCCCGAGCAGCGCGTTTCCGCCGTACCCCGATCCGTAGGACCAGATCTGCCGCGTCTCCGGAAAATGCACGATGTACTTTTCCTTGTTGCAGGGCCACGGCACGTCCTTCTGCCCCGGCGCCAGCGGCGCCCCGACGCTGTGCACGCACGGCACCACGCGCTTGGTGTCGCGGTCGATCTCTTCGAATACCGCCTTACCGATCCGCGCCATGATTCGCATGTTCACTACGACGTACGGCGAGTCCGTCAACTGCACGCCGATCTGCGACATCGCGGCGCCCACCGGCCCCATGCTGAAGGGCAACACGTACATCGTGCGGCCGCGCATCGATCCGTTGAACAACTCCTTCAGCTTCCGCCGCATCTCGAACGGGTTCACCCAGTTGTTCGTCGGCCCTGCGTTGTCTTTCGACAGCGAACAAATAAATGTGCGATCTTCGACACGAGCGACATCACCCGCATCCGACCGCGCATAGTAACAGTTCGGCCAGAGATCCTGGTTCAGCTTCAACAGCGTCCCGCTCTCCACCATCTGTGCGCAGAGCGTGTCGTATTCCTGCTGGGAGCCATCCACCCAGTGGATATAGGCGGGCTTCGTAAGCTCTGCGATTTTGGCAACCCACCGCAGCAGGTGCTTATTCTCGCTCAATGGAACCGCCGGATCTCGTGTGAATTGTAAGTTGGCTATAGTCATGGATCTGAAGGGCAGAAAAGACGCCAAATTATAAATTTTATCACCGCCCCAAGCTCGCCAGGAATTGTGGGTATACTGCATCAGGAGGCGGGATGGCTCAGCGGTGGATCTTCGCATTTAGCGGACTGGTCTTGAGCATCCTCGTCGCGCCGATGCAGGCCCAGTGGCTCAGCTACCCCACCGCCAATGTTCCGCGAACGCCTGACGGCAAACCGAATCTGGCGGCGGCGTGCCCGCGCTCACCCGATGGCAGGCCCGACCTCTCCGGCCTGTGGGTGACCGAACCGAAGCGCGAAGCGACTCCGAATTTCCCCGGCTGCGAACCCACCGCCGCCGAGTTCGCCGAAATCGGCGCGAGTCTGAAGGGCGGTTTGCCATATCAGCCCTGGGCCGCCGACTTGGTCAAGAAGCGCCGCGCCGAGCTTCGCCTCCACGACCCGCTCTCGTACTGCCTGCCCGTCGGCCCCATCCGTCTGCACACCTGGTCGACGCCGCGCAAGGTGGTGCAAACCCGCGGCCTCGTCGTTATATTGAATGAACTGAACGCGAGCTATCGCCAGATCTTCACCGACGGCCGTCCTCTCCCGGTTGATCCCAACCCATCCTGGAACGGCTACTCCACCGGCAAATGGCAAGGCGACACGCTGGTTGTCGAGACCATCGGTTTCCGTGACGGCCTCTGGCTCGACAGCACCGGCAACCCGCTCACCGACGCCGCCAGGCTCACCGAGCGCTTCCGCCGTCTCAACTACGGCCGCATGGAAATCGAGATTACCGTCAACGACCCCAAAGCGTACACCAAGCCCTGGACTTTCAAGCTCTATCAGGCCATCAAGCTCGACACCGACCTGCTCGACTTCATCTGCAACGAAAACGAGCGCGACACCAGACATCTGCTGGTGCAGTAACGTCCTCAGCAGATCGCCGATTATCCGGTTAGGGGCAGGTCGGAGACCTGCCCCACAAGGCTTACTAGTCATTATGGAGCGACCAACCGCCGATTCGCAGTAGCGCGGGTTACGCTGCGAAGAGGTGAATCCAGCGGCGCAGAGCCGCATACGAAAGGAGTTGGTCGCCAA
>Ga0335079_10001243_pt1 | contig 29099 bp, 29 predicted proteins | sample Lox_Sample_33_FD_206719 | JGI IMG/M metagenome (GOLD analysis project Ga0335079, IMG submission 206719) | Soil microbial communities from Loxahatchee National Wildlife Refuge, Florida, United States - Lox_Sample_3.3 | ecosystem: Environmental > Terrestrial > Soil > Wetlands | place: USA...
CCACAGAGCTATCGACGGATACACGGCCTTTCCCCACGATGCGTCCCGTAAAACGACGATGCGATTCGGGGTTCGTCAGGGGAATCCGGTCGCCCGTTGCGCCCGATCCCTCGGCTTGGGCTTCGAATGTCAGATGCGCGGCTCCATTCTGCGCATCTACCTGCACTTTATCTCCGCGTCTGACATCCAATGGTCTGGCAAGTTCGCTCAAGCGGACCGGCGCTCCGGAATGGATCAGAGCACGCGTCCATTTGCCGGCCACCTGATCGAGCGATACGGCGAAATCCCTGGCGCCGGGGATGGTTTCGCGATGTTGAATGGCGATGGCGTCCGCCGCAATTTCCTCACCCGGGGGTAGATCGCGCAGGGCGACGATGCGATCGGCCGTCTGGTGAACACTGACCCGCGCCCAAATCGAAAACTGGTGGACACCGCCGTATCGCACAGATCCGTTCCACCACTGGCCCGTCGCCCCATTGCGAAGCTGACTCGGCGGAAAAGTGATCTCACCGTCCGGCACGGGCGTCCGGCTCCAGTCCAGAATCGAAATCTCGGCTGCTGGTAGCGCTGCTTGCATCGCTGCCAAAGCTTGCTTGAGATCGAGCGGGGCCGCCTTGCGCTCGACGCAGATGGCCGAACCGGGAGGCGCGAGGTGAAAGCGCTCAGCCAGCCGGGTGAGCTCCGGCACGCGAAAGACGCGAGACGCCCCAAGGGCCGGCGCCATCGCCAGCGGAGTGCCGGCGTCCACGGTGTCCAATCCGGGGAACGACGGCGCCAGATCGCCAGCCGTCACCTGGTCAGACGCCGGGTTCACCGCCAGGCAACTGGCCAGCAAGAATGCGCCTAGCGCGCTCATCGGCTGAGATTATTGACCTGTTGGTACATGTTATCGGCCGCCTGGACCACCTTGGAGTTGGCCTCATATCCGCGCTGCGCCACGATCAGGTTGATGAATTCCTGGACCACGGAGACGTTGGATTGTTCGGTGTACCCCTGCATCAAGGTGCCCAGGCCCTCCGGCCCTCCCGGTGACGCTATGGTGGGATCTCCGGAGGCATCCGTGGGAGTGTAGAGATTGTTGCCCAGGCCGTTCAGCCCTCCCGCGTTCGGAAAGTTGGCCAGCTGGATCTGCCCGGCTTGTTGGGTTGCGCTCTGGTTGGGCATGCTGTAACTGACCGTGCCGTCAGCAGCGATCATTACGGACTGCGCTTCGGCGGGGATGGTGATCTGGGGTTGGAGCGCGTTTCCGTTCGCGTCCACGACGTTACCGTTCTTGTCCAGTTGAAAATTGCCGGCGCGCGTATAAGCCTGCTCCCCGTTGGGCAGGAGCACCTGGAAAAACCCTTTGCCCTGGATTGCGATATCGAAGGTGTTGTTAGTCTGGGAGAAAGAGCCTTGCGACAACACCACCTCGTTGCCCGAGGGGCGGGTTCCCAAGCCCAATTGCAGACCCGCGGGCACGACCGTCTGCTGTCCAGCCGCGGCCCCGGGCTGCACCATCGTTTGATACATCAAGTCCTGAAACTGCACGACGCGCTGTTTGTAGCCGACCGTATTGGCGTTGGCCAGATTGTTGGCGATGTTGTCGACGTTCAGTTGTTGTGCCGTCATTCCGCTGGCGGCGCTGTACAGTGCTCGAATCATAAATTCTCCTTATTAAGACCAAACCCTAAGAACCAACCTTGGCGACTTGTTCCACTGCTTGCCGGTTCATCTCCGCCCCTAAGGAAACCGCCTTTTGCAACATCTCGAACTGGCGCATGACGCTGATTAGCCGCACGGCCGATTCGGAGGTGCCGGCGTTAGATCCCTCGAGTTGCCCCTGCTCGACCGCTGCGCCGGTGGCCGCCGCCGGAGTGACGGACGGATTCCCGGCTTGAAAGTAATTGCTTCCGTGTTTCACCAGGCCGGCAGTGCTGGTGAAGTCGGCGATCTGCAGTTGTCCTACGATGGCCCCATCCTGTGTTACGGTCCCATCGCCGGCGATCTGTATGGTGCCGGTTCCCTGCAAGGTCAGACTGTTGCCGGAAGTGTCGCGGACCGGGTAGCCCTCCGCCGTGACGAGCTGGCCGCTCTTTGCCAGACGGAAGCTGCCGTCGCGGGTATACAAGGCCCCGCTGGGGCCGCTTACGGCGAAGAACCCCTTTCCCGAGAGCGCCACGTCCAGCGGGTTCCCCGTAGAACGGAGCAGGCCTTGGGAAAAATCCGTCCACGGCCGTTCCACTACCGGCATGGTGGACGCGGGGCTCGAATCCGCCTCCGGCGCCACGTACAAGCTGTAGAACTCGCGGTCACACTTGAATCCTCCGGTGGTCGAGTTGGCGACATTATTGGCCAGCATCTCGAGCGATTCCATGCGCGACCGAAGGCCGCTGGCCGCGACGGCGGTCAAAGGGTCCATGACAGCCGACTGTATTGCACGGCACGGGCCGTAAATCAAAATAATATTTAAATATCTCAAAACCTTTAACTCTCGAACGATGAGCAATGTGAGGAGCCGCTCAGGGCGCGCCAAGCCTTTGCCGCACGGACGGCCATCCGGCAATTTCTTGCCGCGTATCGAGCCTGATCTACTGAAAAACCAACACGCGCGAACGGCCCCCAATCTGCATCAGTCTGCCGCGTGACGGTTTCGACCTCGCATCTTGGATTGCCGGCCTTTCTACTCAAATTGGCAACCGGCCCTGTGACCGAAGGCGGCCAAGCCAAACACTCTGTCGAGGCCGCTGGCACGCCGCAGCGACCTACCCGCGGGCCACATTTTTCGAAAACGTGGGAAGACCTGGTAGCGGAACAAAACGAACAAGAGGACAGTCCACCACAACAACGAGCTACCCTGCTTCCGCCGACTCCACTGCTTCTAAATATCAAGCCGGATCTCGGGGAAGCCGCGCACCTCAAGACATCCGTGGAGCCCGCTTTGACCGGAACAGCTGTAGCCGCGAAAAGTTTAGGGAACGGCGCCGAGCCGTCGGGCGGGGAAGAGCCGGATGCGACGCAGGCGCCTGCGAACGGCACATCTCCAAAGCACCCGCAGACGCCCGGTGAAAATTTTATGCAGAAGCAGTCCATCCGCGTAATCGACGGGGTCCGGGTGGTACGAGCTTTGGCGAATGCCCAGGTTCCGGCTTCGGCGCCCACGCAGACAGGCATTCGGTCTCTGCCGCCGGGCGTTCCCGCCGAGACTCGCAAATCCCCGCGGCCATCCGCAGCTGCGACGCCGGCCGGTCCAGGTCCCGATGCTTCCCCGGCCCGAGAAATCGTGTCCGCTACGGTGGCTTCCGAGAACCTGCAGTTGCCGGATACGAGAGCTTCAATCGTTTCGGGCCCGGCAATGGGGGCTCCGGTTTCGACACAGATTGCCAACTCGAATGGGGTAACGCCAATCCTCGTGAACGCGGAGACCTCCCGCATATTTAAAGCCCGAACACCGGTTGGGGCGGCGTTGCGGTCGGAGCCAGCGCTGGGAAAGGCGCCGGTCTTCGCGGGTTCGACCGCGGTCACGGAAAACCTGCGCGAGGACGACGGTCAGCCGTTGCAACCGGCGCCAGCCACCGGCCCGGTTACGCCAACCTCCGAGGGCGCACCTGAGGCAAGTAGGATCCTTTTCGACCATCCTTCGCCGGTGGATTTCCTGGAGACTCGAAACCTGGCGGCACCTCCGCGTTCTGCCGAAGGCCGCGTGCCGGTGGCGTCGCCAGAACGCGCGCCTGAAGGGTCCCCTGAGGTTTCGCCCGGCCGCAGTTCTTCCGAGCCAGGAACGACCTCACGCGAATCGACACCCGCTCCAGCCGTCAAATCGGATCCCAACGTAGAGCCGCCAACTCTGGCTTTTGCGGCCCGGTTAACGGTGCTTGCGGCGCCCGATACTCCATCAGAAGCCGCGCCGGAACGGCCAGGTCGAACATTGACGGCTGCCATTTCCCCGCAGGCGCGGGATCCTCATTCCGCCGGCGAGATGCCTCTCCCTGATCAAGCGGTAACCGAAGGCCAGCCGCGTTCTGCGCCGGATAACCATCCCGTGCCGGGCAACCATTCCGCGCCGCCCGAACCCCATCCGGCGTCGAGAAGTGACGAGGCGGAAAGAACCCGGTCCGCGCCGGACTCGAATTCCGTTCCCACTTCACCGGCCGGCACTCCCTCTCTGAGTAACGGCTCGACAACGGTTGCAGGCCCCGTGTCCGAACACCCTCCCGTGCCGCCGAGGGCGGCACCGCCTGAGCCCATGCAGCCGGTAGTCCGCACGGAAGCCGAAACTCAGCCGGAAACGGCCAAGCTCGTTGCACCCGCGCGTGAGATTCAAGTTCAGGTCAATCGCGGGGAGCAGCGCGTGGACGTGCGGCTCACCGAACGAAGCGGAGAGGTGTTGGTGGCGGTACGTACGCCCGACACGCAATTGGCGGGCACGCTGCGCGAGGATTTACCGTCACTTTCGTCGCGGCTCGAACAGTCCGGATTCCGTACCGAGACATGGCATCCGGCCGTGAACGCTTCCGAGAATCGGTTTCGCTCGGCAGAGTCCCACTCCCCCGGCAATTCGCCCGAAGATTCCAATCGATCCCGGCAGGGCGGGCAAGAGCAACAGCAATCGCCGCCGCGCCAGCCCAAATCTCCGGCACTCAAGGCCGGCAACAGTTCACCCCGAAAGGAATTCGCATGGATCATGTCACAACTTCCCTAAACCCGCTTCCGGCAGCGCAATCAGAGCCCGCACCCGTTACCTCGCCCCGGTCGGCGCGGAAGGGGCCGAGCGCCGCCACGCCAGTTTTTCGGGCGCTCTTCACCACTGCCTCGACGGCCACGGCGCCGGCTGCCAAGCTGGCGGCCACAACCCCGGTTGCCACACCAGCGGCCACTTCCAACGCGGCGCCGGCATCTGCTCCATCCACAAGTGCGCCCACGGCCGAATCGGTCTTCGGTGCCAATCCGTTTGAGTCCAATCCGGTGGGCTTCAACCCGGATGGCAGCCAGTTTAGTTACAACCCCGTCTATTTCGCTACCGCGAGCACCGCCCAGCAGGTGGCTCAGATGCTGGGAGGAACAGTCATCGAGAGCAATGCGCTTGCACCCAACGCCCAGCAGCAGCCCAACCTGATGGTGCAAATGCCGGATGGGCGCACGATCAACGCGGGCCTGGTGGCGTCGTTCTACACCCACGGCTATCCGCAATCGTACGTTGACGGCCTGATCGACAGCGAAATCAACGGAACCGCCTCGTAAGGAGACTCGCATGACACCATCCATCAACCCTTCCACTTCCACGTCGCAGACCAGCACCACTGGCACCAGCCAGTCCTCGGCCGCTCCAGCCGCGCCGGTTACCGAAAACATGTTCCTGCAGCTCCTGGTCGCGCAACTGCAAAACCAGGACCCCATGAACCCAACCGATAGCACCCAGTTTGTGACTCAATTGGCGCAATTCCAGCAAATGGAGCAATCCATGAACATGGGCCAGGACATTTCCGCGATGCGTCAGGATCTCGACCAAATCGTACAGGCCAGCAGCAGCACGGCCACTCAGCAGTCTTAATAGGAGATTAATATGTTTACGTCCTTTTCTTCTGCTCTATCGGCGTTGAACGCCACTTCCACCGCCATTGACGTAGTCGGCAACAACCTGGCCAACATGAACACGCCCGGTTTCAAGACCAGCCAGATGGTTTTTAGCGACCTGGTGACGGAATCGCTGGGCGCCGGCTTGGGCTCCACTCAGGTCGGGTTCGGCACCAGCACGCCGATGACGGTCCGGGAGTTCACCCAAGGCGCCATCCAGACCAGCGCCGGGGTGCTGGACGCCGCGATCCAGGGCAACGGCTTCTTTGTCGTTCAGGACAGCAACGGAAACCCTCTGTACACGCGGGCCGGCAATTTCCAGACGGATGCGGAAGGCAACCTGCTCACTGATATGGGCGATAAGGTGCAAGGGTGGACCACGATTGACCCCGCCACCGGCGCCGTCGATACCAATGGCCCCATCGGTAACATTGTGGTTCCGGTGGGTTCGGTCGCGCCCCCCACCGCTACCACCCAAATAACGGCAGATCTAAATCTGAACGCATCCGCGACGGCGGATAGCACCTCCACCTTCACTGTGCCGGTAACGGCGTACGACAGCCTGGGCAACCCCCACGTTATGACCCTGAATTTCCAGAAGACTGGCTCCAATCAATGGAGCTACGACGTAACCATTCCCGGCGAGGACATCTCCGGAGGTACCGCCGGAACGCCGTTCGACACGGGCGCTAGCGGGACGCTCACCTTCAACCAGAACGGCCAGCTCACCGATCCCCCTTCGGGAAGCCCGATCTCTATTGCCGTTACTGGCCTGGCAGACGGGGCGGCCGACATGAATATCTCGTGGAACCCCTACGAAAGCTCGGGGAACGCCCGGATCACGCAGTTCGGCCAGCCGTCCGAATCGTCGGCGACTTCCCAAAATGGAGAGGCGGCCGGACAGTTGGTCCAGGTTGGCCTGGCGACCGGAGGCACCATTTTGGCCCAGTATACCAACGGCGCACAGCTGGTGGTCGGGCAGGTAGCGTTGGCCAACATCCGAAACCCCGACAGCCTAATTGCTGTCGGCGATAACAACTACCAGCTCAGCTCGCGTACGGCCGCGCCCTCGGTAGGCATGCCGAATACGGGCGGCCGCGGCACCATCCAGGGCGGCTCGCTCGAAGCTTCCACCGTTGACATCGCCACCGAGTTCACCAACTTGATCGTGTATCAACGCGGCTATGAGGCCAATGCCCATGTCATCACGACGGCTGACCAACTGAGTCAGGACACTATCAACTTAATCCGGTAATCCGCCGATGACTCCTCAGGAAGAGATAGCGCCGGTGGGCGAAGTACCGGTCGAGGTCGAAGTCGAACTCGACCGGCGCCTGATGACGACACGCGATGTGCTCGAACTCACCGAAGGCAGCGTGATGGCCACCTCGCGATCGGCCGGCGAAAATATCGACATCTACATCGGCGGCGTGCTATGCGGCTCCGGTGAGATTGTGGTGATCGAAAATGCGCTGGGCGTACGAATCACCGACTTCCGAGATGAGTTCTAAAGGACGGTCCGTATGGAAATGGTCGGGCAGTTGGCGGCCGTGGCTGCAGTACTGGCTCTTGCGGCTGCCAGCTCCTGGTGGTTGCGCAAGCGGGGCTTGGCCAGCCCACTCGAACCACGCAAAGGCGCTGGGCGGCGGCTGGAGAGCGTCGGGCGCCTGCCGTTAGGGCCGCAACAAACCCTGCATCTGGTGCGTTTCGGCGAGCGCGCTCTGCTGGTCGCCTCGTCGCCTGCCGGCTGCGTGTTACTGCAGTCCGTAGACTGGCGGGAAGTCGAAGGCCGCGGGGAGGTTGTGGCATGAGGTTCGCGCGCCTTTCGATTCTTCTGGCCGGCGGTCTTCCGGCGTTGGCGGCAACCGGCTCTTCCTTCTCCCTTCTCGGCATATCGCCCGGAAAAGACGCTTCTTCACTAAGCGTCCCCATGCAGATCATCCTTCTGCTGACGCTGCTGACGCTGTTGCCCGCCGCGGTGATGTCGATCACACCGTTCCTGCGCATTACGATCGTCCTTCACTTTCTGAGGCAGGCTCTGGGCACGCAATCCACTCCCTCCAACCAGGTCTTGATCGGGCTGGCGCTTTTCTTGACGATCGTCATCATGCAGCCGGTGGTGGCGGACATCTACCACCAGGGCTGGGAGCCGATGGAGGCAGGCAAACTCGCGCCGGCACAGGCGTTTGCACAGGGAGCCAAGCCCTTGCGGGCATTCCTGGCCCGTTTCGCGCGGGAGAAAGACATCCGCCTGTTTCTCGAAATCGCACACGCGCCCGCACCGCACACCCCGGCGGATCTCGACCTGACGGTGTTGATGCCGGCGTATATCCTTTCCGAGCTGAAGACGGGTTTCCAAATCGGGGCCGTATTGTTCCTGCCATTTCTGGTGATCGATTTGTTGGTCGCATCTGTCACGCTCTCCGTTGGCATGGTGCAGTTGCCTCCCGTCATGATTTCCGCCCCCTTCAAGATTCTGCTGTTCGTTCTGGTGGACGGCTGGAACCTGGTAGTTGGCTCCCTAATGAAGAGTTTTTACGGATCATGACACCGGATTCCGTAGTCGAGCTCATTCGCCAGACGTTGATGGCAACGTTCTGGCTGGCGGCCCCGTTGCTGGCCATCGCCTTCCTGGCGAGCGTGACCATGAGCCTGGTGCAGATCGCCACGTCGATGCAAGACGCCACCTTCAGCAGCATTCCGCGCTTGCTGGTCTTCCTGGTGAGCCTGCTCCTGTTGCTGCCCTGGATGATCGAGCGATCCATCTCGTACACGACCGCTTTGTTTGGAGACCTCAGCCGCTATGCCCGCTAACCTGACTCTATCGCTCGGAACACTCTACGCGTTCCTGCTGGTGCTGACGCGGGTAGGCGGCGCAGTCATTTTCGTGCCCCTGCCTGGGCTACAGAGCACGCCGATGCCGGCGCGCGCGGCGTTCGCGATGGGCGTCACGCTGGCACTCGCCGCCCGCTGGCCCGCAATCAACGCTGCCTCGATGTCCGCGGCGCGTCTGGTTGGATGGTGTGGCGCCGAGGCGGCATCCGGAATTGCCATCGGGGTGGCCTTGTCGCTGGTGCTGGAGACATTTGTGCTGGCCGCACAGGTGTGTGGATTGCAGGCAGGCTACGCCTATGCCTCCACGGTCGATCCGAATACGCAGGCGGACTCGGGCATCCTGCTGGTGTTCGCGCAATTGACGGCGGGCCTTCTCTTTTTTGCGGTGGGTCTCGATCGGGAAGTGTTGCGGCTGTTCGCCCTGAGTCTGGATCGGGTGCCGCCGGGCGCCTATATGTTGAATCCCGCTGCGGCGCAGTCACTGATCCATCTGGGAGCCAGCCTGTTTTCGGTGGGACTGCGGCTGGCGTTTCCGGTGGTGGCGTTGTTGGTCATGATGGATGTCGCGCTGGCCCTCTTGGGCCGCGTGAATGCCCAACTGCAGCTCATCTCGCTGGCATTCCCCGCCAAAATGTTGATCACCTTGCTGGTGTTGAGCTGGATCGCCTCGCGGCTGCCGCGCATGGTGCACGAAATGGGCGGCCTGGCGATCAATGCCTCCCGCCACATGTTGGGGATATGAGGCAGAATGGCGGATCAGTCGGGGAAGACCGAACAACCCACCAAGCGGCGTGTCGACAAGGCGCGCCGCGAAGGGCAGTTTCTATCCGCCAAGGACTTCGTCGCAGCCCTGCAGTTCCTCGTCTTTCTGGGCCTATTGAGCGTCGGCGGGGCGCAATGGTTTCACGCGTTCTGCCAGACGGCCCGGCGCTTGTTCACGCTCGCGTTCGCACCGGATCTCGAGCCCCGCGAGCTTACCAGGGTCGCGTGGCAACTGTTCTGGAGCCATTTTCTGCCGCTGGCGGTGGCGGGCATGGCCGTGGTGCTGGCAACTCTGGCGTTTCGTCTGGCCACCACCCGCTTTGGTATCAGCCTGAAGAAACTGGCCCCCGACCTGCAACGGCTCAGCCCGCTAGCCAAATTGCACGAGCTGCCGCGACAGAACCTGCCGGCCGTGGTTCAAGCCGTGCTGATGCTCCCCCTGTTCCTCGGCGCGGTCTACCTCATCACGCGCGAGCGGCTGGAAGCGATTTTGCTTCTGCCGCTCGAGAGCGTCGAAAGCGGTTTTCGATTCCTGGGTGTGTCGCTCATGGACCTGTTCTGGAGGGCGGCGGGGGTCTTCCTGGTTTTCGGCGCGGTCGATTTATTTCGCCAGATCCGCCGCTACCAGCGCGATTTGCGCATGTCCAAGCAGGAGATCCGCGAAGAGGCCAAGGACCTCGAAGGCAATCCTCAGATGAAAGCGCGCATCCGCCGTCTGCAGCGCGAGGGTGCGCGCCGTCAAATGATGAAAGCGGTGCCCACCGCAACGGCTGTGGTGGTGAACCCCACGCACTTCGCCGTGGCCATACGCTACCAGATGGACTCCATGGTGGCGCCTGTAGTGGTGGCCAAGGGCAAGAATTACCTGGCTCAGCGCATCCGCCAGCGGGCCATCGAGCACCAGGTGCCGATCATCGAGAATCCTCCGCTGGCGCAGGCGCTGTACAAATCCGTGGATGTCGGCCAGGAAATCCCGCCCCATTTGTACCGTGCGGTCGCCGAGATTCTGGCATACATTTTCAAGCTCATGAACGGACGGCTGCCGGGATGAAACCATGACGCCCTCAAAAACTCTTAGCGCTCCTTCGCGCCTGTTTGGAGCCATCCCGCTCGCGAGCCTCGGCGAAATGGCCGTGCCCTTAGCCGTTCTGGCGATCGTGATGGCGCTGATCACGCCATTGCCCAGTTTTGTTCTGGACCTGCTGATTGTCTCCGATCTGCTGTTGTCGGTCACGGTGATGATGGTGGCGCTATATCTGGTGCGGCCGGTCGAATTCACGTCGTTTCCGACCACCTTGCTTCTGCTCACGCTGTTTCGCCTGGCGCTGAACATTTCTTCCTCGCGCCTGATCCTGCTCAACGGCAATACCGGCACCACGGCCGCCGGCGAGGTGATTGGGGCGTTCGGCAGTTTCGTGGTGGGCGGCAACTACATCATAGGCGCCGTGATCTTCCTGGTGCTCATCGCCATTCAGTATGTCGTCATCAACCATGGCGCGGTGCGCATCTCGGAGGTCACGGCGCGCTTTACTTTAGACGCGCTGCCCGGCAAACAGATGTCGATCGATTCGGACTTGAATGCCGGCTTGATCGACGAGGCCGAGGCCAAGCGCCGCCGGAAACTACTGGCGACGGAGGCGGAATTCTACGGCGCCATGGATGGCGCCTCGCGCTTCACCCAGAGGGACGCGGTGGCCAGCATCCTCATCACGGCCATCAATATCATCGCCGGATTCCTGATCGGCGTACTGCAGCACGGCATGGAGCTTCGCCGCGCGGTCGAGACTTACACCGTGCTGACCATCGGCGATGGCCTGGTGACGGTCATCCCGGCGCTGATGATTTCCATCTCGGGCGGTCTGATTGTCACGCGCGCCGGCTCGGACGCGCGACTGGGCGTGGAATTTCGCCACCAGATTCTCGGCAACGCCCAGCCCTTGTTGCTGGCATCTGGAGTTCTGCTGACCATCGCGGCGATTCCTTCGATGCCCAAACTACCCTTCCTCCTGCTCGGCGGCGGAGCCGGCGCGGCAGCATGGAGGATACGAAAAAAGGAATTACAGGCGGCTGCCCCGGCTGCGCCCGGCGACAAGGCCGCGCCCGCCAAGGAAAACCTGGAGGCCCTGTTGCGAGTGGAGCCGCTCGCTCTCGAGGTCGGCCTCGGACTGGTGGGACTGGTCGAGGGAGCGCAAGAGTCGCCGCTCCTGCGCCGCATCGCCGCCATTCGCCGTCAACTGGCCACGGACCTCGGGTACATGCTGCCGGCGGTGCGTGTGGCGGACAACCTCAGTCTGAAGAGCCGCGAGTATGTGATCCTTCTCAAGGGCGTCGAGATTTCCCGCTATGAACTTCCGCAGGGCTGCGAATTGGCGATTCCCACGGGAAGGGGAAATACATCGATGGAAGGCCAAGCCACCCGGGAGCCGGCATTCGGAATGGCGGCTCTGTGGGTCCCCGCCGAACACGCCGAGCGCGCACGCCAGTCGGGTTATACCGTGGTCGATTCGGTCAGTGTGTTAGGCACGCATTTGGCCGAGCTCATCCGCCGGCACGCTCACGAGCTGTTCTCGCGCCAGGATGCCAAGAAACTGCTGGATCGCGTCAGTTTGGAACACCCCAAAGTGGTGGAAGATCTGGTGCCCAAGCTGTTGCCGCTGGCAACGGTGCAGAAGGTGCTGCAGAATCTGCTGCGGGAACGCGTTTCCATACGCGATGCCGTTTCCATTCTGGAAGCCTTGGGCGAAGCGGCCGCAGCCACGCACAATCCCATCCTGTTGACCGAGTACGTGCGCCAAGCCATCCGGCGAACGGTGGTCAAGCCGTACCTGAACCGCAACGGCGATCTTCCCGCCTGGTTCCTGGATCCTTCGATCGAACACGCCGTGGAAGGCTCGGTCGAGCACGGCGAGCAGAGCAGCCACCTCAATCTCGCGCCGCAGGCCATTCGCGACATCCTGAACCGTATCGGAAGCCGTGTCACGGCGCTCGATACGCCGGTGATCGCGGTGACATCCTCGGGCGGCCGCTATTTCTTGCGCCAGCTCGTGGAGCCCACAATGCCGAACTTATTCTTTGTGTCGCACAATGAAGTGCCTCCCGGTCAAAAAGTACATACGCTGGGGAACATTTCGTAAGGCTCGCTCTACAGGAACGGCGCTCACCGGACGATCCAGTAGGTGGATAGCGGTTGAGGAGCGATCCGATGAAGATCAAGTCCTACTATGCGAGTACGATTAGCGGCGCCATCGCCATGGCCCGTCAGGAATTGGGACCGGACGCGATGTTGGTCACCAGCCGCCCCGCCCCCATCGAAGCGCGCCACCTGGGCGAATACGAGGTGGTGTTTGCCGTCACGCCGGAATCGCATCTCGGGGCTCCCAGCCCTGTCGAAACGCCGCCAGAGTCATCCGGATCTGGCGAACGGTTGGGACGTGAGATCGCGGAATTGAAGAAGCAGCTCGATAGTATGCGCCGCGCGCTCAATAAATCGGCCTTTACGCCGGCACAATGGCTGGGCAAGTCTCCCGGTTTGTCGGAGGCTTATTCTCTGCTGACTGCGAACGAGGTGGCGCCCCAACTGGCGCTGGAGGTGGTACAGGCGGCCGCCGCCAGGAGCGGCAATCCCGACTCCCGCGAGCCGCAAAATCAGGACTCGCACTGGTATCGCGCTGTTGCCGAGGAAGTGCAGTCGCGCATCCAGGTCGAAGCAGCGCTCGGCGCCGGAGAAACCCTGCCGCGTATCACCGCCCTGGTCGGCCCGCCGGGAGCCGGAAAGACCACCACACTCGTCAAGCTGGCGGTGCATTACGGGTTGGCCGCTCGCCGGCCCGTGCTGATGCTGTCTACCGATACCTACCGGATCGGCGCGGCCGACCAGTTGCGTTCGTACGCCGCCATCTTAGGAATCGGCTTTCAGGTTCTCGAGACCGTTTCGTCATTGGCTCAGACGATAGAGGAGAACCGCGGTAAGGAATTGATCCTGATCGATACGGCGGGTCTGGCGCTCAGCGATCTCGAGAGCTCGGCCGCTCTGGCGCGCCTGCTCTCGACGCGCAAAGACATCGATCGGCAGTTGGTCCTATCGTCTTCCATGAAACCCGCCGATCTAACGCGTGTGATCGACGCCTATGAAATCTTCCGGCCCCGCCGGTTGTTGTTCACCAAACTCGACGAGACGAGTTCGCTGGGGCCCATCTTCAACGAAGCCGTGCGCACTCGCAAGCCTCTGTCTTTTTTCACCGCCGGCCAACGAATTCCCGAGGACTTGGAAACGGCGAGCCAGCGGCGGCTGATTGAAACGATTCTCGGCAGCCAGCCCCCGGAGGCGCTCTCCGCGGCCTAGAAGCCAGGTGGCAACCCTATGTACCCCTACGCGGAGTCTCACGTGATTAGCCCCGAAGAGCGGGAACGGCTCATTCTGGAGCACCTTCCCCAGGTGCGCCTGATTGCCCGGAGAATCCAGGAACGGCTTCCCAAAAACGTAAGTCTCGAGGACTTGATCTCGACCGGAGTTCTCGGCCTGATCTCCGCCATCGACCATTTCGACCCCCGTCACAACGTCAAGCTGAAAACGTACGCCGAGTACAAGATCCGCGGCGCCATTCTGGACAGCCTGCGCGGGCTCGATTGGGCGCCTCGTCAGAAGCGCCGCAAGACCAAGCAGATTGAGGCGGCTATTGCGGTGGCCGAGCAGCGGTTGCAGCGGGCCCCTAGCGAAGACGAAATCGCCGCCGAACTCGGTATTCCGTTGGCGGAGTATCACGGGTGGCTGGTGGAGGTATGTGGCTTGAATATCGCCAGCCTCGAACACGCCGCCAACGATCAGAGCCGCGACCTGCTCCACTACCTGCCCGACAAAGAGGAAAGCCTTCCCTCGACCCTGCTCGAGCGCGCCGAGTTACAGCGGCTTCTCGCCCGGGGTATCGATCAGATACCCGAAATCGAACGAACCATTCTAGCCCTCTACTATCACGAGGAGCTGACGCTCCGTGAGATTGCAGAGGTAGTCAAGCTGCATGAGTCGAGAATTTCTCAGTTGAAGTCGCAGGCCATTCTCCGCTTGCGCGGCCGCCTGGCAGAGCAGTGGCCCGTCGGTCGTGGAGTGCTCACGGCATGAGCGCCCTGGAGAGCAACGAAAGCACCCGCCTTCTGCTGAACGGGTGGGTGGAAAACCTCGCACAGGTCCTCGAGTCGATGACCGATGTCCGGCCTGCCATCACCTGGCAGAGCGCCAGCGGCACCCCCGCAGACCTCAATGTCGGCGCGGACGCCGACGTTCTGTGGTGGGAACAGCCGTGCCAGTTGTCTCCCGATGCCGAAATCTGGCTGGGCGCGCCGCGCCAGACGTGGGAGCACGCCAGCACCCTCACGCTGAAAGCTGCGGGCCTCGAAACCTCCGGCCCCGGCGAAACTCAGAGCACGTGGCTGGAGATCGTCGGCCAGTGGACTTCCGCTTTGGCGCGCACACTGGGTTTTCACCTGGGCCGTGAGGTCAGCTGCGGAACTGGCGTCGAAAAACGGCCCCCCGATAGCACACACGAGTGGATCACGGTCTCGTTGACCTTCGCAGACACGGCCCTTCCACCGGTCGTAGTCGCTTTCAGCGCGCCGTTGGCCGCGGTGCTCACGGCAGCGCCTGCCGCTGACGACGAAACTGCGGAAGCTGTACCACAGCAGCATGCCTGCGACGCGCAGACACCGGAAAAGCTTCCCGGCGCCGTGCGCAACATCGACCTTCTTTTGGATGTGGAACTGCCGGTGAGTATTTCGTTCGGCAAGACCCATCTGGCGCTCAAAGATGTCCTCAAACTGACTACCGGCTCGATCGTGGAGTTGAACCGCGGCGTCAATGAGCCCGTAGAAGTGCTGGTCAACCACTGCCTGGTAGCGCGCGGCGAAGTGGTAGTGGTCGAAGGCAACTACGGAATCCGCATTCAGCAGATCTCCAGCCGCCAAGACCGGCTGCGCAGCATTCGTTAGCCGCCTCCAATCGCCCCCCACCTGCGCTCTTCGTTTTGTCCCTCTGCTGTCCCATAATGAGTACTGAACGCATATGACTGCAGAAATTGAGGGCGTAACCCTGCACCTGGCTCATCCCGATGAGCTCACCATCCAGTGGGTCGGGCAGGAAGAGCTCATGCGGCAACTGCTAGCTGCCTGGATGGTCGTGCATGAGCAGGATCTGCCCATGCATCCCCGCCTGCTGGGAAAACCGGGCGTCGGCAAAACCACTCTGGCCTATGCCGGCGGCCGCCGCATGGGGCGCGATGTGTACATTTTGCAGGCGACACTCGATACCCGCCCCGAAGACCTGCTGGTCACTCCCGTCATCGAAGGCGATGGACGCCTGCGCTACGTGGCGTCGCCGTTGGTCACCGCCATGATTCGTGGCGGCGTCGCCATCCTCGACGAAGGCAACCGGATGAGCGAAAAAAGCTGGGCCAGCCTCGCGCCTCTGCTCGACAACCGCCGCTATGTCGAATCGATCGTCGCCGGCATTAAGATCCGGGCGCATGCTCAATTCCGCCTGGTGGCCACGATGAACGACGACGCTTCCACGTTCGAGCTGCCCGAGTACATTCATTCGCGCCTGCAGCCGCAGATCTTCATCGATTTTCCCGAGCGCGACGAGGAGTTTCATATCCTGCGCGAAAATCTGCCGTTTGCCGAGGAGCGCATTCTCCATTACGTGACCGACTTCCTGCAAATGGCGCATGCCGCCGACGAGCGCTATACCGTGCGCGACGGCATCAACGTGGCGCGCTTCGCCATCAAGCTGAAAAGCCTGGCTACGAACAAGACGCACGAAGCGGAAGCGCTCGAAACCGCCATCGTCGAGGTGCTCGGAGAGGAGGGCTTGCGCTATGCCCGGAGAAATCGATCCGCCGATTCCTGACGCCGCCAGTCTCGGGCGCGGCCGCTTCCTGTACTTCCCGGTCGCCCCCGGCCGCCTCGAATTCGCCATAGAAGTGCGCCAGGCCATACTGCGCGAGAAGCCGCAGGTGATTGCGCTCGAATTGCCAGCCACGCTGCAGCCGGCCTGGATACGCGCCGTCGAGCGCCTGCCCCAGATCTCCGTGATTGTCTATCCCGCCGAAACGGATGGAGAGGACCAGGCGATCTACGTACCCATCGAGCCCGCCGACCCGTTTACCGAAGCGGTCCGCACCGGCCTTGAGATCGGAGCGGAAATTTTGTTTGCCGACCCGGATACCGGCACGCGGCCGCACCTCAAGGACAATTTCCCCGATCCCTACGCCATCCGGCACATCGGCCTCGACCGGTACGTTGAGGCCTACCGTGTCTATCCGCAGCCGCGGTCGGAGGAACTGGCGCGCCACGCCGGCGGAATCGCGTGGAAGCTGCAGGGCACCAATCCCGACGCGCGCGTGCTGGTGGTGGTGGCCCTCAATCTGCTCGATCCGGTGCTCGACGCGATGGAAGAGCCGCAGGCACAACCGATGGCCCCCACGCGGCGGGAACATATTCAGATCTTGAATCCGCATCCGGAATCTCTGGCCGAAATCACCGTGGAATATCCCGCGCTTCAATGGCGGTACGAGAACTTCCGCCAGCTCGGGACCGACACGCACCTGATCGACCGCCGTCACGCGCAACTGGCTGTACTGCGCGAGGCCGAGAAAGAATACGAAGTCCAAACGGGCGAACACATCGCGCACTGGCAAAGGCGCCTGCTGGCCCGCTACACGCGCAACCTGGCGCTGGCCTCCCAGGATCTCTCGGCCGGGATTTTCGACCTCACCACCGCAGCGCGTGCCATCGCCGACGACAACTATGCGTGGGAAGTGTGGGAGGCGGCGGGCCGCTACCCTCCGCAAAAAGACGCCTCGGACGTGCCTACCGCGCAAATCCGCGGGGAGGAGGTGTGGCTCCAAACGCGCCACCTGCGGCTACGACGGCGCCTGCCCAGCACCAAGCGGCGACTGCGCCCTTATGGACTCAAGCCGCGCAAGAAAGAGAAATTCCCGGGGGAGTGGGCCAGCCAGTTGCACGGCACCAGCATCTGTTCCTATCCGCCCGAGGATCTGGTGATTGAAGACTATGGGAGGTTTCTGAAGAAAAAGGGCAAGAGTATCCTCTCCGAGGAACGCGCCCGCGTCGAGCCCTTCACCACCTCCATCCTCGACGGCATCGACATGCGGGAGACCATCCGCCGCTGGCACGAGGGCCGCATTTATGTGCGCCAGTTTCAAAAGATACAGGGTGAGGTGGGATCGGTAATCGTAATCTTCGATGAAGACCGCGCCAACCGCTATTCCTACATGACCACCTGGCTGGGCGAGAACCAGAACGAATCCGACATGGCGTTCTATGCCACGTTTCCCTTTGACCACCTGGTTGGGCCGGGCATCGGCCGGGCCGAATACGGGGGGTTGCTCATGAGCCTGCCGCCGCGGCGTATGTATGACGTGTGGCAGGACGCCGATTATGAGTTCGCCGAGACCAAGCCGGAGCGACTGCTGCTGGCGGGTCTCGACTACTCGACCAGCCGCTACGTCGTGTACGTGGCCGCCAAGCCGCCGCGATCGATTTTCAAGACCATCGCCTCCCGCATGGGCCGGACCATCATTTACCTGCCGCTGGGCCAGTTGTCGCCCATCTCGCTCAAGAAGATCCGCCACGTTCACGTGCTGGATGGCTACGGCAAGCGCGAGATCGCCAAAGACTATCTGCGGTAGAGGCTCACCCGCATGCCGCCGGCGCCAGGCTGCGTACCTTGGCGGAAAGGGTAGTCCGCTTGAGACCAAGCATGTCGGCCGCCGCTTTCTTGTTGCCGCCGGTCTTTTCCAGCGCCTGTTCCAGAATGCTGCGCTCGATCCTCGCCAATGTCCTCTCGTAGTCCAGGCCGCTTTCGGGCAGGGTAACCACAGGCGGATTCGATTCCTCTCGATGAAACCGGGGCGGGGAAGCGAGCGGAAAATCGGAGGGGACCAACACCTTGCGGTCACCGCTCATGGCGATGGCCACTTCCACCGCATTCTCCAATTGGCGCACGTTGCCGGGCCAAGCGTAGCCTTGGAGCGAGTCCAGCGCTTCACGGGCGATGGTTTTCAAGGGCAGCCCTTCCAGGCCGCAGATTTTGGCTGCGAAGTGCTCCGACAGCAAGGCGATATCCTCGCGCCGCTGGCGCAGCGGCGGGAGGTGGAGAGGAACCACGTTGAGCCGGTAATACAGGTCTTCCCGAAAGCTTCCCTCTTCGATTTTCCGCGTCAGATCGCTATTAGTGGCCGCTACCACGCGGATGTCCACGCGAATCGTTTCCGAGCTTCCCAGCCGTTCGAGCTCCCTCTCTTGCAAGACCCGCAGGAGTTTCGCCTGCAGGTCGGCCGGCATTTCCCCGATCTCGTCCAGGAACAGTGTTCCTCCATGTGCCTGTTCGAACCGGCCGGCACGGTTTTGTACGGCTCCCGTGAAGGCGCCGCGTACGTGTCCGAACAGCTCGGCCTCGAGCAAGGTCTCCGGCAAGGCGCTACAATTGAGCGCCACCCACGGACCGCGGCTGCGGGGGCCGGCTAGATGCAGCGCCCGGGCCGCAACTTCTTTGCCGGTCCCGGTCTCTCCCGTGATCAACACGGTAGATCGCCGGTTGCCGACCATGCGAATCACGTGGTAAACCCTTCGCATCGGCGGGCTGTTGCCGATGAGCAGCGAGGCCCACTCCTCAGGCCCTGCGGGCGGCGATCCCGAGTTGGCGGGTGTTCTGGCTCCGAGTGCCTGTTCGAGAAACGCCGATGGGTCCTCATTGCCACCCAAAACCTGGTAGGCCCCTTCCTGCGCCCAGCGGACGGCTTCGGAGAGCGCGGCTTCGGGGTGACGGATCAATACGCGCGACTCAGGGGCTAATCTTCGGATGTGCTCCAATAATTCCGCCGGTGTCCACGGCGGCAGGGGAAAATCGAGCACGATGGCGTCGAACCACTGAGATTGCAATTCATTGAGAGCGGCGGACGGCGTTCGGTAGGCGGTCGGCCAGCGATTCGTCACTGCACTTAGCCCGGCCGAACCCGCGGCATTGATCCAAAGCAACCGTTGCGCTTCCATTACTGTCCAAACAGCCATCGGCCGGCTGCCGCGAAACTTTAGCAGGAATCTCCCGATTTGCCCTCGCGAATGACTAAAGACCGCGCCTCCGTTTGCCGATAAGTCTTACAGCTAGAGTTGGGCAATTATGAGAGTCAACGATCGCAATACGATGGGACCGGCGGCGTCCGAGACCGGGCGTTTGCAGGATACACAAAAACCCGATCGGGCGGGTACAAGCCGTACGGGAGCAGCAGACTCCGGTGGCGACCGAGTCGAGTTCTCCTCCAGCCTGGGCCAACTGGCGCAGGCCATTGCCACGGACAGCGCGACGCGCGCCGGCCGCGTGCAGGCCCTCGCGGCAAGTTATCAAGCGGGACAATATCGTCCCGATTCCCAGGCCACCAGCCGAGGCATGATCGCCGAGGCCATCGCCGCGGGCCATGAGTAGCCACGCCATCACGGTTGTCGAGCAACTGGCAGATGCCCGGGAGAAGCTGGACCGGGCGTGCGAGCTGCTCCTGGCACCGTCGCCCGAAGCGCTCGATCGATGTGCGCCCTTATTAGAGGCGGCTATTCACCGCCTTGCTGCGTGCCGGTCTATTATCGCGGCGCCTCCGCGGACCGACCCGGGCGCGCCAGAGGAAGGGCGCCGGCTGCGCATGGCCGTGCGGAAAACGCGCCGCCTTCTCGAGTCTGCAGCGGCGTATCACCACAACTGGCTGCGGAGAGCGGGAACCATGAGCGCCGGATACGACAACCGCGGAGAACCTGCCGCGATTCCGCATGGCCGTAGACTGATCCTCCGGGGGTAGTTCATGTCCAGCATTCTTTCCACTCTTTTTACCGCCGCCAATACACTGGATGCCTACACGAAGGTATTGGATGTAACCCAGAACAATGTGGCGAACGCGTCCACCCCGGGTTTCGCGAAGCAGAGCCTTCCGCTCGAAGCTACCCAGATGGATTTGGAAGGCGGAACCAGCGGCGGGGTGACGACCGGACAGATGCAAAGTTCCCGCAATGAATTCGCCGAGCAGGCCGTCCGCACCCAACAAACCACTTTGGGCTTCCAGCAGCAGGCCGTTACCAACCTCACCTCGCTGCAAACGGTGTTCGACATTTCCGGCAACAGCGGGATTGACAAAGCGTTGAACGATTTCTATCAGAGCGCCTCCGCCTGGGGACAAACGCCTACTGATGCCACGGCGCGGCAATCCGTGATCAACAGCGCTACCGAAGTCGCGCAGAGTTTCCAGAATGCTGCCAGCTCCATCCAGAAACTGGCGCAACAAACGGATTCCCAGTCCCAAAGCACGGTCAACCAGGTTAACCAGATCGTCGGCGAAATCCAGACCTACAACCAAACGGCGATGAACACGGGCACGTCCAACCAGGACCCCGGCGTCGACGCGCAAGTGCACGCTGCGCTCGAGAGTCTCTCCCAACTCGTCAATTTCACTGCCACCACACAGCCTGACGGCACCACCACCATCCTGCTGAACGGGACTACGCCGTTACTGGTCGCGGATCAGCAATCCATGCTGGAAGCATCGACCACCGGGGGGGGCGCTAACGCCACCATTCCGAATGCTCCCGGCTCGGAACAACTGCTGGTCGATGGCGTCGATGTCACATCCCAATCCACCGGGGGCCAACTGGGCGCCATACTGGACTTCCGCAATCGGGTCTTAGCTTCCTATATTGGCGATTCCACGCAAGCCGGCGATCTCAATACCATGGCCCAGCGGTTCGCCGACCGCGTGAATCAACTGCTCACGTCCGGAAACAGCTCCGACGGGCCTCCGCCAGTGCCTGGTGTGCCGCTATTCACTTACGACACCACCAATCCCACCAACGTAGCTGCCAGCTTGGCCGTGGATCCATCGGTAACACCGGGTCAGTTGGCGGCGATCAGTCCGGGACCGCCGGAGGTAGCCAATGGCGTGCCGCTCGCGTTGTCGCAGCTGGCCAATCCGACTGATCCCGCCGACGAGATCAACGGGTTTAGCTTTAGCCAGTATTACGGGAACCTGGCGGCCAACGTGGGCACTCAGCTGCAGGATGCCCAGGACAACGTCAATGTCGACCAGTCGCTACTTTCCCAGGCGCAGAATCAGCGGCAGCAGTTATCCGGTGTCGATCTCAACGAGCAAGCCATGATGTTGGTGGAGTTTCAAAGAGCCTATCAGGCGAATGCGCAATTCATTACAGTCCTCGATCAGTTGACGCTGGACACCATCAATATCCTCGGTACCGTATCATGATCACGAATCTCAGCCCTGAATCTCAGAGTTTTTTGGCCAATATCGATCGCGTTCAGCAGACTGTTTCGCAGGCCAACCAGCAGGTCTCGTCCGGCTTGAAAGTGAATGCCCCTTCCGACGAACCCGATGTGATCAGTCAATTGCTGCAACTGCGCTCGGACCTGCAGAAAAACAACCAGATCACAACCAACCTCGGAACTGCGCAGACCGATGCGAATGTGGCGGAGAGTACTCTGGACTCGGCCACCCAGCTCATCGACCAAGCCATTTCCCTTGCCGCGCAAGGAGCCACCGGGACCATGACTGCCAGCGACCGCCAGAATATCGCCGGCGAAGTCGAAGCCGTGGAAGAGCAAATGCTCGCCAACAGCCAGACACAATCCGGAGGCCGCTATGTATTTAGCGGCGATTCCGATACCCAACCCACCTACCAGCTCGATCTCGCCAACACCAATGTCCCTCCGAATGGAACGCTGAACGGGACTGGTTATGGTGTCGACCAACTCATCACACCGTCCAACACTCGTTTGGTGGAGGATCCGGCGGGAGGCACGTTCGCGGTGTCGATGACGGCGCAGCAGATCTTCGATGATCGCAACCCGGACGGTACGCCGGCTGCCGACAACGTCTTCCAAGCTATTGATAATCTGCGGACGGCGCTGGTGAACAACAATCAGAACGGAATCACGGCCGCGGCTGCCTCGTTGCGTACGGCTTCCGATCACCTGAATCAATGCCTTGCGTTCTACGGCACCGTGCAGGACCGCATTCAGGCCGCCAGCAGCTTCGCCGCCAACTACAACATCCAACTGCAAACCCAGATCAGCCAGGTCGAGGACGCAGATGTGACCGCAGCGGCACTCGAGCTATCCCAAGGAACCACCCACATTCAAGCCGCGTTTCAAATGGAGGCCAATATTCCGCGGACCACACTGTTTGATTTCTTGAGCCGCTAGGCGGCTGCTGAAAAACCCCAAACCTCCGCTCCCTACGGTCGCGGTAGCTGCCTGTAAACTCGATGCCGCGTTTTCCGCGCGCGCTAGCAAGCGGGTCTTGGACTCTTTCAGCCCGCCAGGCGCCGGCGGCTATCGCCAGCCGGAACCGTCAGTCCCCTTTTTTGAGGTCCCGCTCGACCCGGCGAATGTAATCCACCGTCTCGGCGTAGGGCGGCACTCCCCGGTACTTCTCCACGGCCGCGGAACCGGCATTATAAGCCGCCAGCGCGTGGCGCAAGCCGCCATTGTACTTTTCGAGAAGCTCCCGCAAGTACCGGGCGCCGGCGTCGACGTTGGACGCGGGGTCGTGCGGGTCCGCCCCTAACGTCTCGGCGGTTGCCGGCATCAACTGCATCAACCCGATCGCTCCCCTGGGAGAAAGCGCTTGCGGGTCGAAGCCCGATTCCACCTTCATCACGCTGCGCACCAGCGCTGGCGGCAACCCGTATTTCTCCGCCGCGCGATCGGCCAGTCGTTCCGGAGAGAGGGCCGGCGGCGCATCCGGCCGGGAAGGAATGGAAACAGCCGCAGGGATGGCCTCATCCACTTCGAAACCGCGAACCTGCGCCGCATCCAGTTCGATGCTGCCGCTGCCATTGAAAAGACGGATCTTAGCCCCCTCCGCTTCGTGGTGGTCGATATGCAGCAGGGCCCCGTTCTCCAAAACCGCATATTCGCCGGCGAATGCCATACCAGCGGTCCATAACAAAAGGGAGAGCAGCGAACGCATTCAAGACCTGTACTATATTGTGACGGATTCCATACGCTCACCGTGTAGTGCGGTTCGCAAGAAAGTACTGAGAGGTCGAGGGCTTCTGGCTCCGGGCAGCCAATTCCGATCTGATATTCTTGGAGATAGCCGCTAGGTATGCCCTTTCATATTCATCCGATCCGGGAATTCCTGGTCCGTCCGGCTCTCCCTCCCGCCTTGTCCCGCCTGAATGAACTGGCTTACAACATCCTGTGGAGTTGGGAGCCGATTATCCGTGCGCTGTTTCGCCGGCTGGATCCTCTGCTTTGGCGGGACTGCGGGTATAACCCCGTCCTGATGCTCGGCCGCGTCTCCCAATCCACACTTCGCAAAGCCGCTGCCGACCCCCGCTATCTGGCTCTTTATAAACAGGCGTGCGACACCTACGACACGCGCGTCCGCCGCGCCGCGCCGCCCAGCGACGGAAAGCTGATTGCCTACTTTTCCGCCGAATACGGGCTCACCGAATGCCTGCCTGTGTATTCGGGCGGCTTGGGTGTTTTGTCCGGCGACCATTTGAAATCCTCGAGCGACCAGGACTATCCTCTGATCGCCCTCGGGCTGCTCTATCAACAAGGCTACTTCCGCCAGTTCCTGAATCCCGACGGTTGGCAGCAGGAGCGTTATCCGGTAAACGATTTCTATACGCTACCGATCACGCCGGTGACCGATGCCGCGGGCCAGGATCTGAAAGTAACCGTCAAGCTGCCCACCGGCAACATATTCATCCAGGTCTGGAAATTGGAAGTCGGCCGGATCACGCTGTACCTTCTCGACACCAACCTCCCCGAAAACGTGCTGCCGCAAGACCGCGACATTACCGATTCACTCTACGGCGGCGACACCGATACGCGTATCCGCCAGGAGATCGTACTGGGAATCGGCGGGATGCGAGCGCTGAAGGCGATGGGGCTGAGCCCTACTGTTTTCCATATGAACGAGGGCCACTCGGCGTTTCTGGCGCTCGAACAGATCCGCCGCTACCGGCACGAACAGGGACTCACCTTCGAAGAGGCGTGGGAAGCCGCGCGCACCAGCAACGTCTTTACCACTCACACGCCCGTTCCGGCGGGCATCGACCTGTTCGATGCCGGCCTGATGTACCACTATTTTTCGGAGTACTGCGGCGAGATCGGCATCGACTTTCAGCAGCTCATGGCCCTTGGACGCCGCAATCCGCACGATCGTGAAGAGCGCTTCTCGATGGCCGTGCTGGCGTTGAACACTTCGGCTTATCGCAACGCGGTGAGCCGGCTGCACCGCCAGGTTTCGCAGGAAATGTTCCACGACCTGTGGCCGCAGTTGCCGGTTTGGGAGGTTCCCATCACCTCAGTCACTAACGGCGTGCATTTGCCCAGCTGGCTGAACGGCGATCTGGCGACGCTCTACGATCAATACCTGGAGCCGGACTGGCGGGAGCGCATGAACGACGCGAGCATCTGGCAGCAGGTCGCCGATATTCCCGATGAAGAACTGGTGGAAGTGCATCGCCGGCGCAAGCGGCGGCTGGTAAGCTTCGTGCGCGCGCGCGCCAACGCTTCCGCCATGCGGCGCCACGCTTCCACAGCCGAGGTGCGGCGCGCCGGAGAAGTGCTCGATCCCAACGCCTTCACCATTGGGTTTGCGCGCCGCTTCGCCACCTACAAGCGCGCCACGCTGCTGTTCCGCGATGTGGAACGCCTCAAACGGATCCTTCTCGATAAAGACATGCCGGTGCAGGTAGTGATCGCCGGAAAAGCGCATCCCAAGGACCAGCCGGGAAAGACCTACATCCGCGAAATCGTGCAGCTCTCGCGCGATCCCGATCTGTGGAAGCACCTGGTCTTTTTGGAAGACTACGACATGAAGGTGGCGCGCGAGTTGGTGCAAGCCGTCGATCTCTGGCTGAATACGCCACGCCGCGGAGAAGAGGCCTGCGGCACCAGCGGCATGAAGGCCGCCATCAACGGTGTTCTCAATCTGAGCATTCTCGATGGCTGGTTCGACGAGGCCTACGAACATTTGGGTGGCTGGGCCATCGGCGAGCGCGAAGCCTATTCCGAGGATCAGGATGCGCTGCACGCCAGCGCCATTTACTATCTGCTCGAGAACGAAATCGTTCCCATGTTTTACGAGCGCAAGGAGCAGATGCCACGGGAATGGATCCGGCGCGTGAAGCAGTCGCTCATGTACATCAACCCCAACTTCGACTGCCGGCGCATGGTGCGCGAATACATGACGCAGTTATATGAGCCGGCGCATTCCCGGCACGTTCGTTTGCTCAAAGGCGAGTTCCGTGAGATTCACGACATGAACCACTGGAACAGCCGCGTCCGGGAAGCCTGGGATCGGGTTCGTTTTGTCGAATCGGGGCCCGTCCCGGCGGTTACGGTGACCAGTGGAAGGGCCTTGCCGGTGCGTGCGGCCATCGAGTTGGCCGGGCTGACCCCGGCCGATGTGCGTGTGGAAGTCGTTGTGGGCAGAGTAGATAGCGAGGGCAACCTGGAGGAGACGGAGGTGATGGTGCTGCCCGCTGTGGAGCAGCAGGGTTCGGTGGCCATCTTCGGAAAGGATGTCGTCCCGGAACGTACGGGACGCCTGGGTTATGCCCTGCGCATTAGCCCGGACCATTTCGAGGACCCCCTCACTCGACCTTGCGCCAGTCTGCTTAAGTGGAGTGCTTCGGTATAAAAGCACAAATTGGACGTGCAATACACCATCAACATGTGGTACACATAGATTTGTAGTAGTAGGGCGGTTCTCGCTCATCCCTTCGGTAACTCCTCGATACCCGGCAGCTGTCGCCCCTGTGCCACTCGCGCTCCGGCAGGGGAATCGGAAGCTACCAAAAGCCCAGGGACGCCTTATCTGATTGTCGGCATTATAAAAGTTACTTTCGCCCCGCAAGATACGGAGCAACCTTTCCCATGGACAGCGACCGCAAGTACCGGCAACAGGGGTACATGGATTCCGACCGCGATGCCAAGGGCTATCGCGAGGACCGTCCCAAGCCGCAAGGCCCCAAACCTCCCATTGATATCACCGGACCTCGCCTGCCACGGCTGGTGCAGCACGTAGCCGCATCCCGCTGCTTCAACTGCGCCACAGCCCTTCCTCCGGGCACCGAATTCAGTGGCTCGTGTCCCAAATGCAATGCCGAGTTACATTGCTGTAAACAGTGTTCCCATTTCGAGCCGTCCACGCGGTTTCAATGCCTCAAACCGATCCCGGTACGCATTGCACTGAAGGATAAAGCCAACGAATGCGCCCTGTTTAACCCGCGGGTCACGGTGGCGCGGGAAGGTACGGCCAACAACGGCCCGGCCGTCACGCCTCCCGCCAATCCCGGTCCTCCGACGCCGCGCAATCCGGAAGATGCGCGCAACGCGTTCGACAAGCTGTTCAAGAAGCTCTAGCTCGCTCTCAAAAGCCCACCAAGCCTCCGCTCCCTGTGGTCGCGGCTCGGTCACTGCCTGCGAACTCGATGCCGCGTTTCCGAGCCGCGCGCGCAGCAAGCGGTTCTTGGGCCTTTTCAGCAGCCTGGTGGCTCACTCCAAACCCTGTGTGGGGAATCGCCTCATGGGCCATTTCTGCCCAGAGGGCCGTGGCGCCTATTTCGGGCGGGGTGCCGGGTGAGTGTAGTTATATAGCGCCCAGAGAAGCATGCCGAAAAGCAAGCCTGCGATGAGCAGGGCGGGGATATCGAAGGTTAACATAGCGCCCTCCATCAGAATTATAGCTCCGAAATTCATTGAAAAACAGCCCGATAAGTCAGCGTTTTGGAAAGACCCCGGCCGCCGCCGCTGGGTACTAATACTCTGGCCGGAACCCCTGGGACTTTGCTTCTGATTCGACCCATTCCATTATGGAGTCACGGCCCGAGGTTCTGAGTCAGGTTCCCAGTATCAGGCAGGGTCGAAAAGATCAGGAGGATGACTAGTATGTGGAATAAACGACCCGAAGAAGAGCTCCCAAAGTCTTTCAACCCGCCCACTGCAGCGGGAACCCCGACGCGCGTAACGCCGAGCCCCATTGAAGCTAAAAAGGAGAATACACCGATGACAAATACCCAAACGGGGAACGAGCCCGCACGTGGCTCGGCTGTAATTGGCAAGGCCGTCAAGATTGTCGGCGAGATCTATAGCAACGAAGATCTGCTGATCGAGGGCTTTGTGGAAGGAACCGTGGAAGCGTTGGCCCAGAAGCTGACGGTTGGAACGAATGGTACGCTGCACGCCAGCGTGCAGGTCCGCGAACTGGAAGTGATGGGAAATGTCCAGGGCAATGTGGAAGCCTCCGATCGCGTCGAGATTCGCAAGGATGCGAGATTGGTGGGAGACATCAAAGCGGCTCGCATCATCATCGAGGATGGCGCTTATTTCAAGGGCAGCATCGATATCGTGAAGCACGAAGCGGCCGCGACGCCGCAACCCGCCCGCATCCAGAGCGCCCCGAAGACTGCGACGGCCGTGACCGAAGCCGCGTTCGATATGCTGGTGGCCAGCTCTCGGTAACTCTATCGCTAAGGAAAAAACTTCCATCCCACAAACCGGCGCTCCACCCACAAGGTGGACGCCGGTTCGTATTTTGGGCCTGCCATTCTTTCCGCGCTAACGACGCGGTATCTCGTACCGCTTGATTTTTTCGTATAGCGTGGAACGGTCGATTCCCAGCACCGATGCGGCTTCTTTAATGTTGCCGTGAGTGTATTGAATGGTCGCCGCAACCAGAAGCTTTTCCATTTCGCAAAGCTTCATGCCCGGGGCAATGGTGCCCGCGCCAGGCCCGAAGCTCCGGGCCAACTGCTCTCGGAGCGCCGCGTTCTCCCGCCGCAGAGTCTGGATCTCGATCATCCGGCTCACCCGGGCGGAAATGTCATCGGAACTGCACGGCTTGACGGCAACTTCCAGCGCGTCCGGTGTCGTACCTCCGATTGAGGGTTGGTGAGAACTGGGCGCGGCCAAGACCAGCAGGGAGCACTGCGGCCGCAGGCGCTGGATTTCGGTCAGGGTTTCGAAGCCGTCTCCGTGGGCGAGGTCCAAAACGGAAACAGCGTAATCCTGTTGGCGCATGAGCTCCACACCTTCACGCACACAACAAGCTGTATCGACTGCATAGCCGCCCGCGACGAGGCTGGCCGCGAGAGGCTCGCGTAAGTCCGCATCTCCCGCCACAAGAATCCGCCAGCGCGGCATAAGTCTTTTTCAGACCTTAAGCTATTATACGCCTGGAAAAGCTACGTTCAATAGGCCCTTTGGGCAAGCCCGCTAAATTCTTGCCGGCGCCGGCCGAAGAGTCTCGTTGTATGAGCAATCGCAGACTACTACTGCTTACCATTCTGGGCGCGGCGTCTTCGGGCGCTTTCGCGCAAGTGATTCTTCCTGAAGGCACTCGCGTGCGAGTTCGGCTGGAGCAGGCGCTCTCCTCGGCCACCGCGGAGGAGGGCAATCGGTCAACATGAGCGTAGCCGACGACGTCAAGATTGGCGACACCATCGTGGTCCCGCAGGGTTCCACCTGCGCGGGAACGGTGACTCAAGCGGTCGCCAAGCGCCGCTTAGGCCGGAGCGGTAAGCTGGACTTTGCGATCGAGCGGGTGGTAGCGGTCGATGGTTCCTCAATTCCCCTGCGCTATAGCCCCACGAAGAAAGAGGGAGGCAGCCACACCGTGGCCACGGGAGCGTTGACCGCCGGTGCTGCGGTGCTGTTCTGGCCGGCCGCCCCCGTGTTCCTGCTGATCAGAGGCAAAGATGTCAGCGTAAACAGAGGCGTTGAGTTTGAGGTGTTCCCGGACCAACGGTTCACACTTTCCCCCAAAGCGGTCACCATTGCACCGGCTGGCGCAACCACCGTGTTTCCGGCCCAGCCCGTGACCACGCCGGGGCCAGTGGCGTCTGCGCGGGGTAGCGCTCCCGGA
>Ga0335079_10001244_pt1 | contig 29094 bp, 28 predicted proteins | sample Lox_Sample_33_FD_206719 | JGI IMG/M metagenome (GOLD analysis project Ga0335079, IMG submission 206719) | Soil microbial communities from Loxahatchee National Wildlife Refuge, Florida, United States - Lox_Sample_3.3 | ecosystem: Environmental > Terrestrial > Soil > Wetlands | place: USA...
GATTGCGCTAACAGGCGGAACTTTGCAGGCGTGGATGACGGTCGAGGGCGTGGACCTCTCGACGATTGGCGCGTTCACGCTGGTGGGGCTGCCCTACGTGTGGAAGTTCCTCTGGGCGCCTGCGATGGACCGCTTCGTCCCGCCTTTCCTCGGCCGGCGGCGCGGTTGGCTGCTCGTCACCCAGCTCGCGCTCGCGCTGGGGATCGCCGCGATGGCGTTCCTGTCGCCGCGCTCGGATCTCGCGCTCGTCGCCTGGCTCGCGCTCGCGGTCGCCTTTCTCTCGGCCTCGCAGGACATCGTCGTCGACGCCTACCGCACCGACGTGGTGAGCCGCGAGGAGCGCGGCCTCGCGGGCGCGCTCGGCGTCGTCGGCTATCGCATCGCGATGCTGGTCTCGGGCGCGCTCGCGCTGGTGCTGGTCGCCGGGTCGGGTTTCATCCCCGCGCTCGGCTGGCGAGACACCTATCTCCTCATGGCTGCGCTGATGGCCGTGGGCATGCTCGCGGCCTTCTTGGGAGAGGAGCCCGCCAGCGTCCAGACGCCCAGGACGCTGCGCGAGGCGGTGGTCGAGCCGTTCCACGAGTTCTTCTCCCGTCCCGGAGCCATTGCGATCCTCGCGCTGCTGATCCTCTACAAATTCGGCGATGCCTTCGCGGGCTCGCTCACCACCGCGTTCCTGCTTCGGGGCGCTGGGTTCTCGCTCGACGACGTCGGCTTCGTCAACAAGGCGGTCGGCCTCGCAGCGACCATCGCCGGAGCGCTCTTCGGCGGCGCGCTCATGGTGAAGATGGGGCTATACCGCGCTCCTGTCGTTCGGAATCCTCCAAGGCGTGGCGATCCTTTCGTTCATGTGGCTCGCTCTCGTCGGCAAGAACTACCCGATCATGGTGCTCGCGGTGGGCCTGGAGAACGTCACCTCGGGCATGGGGACGGCGGCGTTCGTGGCGCTCCTCATGGCGCTCTGCGATCACCGCTTCACGGCGACGCAGTACGCGCTCCTCTCCGCGCTGGCCGCAATCGGGCGGGTCTTCATCGGGCCGGTCGCGGGCTACGCCACCGACCCCCGGTACCTCGGGCTCTCGTGGGCCGCGTTCTTTTTCTGGGCCTTCGTGAGCGCGATTCCCGGGCTCGTACTGGTCTGGATGCTGCGCGGGGAAATCGAAGCGGCGGAGGCCCGCCAGTCCTAGGACTTCGGCTTCGCGGGGATCTCCTTGCCAGGAGCGGGGTGCGCGCGGCGTATCGTCGGAGACACGACCTTCGCCGAGACGTGGAAGTCCCAGACCGCGGCGCCGCCGCTCGCGGCGAATTCCGTCACGAGCTTCGGCACGTCGTCGAGATTCTTGACCGTCCTCCCCTGCAGCCCGAAGCTGCGCGCGATTCCGGCGAAATCGCAGTAGCCGAACACCGACCCGTCCTCGGGCATTCCCTCCGAGCGCAGCTTGTGCAGCTCGGAGCCGTACGCGGCGTCGTTCATGACCACGATCAGGATGTTGAGCCGGTGCCGCCTAATGGTCTCGAGCTCCTGCACGTGCATCATCACGCTGCCATCGCCGTCGAACAGCACGACGGTCCGGTCCGGGCGCGCCGCCGCGACGCCCATGGCGAAGGAGACGCCGTTGCCGATCGCGCCGAACTCGCGGATGGTAAGGAACTTCTCCTGCGGGCGCGAGGGCATCTGCGCGAAGAACCACGAGCAATGACCGCCCGAGTTCACCATCTCCCAGTCGCGCGGCAGGTTTCTTTCCAGCGCCTCGACCACGTCGCGCGGGTCGAGCAGCCCGGGCTCGATGTCGAACACGTGGCTGTCGGGTTTCGAGTCGCGGATGCGCGCGGCCATCGCGTCGCTGCGCCAGCTTTGCTTGCGGGCGGGCAGCGCCGCGGTCAGCGCCTCCACGCCGAGGCGTGCGTCGGCGCGCAGATGATGTTCCGCGACCTCCTGGCCCTGGGCGACCGCGACCGGGTCGATGTCGATCTGCAGCATCCTCGCTTTCGGCCAGAGCTGGCCGCCGCCCCCCGCGTGGTAGGCGAGCGAGCTGCCGACCGCGACGACGAGGTCGGCCTCTTTCAGGTATTCGAGGCCGGCCTCGGGCGTGAAGCTGCCCGAGATGCCGATGCAGAAAGGATCGTCGTGGAATAGGCCCCGCGCGGGAAGCGTCGTCGCGAGGAGCCCGCCTGTCTTCGCGGCCAGCGCGCGGCAGGCGGCGCCCGCGCCGGATTCGACCGCGCCGAGCCCGGCCAGCACGACGATGCGCTCGGCACCTGAGACCAGCTTCGCGGCGCTCGCGACGTCGTCGGGATGCGGCGGAATCGGCGAGGAGCGCGGCAGCAGCTCGCGCGAGGGCTTCGGCAGATCCGTCTTTCCCTCCCACGGCCGCGCCTGAAGGTCGAACGGTATGCCGATCACCACCGGGCGGCGCTCGCGGCGCGCCTGGAGGAACGCATCGCGCACCGCGACCGGCATGCGCTCGACCATGTGCAGGCTGTGGTACGCGGCGCCCGTCGCGGTGATGAGCGGCGCCTGGTCGAGCTCCTGGTTGTACCAGCCGCTCTTGAGCGGCGCCTCCCCGGCGAAAACCACGAGCGGCAGATGAGCGCGCACTGCCGCGGGGAGCGCCGTGATCAATTGCGTCACGCCGGGGCCACAGGTGACGGTCGCCACGCCCACTTCGCGGCTCTTTCGCGAGTACGCCATCGCGGCGGCGAGCGCGCAGTGCTCGTGCCTGACGTAGACCATGCGGCAGCCGTGCTCGGCCAGGCGCGCGGCCCAGTTCATGTTCGCATCGCCGAGGAGGGCGAAGCACGTCCGCACGTCTTCCTGCGCGAAGGCGCGGGCGAGGATGTCGTACACGCGGGGCTTGAGGTCGTCTTTCATGGGTCGCCATGCTAGCCGGACTCGCCGAACCCGCCAAGGGCGATCGGTATTAGACTACCGCCATGAACGCCCCCGAGAAGATGAAGCAGTACGACCGCGCGGCTCAGTCCGTCGGCAACATCGTCCACCTCGAGCACTTCAACTGCTGCATCGACGACCAGCGCCTGGCGGTGCTGTTCTACGTTACCGGCCTGGGCGCGACGCGCGACCCGTACATCTTCACGGGCCTGGAGAACATCTGGCTGAACTTCGGCCGCACGCAGGTCCACATGCCGAGCCGCGCCGTGCCGCCCAAGGCCGAGCGCCTGCGCGGCACTGCGGGCTTCGTCGTGCCTTCCCTCGCGGAGCTGAAGAAGCGCCTGGAGTACGCGGGCAGCGAGATGAAGCGCGTCGTCCCCGAGCGCAAGACGCAGTTCTCCTGGGAGGAGAAGGACGGGGCGATCGAGGCCGTCGATCCCTGGGGCACGCGCGTGCGCTGCCATGCGCCCGCGCCCGAGTTCGGGCCGATCGAGATCGGCATTGCGTACATCGACTTCGACGTGCCCCCCGGCTCAGCCGAAGGCATCGCACGCTTCTACAACCAGGTGATGAAGGCGCCCGCGCGCCACGAGAAGGGCCGCGCCGCGGTGAGCATCGGGCGCGACCAGAAGCTCTACTTCACCGAGACCAAGAAGCCGCTCCCCGAGTACGACGGCCACCACATCCAGATCTACATCTCCGATTTCTCCACGCCCTACGAGTGGCTCAAGACGCGCGGCCTCATCACCATGGAGACCGACGCGAACGAGTGGCGCTTCCAGTGGATCACCGACCCGGACGACGGCCGGAAGCTCTTCCAGATCGAGCACGAAGTGCGCAGCATCAAGCACCGCCTCTTCGCCCGTCCGCTCGTGAACCGCAACCACGGGGTTACGAACATGAACTATCTGCCGGGGCAGGACTTCTACCACGGCACCTACTAGGTGAACTAGCCGGCACGCGCCGGTATCGGCAAGCGACTAATCCTTGTAGTCCTTGCCCACATCCTGAACATAAAAGCGAACCCTGTCTTCTCCTGGGATAGGATTCGCCAAGAAGCGGGACATACCTAAGGACGTCATTGGAGACGATTGTCGCGGAGTATTTCCCGCGCAGCGTTGTGTCCCGGCGCGCCTGTAACTCCCCCGCCCGGGTGTGCGCCCGAGGCGCAGAAATAGAGTCCGCGCACCGGCGAACGGTAATCCGCGTAGCCGAGCACGGGACGCGCGGAGAACAGCTGGTCGAGCGTCAGCGCGCCGTGGAAGATGTCCCCGCCGATCATGCCTAAGTCTCGCTCGAGGTCGAGGGGGGAGAGGATCTTGCGGGCGACGATGCTCTTTTTGAAGTTCGGGGCGTGGCGGGTGACGGTATCGACGATCGCGTCGGCGGCCGCTTCCCTGGCGTCGTCCCAGGTCTTTCCGTCGGGCAGCGTCGGGTTGAAGTGCTGGCAGAAGAGGCTCGCGACGTGCTTTCCCGGCGGCGCGAGCGAGGGATCGACCGTGCTCGGGATCAGCATCTCGACGATCGGCTCGCGCGCCCAGCCGAGGGTGCGCGCATCGAAGTAGGCGCGCTCCATGTAGGCGAGCGACGGGGCGATGATGATCCCGGAGCTGTGGTGGGGTTGAGCGTTCTTTCCCGGCATCGAGCTGAAGTCGGGCAGCTCGGAGAGCGCGACGTTCATGCGGAAGCTGCCTGAGGCGCAGCGCCAGCGCTCGATCCGCTCGCGGAAGTCGGGATCGAGCGCGTCCTTTTCGATGAGTCTGAGAAAGAGAAGCTTCGGGTTTATTCCGGCGGCTATTGCATTGGCCTCGATCTCGGTGCCGTCTTTCAGCGCGACCGAGGCGGCGCGGCCGGCTTTCACGCGGATGGCGGTCACCTCCGCGTCCGTGGCAATCTCGACGCCTCGGGCTCTTGCTTCTGCTGCGATCGCCTCGCTCACCGCGCCCATGCCGCCCAGCGCATGGCCCCAGGTGCCGCGCTTGCCGTTCACTTCCCCGAAAGCGTGGTGCAGCAGCACGTACGCCGAGCCGGGCGAATAGGGGCTCGCGAAGTGCCCGACCTGGGCGTCGAAGCCGAATACCGCTTTGACGGAGTCACTTTCGAACCACCAGTCGAGCAGCTCGCCCGCGCTCCGCGTCACGATCTCCCACAGGTCGCGCTGCGCGCGGCGCGAGAGGAGCGCGAGCTTGCCACCGAGCGCGAGCGCGCGAAGGCCGCTGCGCCAGTTCCAACCCAGGTTGGGCGGAGTCTGGAGGACTAGGCTGCGCAGCGTATCGGCAGCCGCTTCGATCGTGCGGTAGTAGCCGGGCAGGCGCTCGGCGTCGCGCTTCGAGAAACGGGCTAGTTCTCTTTGCGTATCTTCCGTGGTCGGGCCGAGCTTGAAGCTTCTTCCGTCCGGGAGCGGCAGAAAGTTGGCGAAGGGCCGCTCGACGATCTTCAGGCCGTGCTCGGCGAGCTTGAGGTCGCGGATCACCTTGGGGTTCAAGAGGCTCACCGTGTACGCCGCGGTCGAGTTGCGGAAGCCCGGGGCGAACTCCTCGGTGACTGCCGCGCCGCCGACGACGCGACGGCGCTCGAGCACCTTGACCTTCAGCCCCGCGCCCGCGAGGTAGCAGGCGCAGACGAGGCCGTTGTGGCCGCCGCCGATGACGATGACGTCGTAGCGCACCGCGCTAGGACTTCTGGATGCGGTAGACCGCGAGGCTGCCGAAGACGTTGGCGAGCGAGTGGACCGGGCGCCCGCCGTGCAGGACGATGCGGTCGAGCACGCGGATGCCGTGGCTTGCGCAGAACGACTCGAAATCGGCGATGGTAAACAGGTGCACGTTGGGCGTGTTGTACCACTGGTACGGGAGCTCGGGCGACATCGGCATCCTGCCGCCGAGCGCGATCTGCAGGCGCAGGTTCCAGCGGCCGAAATTGGGGAAGGAGACGATCGCCTCGCGCCCGACACGCAGCATGTCGAGCACGATCTCCTCGGTGCGGCGCACCGCCTGCAGGGTCTGCGACAGGATGACGCAGTCGAAGGAGCCCGCGTCGAACCCCGCCAGCCCGCGCTCGAGGTCGCTCTGGATGACGTTCACGCCGTTCTTGACGCAGGCGAGCACGTTGGCGTCGTCGATGTCGACGCCGTAGCCGCGCGCGTTGCGCGTCTGCCTGAGGTACTTCAGCAGCACGCCGTCGCCGCACCCGAGATCGAGCACCGAGGAGTCGGGCTTCACCCAGGCGGCGATCGCCTGGAAGTCGGAGCGCTCGGAGAGCGCGACCTGCTCGAGGCCGTTCATAGTCGCGCGAACATGCCGTCGAAGTACGCTCGCACCAGCGCGTGGTAGCGCGGGTCCTCGAGCAGGAAGGCGTCGTGGCCGTGCGGCGCGTCGATCTCGGCGTACGAAACGTCCAGGCGGTTGTCGAGCAGCGCCTTGACGATCTCGCGCGAGCGCGGCGGCGCGAAGCGCCAGTCCGAGGTGAAGGATACGACCAGGAACCGCGCTTTCGCGACCGCGAGCGCCTTCGAGAGGTCGTCGCCGTGCGCGGCCGCGGGGTCGAAGTAATCGAGCGCTCGGGTGATGAGGAGATAGGTATTCGCGTCGAAGTACTCGCTGAACTTGTCGCCCTGGTGGCGCAGGTAGGACTCGATCTCGAAGTCGACATCGAAATGGAAGCCGATCTGGCCTTCGCGCAGCGCGCGGCCGAATCTCTCCATCATCGCGTCGTCCGAGAGATAGGTGATGTGGCCGATCATGCGCGCGAGGCGGAGCCCGCGGCGCGGCACCACGCCGTGCGCGTAGTAGTCGCCGCCGTGAAAGTCCGGATCGGTGGTGATCGCCTGGCGGGCGACCTCGTTGAACGCGATGTTCTGCGCCGAGAGCTTGGGCGCCGCCGCGACCACAATGGAGTTCCGGATGCGCTCCGGGTAGCTCATCGTCCACTGCAGCGCCTGCATCGCGCCGAGCGACCCGCCCATCACCGCGGCGAACGAGGCGATGCCGAGGCGGTCGGCGAGCCGCGCCTGGGCGTCGACCCAGTCCTCGACCGTGACCACCGGGAAAGCCGAGCCCCAGGGCTTGCCCGTCGCGGGGTTCACGCTCTTTGGGCCGGTCGAGCCGAAGCAGCCGCCGACGTTGTTGACGCCGACGACGAAGAAGCGCTCGGTGTCGAGCGGCTTTCCCGGTCCGATCATGTTGTCCCACCAGCCGACGTTGTCGGGCTGGTCGGCGTAGTAGCCGGCGACGTGGTGGGCGGCGTTCAGCGCGTGGCACACGAGCACCGCGTTCGACCGCGCGGCGTTCAGCTTCCCGTAGGTCTCGTAGACGAGGTCGTAGGCGGGCAGCGTCGCGCCGCTCTTGAACGCGAGCGGCTGGTCGAAGCGCATCGTCTGCGGCTTGACCGCACCAACCGAGCGCGACTCGCTTCCGTTTCTCGGCGCCATGAAAAGAAAAACCCGTTCAGCTTGCTGCTAAACGGGTCGCCCTCGCTTTAGCAATATTTGTTTGTCGCCCGGACCTCCGGACGGCGCCTGCAAGCTGAATGGTCAAATCGGCGCTGAGGGGGACGTTACCTCAGCGGCGGGGCCGCGTCAATTCTGGACGGCGCCCTTGCCCTTCCGCCGCGCCTGCCACTGCTCGCGCCTCACCTTGTCGCGACCGACCTTGAGCCGGTACCGGGACAGCAGGTGCTCGCGCATTTTCGCGAGGACGACGTCGCGCAGCTCGGGCGGCAGCGCGGACGAGTCGCGCTCGAAGCGCGGCACGACGGTGCCCGAGTCGAACTTGCCGCCGGAGACGAGGATCGGCGCCTCCGGGTACCCGCCGGCCGCGTCGCCGTGGTCGACGCCGTCGTGGTAGGTCCCGACGTTCCGGGTCCACGTCAGGGCGCGCTCGTTGCGCTCGACGTCGTAATACAGCTGGAACTTCGCCAGCGCGCCGTCCGGGTCCTGCCAGGTGAACAGGTCGAAGTAGTCGTTCTCGAACCAGCGGCGGCGGAGCTTCGGGTCCGTCTGCTCGACGATCAGGACCTCGCGCAGGGGGTCAGGCTTGCGTTCCATGGCTCACTTGTTCAGCTTGGCGAGCAGCGTGCGCGCCCTCGCCGGGTCGTGCTCGCGGGTCATGCGCGCCGCCGCCTTCTCCACTTCGCTTATGCGCGTGCGCAGCACCTCGTGCTTGATCGCGAGCAGCTGTGCGGGGTGCATAGAGAACTCGCGCAGACCGAAGCCGAGCAGCAGCCGCGTCATCGCCGCGTCGCCCGCCATCTCGCCGCACACCGCGACCGGCGTCTTCGCCTTCTTCGCGCCGCGTATGGTCTGGGCAACGAGCTGCAGAACCGCCGGGTGCAGCGGGTCGTAGAGGTGCGCCACGGTATCGTCGGTGCGGTCGATCGCCAGGGTGTACTGGATCAGGTCGTTGGTGCCGATCGACAGGAAATCGAGCTTCTTCAGGAAATACGGCAGCGACAGCGCCGCCGCCGGGACCTCGATCATGCCGCCGATCTCGATGCGGCGGTCGTAGGCGATCTTCTGGTCATCCAGCATCTCGCGCGCCTGGCGCACCGCGGCGAGCGTCTGCTCCACCTCGTGCGCGTGGGCGAGCATCGGGACGAGCAGCCGGATCTTCCCGTGGCGCGAGGCGCGCAGGATGGCACGAAGCTGCGTGAGGAACATCTGCGGCTCGGCAAGGCAGAAGCGTATCGCCCGCAGACCGAGCGCGGGATTGGGACCGCCGCGGTCGGACCCGTTGATGCTCTTGTCCGCGCCGAGGTCGAGCGTGCGTATGGTCACGGGCCGGCCGTGCATGGCCTCGGCGACGCTGCGGTAGGCCTCGAACTGCTCGTCCTCGGAGGGCAGGTCGTCGCGGTTGAGGAACAGGAACTCGCTGCGGAAGAGGCCGATGCCCGTCGCGCCGGCTGCGGCGGCCTCCTTGACGTCCTGCGGCAGCTCGATGTTGGCGTGGAGCTCCACCGCGACGCCGTCGAGCGTGGCCGAGCGGGAGCTGCGCAGTCGCTTGAGCTTGTCGCGCTCGGTCTCGAGCCGGCGGGCGCGCTCGCGGTATTCCGCGAGCACCGCCTCGCCCGGGTTGACGATGAGGACGCCCTCGCGGCCGTCGACGATCATCATCTCGCCCTCGCGGATCATGCCGCGCGCGTGGTGCAGGCCGACGATCGCGGGCAGCGCGAGGCTGCGAGCGAGGATCGCCGTATGCGAGGTCACCCCGCCGAGGTCGGTGACAAAGCCCGCGTAGCGGTGCTGCTTGAACAGGATCATGTCGGCGGGGGACAGGTCGTGCGCGACCACGATCAGGTCCTCCTCGTGCGAGGGCGCGGCGGGCGCGTGCCCGGTGCCGAGCATCGCCGCGAGCACCCGCTCGACCACCTGCACGATGTCCTGCTTGCGCTCGCGCAGGTAGGGGTCCTCCATCTCCTCGAACTGCGCGACGAGGTACTCGAGCTGCTGCGCGAGCGCCCACTCGGCGTTGCAGCGGCGCGTCCGGATCGACTCGCGCGGCACCGCGGAGAGGTTGGAGTCGTTGAGCAGCGCGGCGTGCAGGCTGAGGATCGCCTTCATCTCCACCGGAGCCCCCGGCGGCACGCTCGCCTGGAGCGCCGCGAGCTCGCCCTTGACCTGCGCCACCGCCCGGTCGAAGCGCGCGATCTCCGCCTCGACGTCGCCCTCGCCAATCTCGTAGTGGGCCACCTCGAGGCGGGCGGTCGAAAACAGATGCGCGTGGCCGATCGCGATGCCGCCCGACACCCCGGCGCCGTGCAGTGTGAAGCTCGCTGACGCGATCTGGGGCTCGCCCGGCTTCATTCGGGTCTCACTCCTCCTCGCCGAAGCGCTCGGCGATCAGCTTGAGCAGCGCGGCGATCGCGGCCTCCGCGTCCTCGCCGTCCGCCTCGATGAGAACGCGGCTGCCCTTCCCCGCGGCGAGCATCATCACGCCCATGATGCTCTTCGCGTTCACGCGGCGCCCGTTGCGCGACAGCCAGACCTCCGATGCGAAGGCGCCAGCGACCTCGGTGAGCCTCGCCGCCGCGCGCGCGTGCAGTCCGAGCTTGTTCACGATTTCAGCCTCGGTTTGCGGCATTGCAGACGTCGGTCGTGAGGTGGACGACGCCCTCGTGTCCGCCGCTCACGGCTTTCGCGACCACCGCGGCGAGCGGCTCGTCGCGGTAGGTGAGGGCGCGGATCAGCATCGGCAGGCTCGCGCCGGCGAGACCCTCGACGCGGCCCGCCTCGAGCAGCCGCGTGGCGACGTTCGACGGCGTCGCGCCGAGCATGTCGGTCAGGATCAGCACCCCTTCGCCCGTGTCGACCTGGCGGAGCAGCTCGCGCGCCTTCGACAGCACCCGGTCGGGATCGTCCTTCAGCCCCACGCCCATCTGCTGCACCTGCGGGGGACGGCGGCCGAGGACGTGGCTCGCGCTGTGCACGAGCGCCTCGCCGAAGCCGCCGTGCGAGACGATGAGGATCCCGATCATGCGCGCACCCGTGTCCGGCAGGCGGCCTCGAGCGCGTCGACGAACATCCCCGCAACGCCGAATCCGGTCTGCTCCGTGATCTCCTGGAAGCAGGTCGGGCTGGTGACGTTGATCTCGGTGAGCCAGTCGCCGATCACGTCGAGGCCGACGAGGAGCAGCCCGCGCTCGGCGAGCCGCGGGCCGATCGCCCTGGCGATCTCCAGATCGCGCTTGGTCAGCGGACGCGCCACGCCGGTCCCGCCGGCGGCGAGGTTGCCGCGGGTCTCGCCGGGCTTGGGGATGCGCGCGAGGCAGTGCGGCACGGGCTCGCCGGCGATGAGGAGAATGCGCTTGTCGCCGTCACGGATCTCGGGGATGTAGCGCTGCGCCATGATCGAGGTGGCGCCGTCCGCGGTGAGCGTCTCGATGATGACGTTGCGGTTGGGATCGCGGTCGGTGACGCGGAACACCGAGCGCCCGCCCATCGCGTCCAGGGGCTTGAGCACGACATCGCCGTTGGCGTCGATGAAATCCTGCAGCTCGCGCTCCAGGCGCGTCACCAGCGTGGGGGCGGCCAGGTCCGGGAACTCGGCGATGGCGAGCTTCTCGCTGTGGTCGCGCAGCGCGCGCGGGTGATTGAACACCTTCGCGCCCTCGCGCTGGGCCAGCTCGAGGAGCCAGGTGCTGGTGAGGTATTCGCCGTTGAAGGGAGGATCCTTCCGCATCAGCACCGCGTCGAAGTCCGCGACCCGGGCCTGCCCCGCCCGCCCGGTCCGGTACCAGGCCTCCTTGTCTCCGGTCAGCGAAAGAGGGACGGACTCGGCCACGACCCGCCTGTCCTTCCACATGACGCCTTCCTGGAGCGCGAAGTGGAGCTCGTGCCCGCGCTTCGCCGCCTCGACCATCATGGCGTAGGTCGAGTCCTTGTAGGTCTTGAACGATTCGAGCGGATCGGCGATGAAGAGAATCTTCATCGCCTCATTCTAAGGCTCAACCGGCCCGTTCTGAAATCTCCACGAGGTTGCCGTCCGGATCCCTGACGTAGACCGAGCGGATCGGCCCCATCGCGCCGGTCTTCGCGACCGGGCCCTCGATGATGGGCACCCCGGCGGAGACGAGCCGCGCGATCACGTCCTTCAGCGGGGCCGAGGCGATGAAGCAGATGTCCAGCGTGCCCGGCGCGGCCAGCGTCGCCCGCGGCGAGAACTCCCGCCCCTTCTCGTGCAGGTTGATCTTCTGGCCGCCGAACTTGAGCGCCATGCGGCCCTCGCCGAAGCGCTCGAGCCTCATTCCGAGCACCCGGGTATAGAAATCGATGCACCGGTCGGTGTGCGCCGTCGTCAGCACGATGTGATCGAGGTGATCGATCACGGTCTAGTTCACTTCACCGCCTTGAGCATGTAATCGACCGCCGCCTTGACGTCGGCGTCGGAGAGCGTGAGGTTGCCGCCGCGCGGCGGCATCGCGTTCACGCCTTTGAGCGCGTTCTCGTAGAGGTGGTCGACGCCGTGCATGAGGTGAGGCGCCCACGCCTTCTTGTCGCCGAATTTCGGCGCGTTGGCGACGCCGAGCCCGTGGCAGGCGATGCACGTCGACTCGTAGACCTTCTTGCCGTCGGCCGCGGCCGGCGCGGCCTTGGCCGCCGGCGCGCTCGCGGGAGCGGCGGCAGCGGCCGGCGCAGCGGGCTCCTTGAAACCGGCCCCCGCGGCGTTCGCCATGTAGACGACCGCGCGCTCCACCTCGAGGTCGCTGAGATCGGAAGCGCCGCCGCGCGGCGGCATCGCGCCCTTGCCCTTCAGGGCCTCCTGCACCAGCCCTTTCTGGCCTTCATGGAGGCGAGGCGCCCAGTCGCCCTTGTTGCCGAACTTCGGCGCGTTCGCGACGCCGGTGGCGTGGCAGGCGGTGCATACGGACTTGTAGACCTGCTCCCCGGTCCGCAGCGCCTTGGCGGCGGACGCGCCGCCGCCGACCGCGGCGTCGGCCACCGGCTTGATGCGCGCGGCGACCTCCTCGGGCGACATCGCGTTCTTGTCGATGATCCTGCCGCTCGTCGCGAGCTGCGACAGGAGCACGGCCAGCATGATCGGCACGAGAAACGCGAGCAGCACCACGACAACGAGCTGCTTTGGGGTCTTGATCAGGGATTCGTGGGAGTCGCTGCTCATCTGCCGGTCGTGAGCGTGGAAAATAAAGCGCGCATTATAGCGCCTGCTGCGATATTCTCGAAGCAGATGAAGCGCTCCGTCTGCCTGTTCTGCTCCGCCAAAGAGGATCTTCCCGCCGCCGCTCGACAGCTCGCTGCCGAGTTCGGGACCGCGTGCGCCTTTGGCGGAATGCGCCTGGTGTACGGCGGGAGCGGGCGCGGCCTGATGGGCGTGGCCGCGCGCGCCGCGGTGGCCGCGGGGGGCGAGGTGCTGGGCATCATGCCGCGGCACCTGATGCGTCCCGAGCACGCCGCGGCCGATCTGGGCACGCTGGTGATCGTCGAGACGCTCGCCGAGCGCAAGCTTCGCATGAGCGAAGCCGCCGACCTCTTCGTGGCGATTCCCGGGGGCATAGGAACGCTCAACGAGATGATCGAGATGCTCACCCTCAACGACCTCGGCCTGCAGGCGAAGCCGGTGATCCTGTGCGCAAGCGACGGATTCTGGGCGCCCTTCACCGAGATGATCGAGCGCTTCGGCGCGTACGGCGTGCTGCGCCCGAGCATCGCGCGGTTCTTGCGCCGCGCGAGCTCGGTCGGGGAGACGATGCAGCTGATCGACACACTGCTTCCCGCGGCGCGGTCGCCCCTATCTCGCGGTGTATAATTGCCCACCCCGCGCCCGTAGCTCAGGGGATAGAGTGATGGCCTCCGAAGCCATAGGTCGCGCGTTCGATTCGCGCCGGGCGCGCCACACTTCAAGATCAGGGACTCCGATGCGAAGCTGTGCCCTGCTCGCGGTGCTCCTGCCTCTCGCCGCCTTCGCAGGCGGCTCCAACTACGGCATCACTCCGGGCGCGCGCGACTTTTCCGGCAAGGTATCCGAGTGGCCGGTGCCGACGCCGAAGTTCGCGCGCGATCCGGCGCCGGGTCCCGACGGCAATATCTACATCACGGTGATGTACGCCGACCGCATCGCGCGCTTCGACACGAAGACGCAGAAGTTCAGCGAGTGGAATCTCCCCGAGGGCACGCACCCGCACGGGCTGCTCGTCGATCCCGCGGGAAAGGTCTGGTACACGGGCAACGGCAAGGGCGTGATCGGCGAGCTCGATCCCGCGACCGGAAAAGTGGTCGAGTTCCGCGCGCCCTCGGGCGGCAGCCCGCATACGCTGGTCATTGACGACGCCGGCACCATCTGGTTCACGAGCCAGTCGGGCTACGTCGGGCGCCTCGACCGCCCGAGCGGCAAGATCAGCGAATACCGCATGTCGGGCGGTCCCTACGGCATCGCGCTCGACAAAGTCGGTAAGGTATGGGTCTGCCGCATGGGCGCCGACAGGATGGGGATCATCGACGTCAGGACCGGCAAGGTCGGCGAGCTGTACATGGGGCCTGGGACGATGCCCCGGCGCGTCGCGGCGGCGCCCGACGGCACGCTGTGGGTGACGCTCTACGGCGTCGGCAGGATCGCGCACATCGACCCGGCCGCTGCGAAGGTCGTCAAGGAGTACGAGATGCCCGCGGGCGAGCGCGGGGGCCCGTATGCGATTACGGTGGACGGGGCCGGGCGCGTGCTCGCGAGCGAGATCGAGCGCGACACGGTGGCTATGCTCGATCCGAAGACCGGGCGGTTCCAGGTGTTCCAGCTTCCGTCGAAGAACGTCGGCATCCGCAAGGCGATCGTCGACGCCCAGGGGCGGCTCTGGTACATGGGCTCGCACAACGGAAGGCTAGGCGTGATCGAATAGGGGCAGTGCGCGGACTAGCGCCGGCGGAAGGCGCGCAGCAGCCACAGCACGAACAGCGCCGCGATCGCGCCCGAGATCGTCAGGCCGTAGCGGCGCATCTTCCTCTTTCGCTCCAGCGTCTGGGCGCGTTCCTCGGCCATGAGCTGGGCGAGGCGCTCGGCCGGCGAGGGGGCGGCCTTCTCCGCCCGGGGCGAAGCCGCCTCGCGGCGCGCCTCCTCGATCAGGGCCTTCTCACGCGCCGAGAGCTTGTCGGGGTCCATAACTACATCAGGATGATATCGAACTGCTCCTGCCCGTAGCTCGTCTCGACCTGCATCGACACGGGCTTGCCGATGAAGTCGCCGAGCATGGCGAGGGACTGGGACTCCTCCTCCAGAAACATGTCGATCACCGCTTGCGACGCGAGGATGCGGAACTCGCTCGCGCTGAACTGGCGCGACTCGCGCAGGATCTCGCGCAGCACCTCGTAGCAGACCGTCTGCGCCGTCTTCACCGCCCCGCGCCCGTTGCACGCGGGGCAGGGCTCGCACAGGACGTGCTCGAGCGACTCGCGCGTGCGCTTGCGCGTCATTTCGACGAGGCCCAGCCCGGTGAATCCGTTCACGGTGATGCGGGTTCGGTCGCGCGCCAGCGCGCGGTTGAACTCCGCGAGCACCGCTGCGCGGTGCTCCGCCGAGTCCATGTCGATGAAGTCGATGATGATGATGCCGCCGAGGTTCCGCAGTCGCAGCTGGCGGGCGATCACCTGAGCCGCCTCGAGGTTGGTCTTGAAGACCGTGTCGTCGAAGTTGCGCGTGCCGACGTAGCCGCCCGTGTTGACGTCCACGGTGGTCATCGCCTCGGTCTGGTCGAGGATCAGATACCCGCCGCTCTTCAGCTCGACGCGGCGCGCGAGCGCGCGTTCGATCTCGTCCTCGACGTTGTACAGGTCGAAGAGCGGCCGCTCGCCGGTGTAGTGCTCGAGCTTTCCGAGCACCTTGGGGGTGTATTCGTCGGCGAATTCCCTCAGCTTCTGGAAGTTCTCGCGCGAGTCGATCAGGATCCGGCCGGTCGTTTCGCCGGCGATGTCGCGCAGCGCGCGCTGCGCGAGAGACAGGTCCTGGTACAGCAGTGCGGGCGCGTGCGAGGTGAACGCGCGGCCGCGGATGCCGTGCCAGAGCTTCCGCAGGTATTCGATGTCGGCGCGGAGCTCCGCTTCGGTCGCCGCCTCGGCCACGGTGCGGATGATGTATCCCCCGGTCTCGTCCGCGGGCAGGAGCTGCTGCAGCTTGTCGCGAAGGACCTGCCGCTCGGTCTCGTCCTGGATGCGCTGGGATATGCCGATGTGCGGGTCCTGCGGCAGGTAGACCACGAGCCGCCCGGCGATCGAGATCTGCGTCGACAGGCGCGCGCCCTTCGTGCCGATGGGGTCCTTGATCACCTGCACGAGGAGCGACTGGCCTTCCGAGAGGATGCGCTCGATCGGCTTCGCCGGCGTGTCGCCCGCCTGCGAGTTCTGGCGCTCTTCCCAGATGTCGGCGACGTGCAGAAAGCCCGCGCGGTCCAGCCCGATCTCGATGAAGGCCGACTGCATGCCCGGAAGCACCCGCGCCACCTTCCCCGCGTAGATGTTGCCCACCAGGCCGCGGCTCGCCATGCGCTCGATGTGCAGCTCCTGCGGGACGCCCGCTTGCATCACCGCGACGCGCGTTTCCTGAGGCGTGCAGTTGATCAGGATGTCCTCGGCCATGGCGAAGGCGAGGATACCCCGATCTAGAAATTCCTGATGAGCTGACTCGTCTCGTAGAGCGGCAGGCCCATCACGCCCGAGTAGCTGCCGTGCAGCTCGGTCACGAAGGCGCCGGCGCGGCCCTGGATCGCATAGCCGCCGGCCTTGTCGGTCGGCTCGCCGCTCGCGACGTAGGCTTCGATTTCGGCCTGGGAGAGATCGGCGAAACGCACGCGCGACTCGCTGACCAAGAGCTCCCCGCGGTCGTCGAACTTGAGCGCCACCGCCGTGAGCACGCGATGCTCGCGGCCCGACAGGAGGCGCAGCATCTTCGCCGCGTGAGCGGCGTCGGGCGGCTTGCCGAGGATGATCTCGTCGACGCACACGACCGTGTCGGCCGCCAGCACCGGAAAGGGGCGCAAGTGCCGCTGCACGACTCTCTGCCAGCCGGAGTCGGCCTTGGCGCGGCACGCGCGGCGCACGTACTCGTCGGGGCCTTCGCCGGGTTGCTGCGACTCGTCCACGTCGACGTTGCGCCCCGGGTGGTCGCGCAGCATCAGCACCTCGAAGGCGACGCCGATCTGCTTCAGCAGCTCGCGGCGGCGCGGGCTGCGCGAGGCGAGGTAGACCTTGCTCCTGGGCGGGGCCGCGCTCATGCGCGATGATAGGGGTGGTTTTCCAGGATGGAGGCGGCGCGATAGAGCTGCTCGGCGAGAAGCACGCGCGCGAGCCCATGGGGGAGAGTCATGGCGGAAAGGCGCAGCGTGGCGTGAGCGCCGCGCCTGATGTTCGCATCGAGCCCGTCCGGTCCGCCGATCAGGAAGGCCATATCCCTGCCGTCCCGCCTGCGCCCCTCGAGCCAGTGTGCGAGCTCCGGGGTTGTCATCTCGCTCCCGCGCTCGTCGAGCGCCGCGACGAACGCTCCCCGCGGCAGCGCGCGCGCGATGCGTCCGGCCTCGGCCCGCATCAGCTGCTCCGGCGTCTTTCCGGTCGAGCGCGGCTCCGGCCGGATCTCGACCAGCTCCGTCTTCAGGCCCCGCGGCATGCGTTTTGCGTATTCGCCGAACGCCTCGTCGACCCAGCCCGGCATGCGCCCGCTCACGGCCACCACGAGGAGTCTCATCGGGCTGCGGGCGCGCGGCGCCTCGTTCGGGGCTTGCGCGGCTTGGGCTGGCCCCACAGCTCCTCGAGATTGTAGTGCGTTCGCACCGCCGGCTGCATGATGTGAACGACGATGTCGCCGAGATCGATCAGGACCCAGTCGCCGCCGTCCTCGCCCTCCACGCCGTAGACGCGGCCCCCGGCTGCTTTCGCCTTTTCCTGGACGTTGCTCGACAGCGCCTTGAGCTGCCTCGCGGAATCGGCGCTCGCGATGATGACGCGGTCGAACATCGAAGTGAGGTGGGCGACATCGAAGACCTCGATCTCGCGCGCCTTGATGTCCTCGAGCGCCTCGACCGCAGTCTTTTGCAGCTTGCGCAGTTCCGTCGTCATCGGCGCGCGCCGTTCTCCCTGGCGTAGAGGCCGTGCCGGCCGATGTAGTCGAGGACTGCGGAGGGCAGCAGGTAACGCGGGCTTCTCGATTGCGCGAAGTGCGCCCGGATGGCGCTCGCCGAGATGTCGAGCGCCGTAGTGCCGTAGGTGACGATGCGGCCCGCGGGCCGCTGGCGCAGCGCGTCAGGGGTTCCCGCGCGCCTGCGCCACTCGGAGGCGAGCGCAGAGGGCATTCCGCCCGGCGTGAGCGAGTGTCCGGGACGCTGGGCCACGAAGACGTGCGCGAGCTGGAACAGGTCGCGCCAGCGCTCCCAGGTGGTGAGACTGCGGAAGGCGTCGGTGCCGAGCAGCAGCACCAGCGGGCAATCTTCACCGAGCCGCCGCCGCAGGCGCTCCAGGGTCTCGACGGTGTAGCTGGGCGTGGTCTGGCGGATCTCTGCGTCGTCGAGCTCGAAAAGCGCATTTCCCCGGATGGCGAGCCTCACCATCTCGAGGCGGTGTTTTGCGCTCGCCTTCGGGTGCGCCCGGTGCCAGGGCCGGCCGGCGGGCACCCAGCGCACGCGCGCGAGGCCGAGGATCTCTAGGGCCTCTTGGGCGAGGCGCAGGTGCCCGAAGTGCACCGGATCGAAGGTGCCGCCCATGATGCCGACCGGAGCGGTGCCCGAGCGCCTGGACGCCTTGCGCGCAGGCATCAGGTGCGGACCTGGCCGGAGCCGAACACCACGAATTTCTGGGAAGTGAGGCCTTCGAGGCCGACGGGCCCGCGCGCGTGCAGCTTGTCGGTCGAGATGCCGATCTCCGCGCCCAGACCGTACTCGAAGCCGTCGGCGAAACGCGTCGACGCGTTCACGAGCACCGAGCTGGAGTCGACTTCGCGCAGGAAGCGCTTGGCGCGCGCCTCGTCCTCGGTGACGATCGCGTCGGTGTGCTGGGAGCCGTACTTGGCGATGTGGTTCATCGCGGCGTCCAGATCCTTCACGACGCGCACCGCGAGTATCGGTCCGAGGTACTCGGTGTACCAGTCCTGCTCGGTCGCGGGCTTCATCGCGGGGACGAGCTTGCGCGCTTCCTCGTCGCCGCGCAGCTCCACGCCCTTGTCGGCGTAGATCTTCGCGAGGCGCGGCAGCACGGCCGGGGCGATATTCTCGTTGACGAGCAGCGTCTCCATCGCATTGCACACGCCGTAACGCTGGGTCTTCGCGTTGTCGGCGATGCGGATCGCCTTCTCGACGTCGGCGCCCTCGTCGATATACACGTGGCAGACGCCTTCCAGATGCTTGATCATGGGAATGCGCGACTCGCGCATGACGCGCTCGATCAGGTCCTTGCCGCCCCGCGGCACGATGATGTCGACGAACTCGTTCATCGCCAGCAGGTGGCCGACGGCGGAGCGATCGGGCGTGGCGACCACCTGCACGGCGTTCTCGGGCAGCCCCGCTGACTTGAGGCCCTCGTGCATGCACGCCGCGATCGCCACGTTGGAGCGTACCGACTCGGAGCCGCCACGCAGGATGCAGGCATTCCCCGATTTCAGGCACAGCGCCGCGGCGTCGGCGGTGACGTTGGGACGCGACTCATAGATGATGCCGATCACCCCGAGCGGCACGCGCATGCGTCCGACCTTGATGCCGCTCGGCTGCTGATGCAGCTCCGAGATCTGCCCGACCGGATCGGGGAGCTTCGCGACCTGCTCGAGGCCGGCGGCCATCGCCTCGATCAGCTTGTCGGTGAGTGTCAGCCGGTCGAGGAACGCAGCGTCCTTGCCGCCCGTGCGCGCCGCGAGCACGTCGGCCGCGTTCTCCGACAGCAGCTTCCTGGCCTCGCGCCGCAGCGCCTTGGCCGCGGCGACGAGTGCCCCGTTCTTCGTGGCCGTGTCCGCGCGCGCCATCTCGCGCGACGCGACGCGCGCGCGCTGGCCGACCTTGATCATGTAGGCCTTGATGTCGGCGGGAGCGTTCATCGAGCGAATTTTACGCCGCTTGCGACGCGAGCGTCATACGTCGCGCGGCGCGCGGCCCGCTCGAGCAAGTGCTAGTGTTGCGATTGGGATGAACCCTCTCGAATACTCCCGCTACGCGCGCGGGCTCGTCGCCGCGCGCCCCGAGCTGCGCGAGGAGATCGACCGCGCGGAAGAGAGCGGCTGGACGCGCGAGGCGATGCAGGCATTCCTTCGCGGCGGCGCAGACGGTCACGACATCCAGGCGCGGCTGCGCCGGCTGCGCCAACGCGTGATGCTGCGCACGATGGCGCGCGATCTCGCCGACGTCGCCGATCTGAACGAGGTGTGCTCGACGATGTCGACGCTCGCCGAGGTCGCGATCGCCGAGGCGCTCGCGTCCCTCGAAGGAAGCCAGGGTCCGAAGCTCACGGTGATCGGCATGGGCAAGCTCGGCGGCGGCGAGCTGAACGTGTCCTCCGATGTCGATCTGGTGTTTCTCTATCCGGACGGGGGCGACCTGGACTATTTCTCGCGCCTCGGCAGGCGGCTTATCGCGGCGCTCGACGAGCGCACCGCCGACGGCTTCGTCTTCCGCGTCGACATGCGCCTGCGCCCCTGGGGCGACTCGGGGGCTCTCGCCACCAGCCTCGGCGCGCTCGAGGAGTATTTCGTGACGCAGGGGCGCGAGTGGGAGCGCTACGCCTGGATCAAGGCGCGCACGCTGGTCGGCGACCACGGTGCGCTCGCCGCCGTCGCGCGGCCCTTCGTCTACCGCAAGTACCTCGACTACGGCACCTTCGCGGCGATGCGCGAGCTGCACGCACAGATCCGCGCCGAGGTGGCGCGCCGCGAGCTGTCCAACCAGATCAAGCTCGGCCCGGGCGGAATCCGCGAGATCGAGTTCATCGCCCAGGCCTTCCAGCTGATACGCGGCGGCCGCGATCCGTCGCTTCAGGTCCGGCCGACGCTCGCCGTGCTGGCGCTGCTCGCGCAGAAGGGGCTGCTTCCCGCGGCCGCGCACGAGGAGCTGTCCGACGCCTACGTGTTCCTGCGGCGGCTCGAGCACCGGCTGCAGTACCTCGACGACGCCCAGACGCACGAGCTGCCCGAGGGCGCGGCCGACCGCCTGCTCGTCGCCAGGGCGATGGGCTTCGCCGCCTGGGACTCGTTTCGCGTCGCCCTCGACCAGCGCCGCTCGCGCGTCTCCTGGCATTTCGGGCAGTTGTTCTCGGTCGAGGACACCCCCGCGCATGCGCTCGCGCCGCTCTGGGCCGGGGAGGACGCGCAGAAGCGCCTGGAGCAGCTCGGCTTCCGCGACGCCGAGGGCGCCGCGGCGCGGCTCGCGGCGGTGCGCTCGGGCGCCCGTTACGCAAGCCTGCCGGAAGCGAGCCGGTCGCGCTTCGACGCCCTGATCCCCCGGATCATCGAGGTCTCGGCTGAGCGCGAGGACGCGGACGCTACGCTCCGGCGCTTTCTCGACCTTGTCGAGACCGTCAGCCGCCGCGCCGCCTACCTCGCGCTGCTCGACGAGCACCCGGCCGTGCTCGCGCGCATCGCGCAGCTCTTCGACACCTCGAGCTGGGCGGCGGAATACCTCAACCGGCACCCGATCGTGCTCGACGAGCTGCTCGACGCGCACAGCCTTCTCTCCGCGCCCGACTGGCGCGCCTTCGCCCAGGACCTTCGCTCCCAGCTCGCGGCGAGGCAGGGCGACGAGGAGCGTCAGATGGACTGGCTGCGCGAAGCACACCACGCGCAGGTGTTCCGCCTGCTTGCCCAGGACCTGTCCGGGCTGCTCACGGTCGAGCAGCTCGCCGACCATCTCTCCGATCTGGCCGACGCCGTCCTGCAGGTCACGCTCGAGCTGTCCTGGACGCAGCTGCGCGGGCGGCACCGCAGCGACCCGCGCTTCGCGATCGTCGCCTACGGCAAGCTCGGCGGAAAAGAGCTCGGCTACGCGTCCGACCTCGACCTGATCTTCCTGTACGACGACCCCGACGAGGGCGCGCAAGAGGTCTACGCGCGTCTTGCCCAGCGCATCAGCCGCTGGCTGACCGCGCGCACCGCTGCGGGCGTCCTCTTCGACATCGACCTGCGGCTGCGTCCGCAGGGCGAGAGCGGGCTCCTCGTGAGCTCGATCGACGCCTTCCGCCGCTACCAGCGCGAATCGGCGTGGACCTGGGAGCACCAGGCGCTCACGCGCGCGCGCTTCTGCGCGGGCGACGCGGCGCTGGGCGAATCCTTCGAGGCCGAGAGGATCGCGATCCTCGCCATGCCGCGCGACCCGGCGAAGCTGCGCAAGGACGTGCTGTCGATGCGCGAGCGGCTCCTCGAGGGCCATCCGAACCCGAGCGAGCTTTTCGACCTGAAGCACGACCGCGGCGGGATGATCGACATCGAGTTTGCAGTGCAGTACCTCGTGCTCGGCCATTCGCACCGCCACGCCGAGCTGACGCGAAACGCCGGAAACATCGCGTTGCTCCGGCTTGCGGGCCAGCTGGGACTGATACCGGCGGAGTCCGCGGAGTCCGCGGCCGACGCTTACAGGGAATACCGACGCCGGCAACACTGGCTGCGGCTGAACGGGGCGAAGTATGCACGCGTTCCCGCGCAGGACGTCGCGAGCCGGATCGAGGCGACCCGGGCGCTCTGGGAGCTGGTCTTCGGAACGGGCTAGGCGGCGAAGCGCAGCCCGAGCTGCAGCAGCTCGTCCCAGGCGTCGCCCTTGACCACGCCCTTGATCGTGCGATCGACGCCCGCCGCATGCGCCAGCGCCGCGAGCAGCGCCGGGCGGGAAAATTTTCTCGCGGCCCTGCCGACGAGCGCCTGGCGCGCGTCGCCCCAGACCCGGGCCTCGCGCAGCACCTCCGCGAGGGGCCTGCCCGCGGCGATCCCGTTCTGAACGCGGCACACGGCGCGGATCTCCTCGGCCAGCAGCCACAGCACGCGCGGCGCGGCCTCGCCCTCGGCGCGCAGTCCCTCGAGCATGCGCGCGAGCCGCGCCCGGTCGCCCGAGAGCATCGCCTCGGCGAGCTTTCCCGCGTCGTAGCGCGCGACGTTCATCACCGCGTCGCGGACTGCGTCGAACCCGAGGTCGCCCGCGGGCAAGAGCAGAGCGAGCTTCTGTATCTCCTGGTGGGCGGCGAGGAGGTTCCCTTCGACGCAGTCGGCGAGAAAGCGCAGCGTCTCGGGCCTCGCGCTCTGCTTCTGGCGCGCGAGGCGCGCTGCGATCCAGTCGGGCAGGCGCGCTCGGTCGACCGGATAGACGTTGACGACCACGCCCTTCGACTCGAGCGCCCCGAACCACGCGGAGCCCTGGCCGGCGCGGTCCAGCCGCGGCAGCGTCACGAGCGCCATCACGTCGGCGGGGAGCCTCGCGCAGAACGCCTCGATCGCCTGCGATCCGTCGGCCCCGGGCTTGCCCGAGGGCAGGCGCAGCTCGATCAGCCTGCGGTCGCCGAACAGCGAAAGGCTCGCGGCGCTCGCCGCGAGCGCGGTCCAGTCGAATCCCCGCTCGGCGAGCAGCACGCTGCGCTCGGCGAAGCCGCCCGCGCGCGCCCGGGCGCGGATGGCGTCCGCTGCCTCCAGCGAGAGCAGCGGCTCGTCGCCGTGGATCACGTACAAGGGCCGAAGCTCGCGCGCAAGATGCGCTTCGAGCTGCTCGGGCCTGAGAGCGGGCATGCGGACGCCTATTCGACCTGCGGGCGCGCTGCGGCGAGCCGGCGCATGATCTGCTGCACCATGTCGGTCTGCATGTCGCGGTAGAGCAGGGCTTCCTCGTTTTCCTTGGCGATCACCTGCTGGTCGTTGAAGGTCATGTCGCGGGTAAGCAGGATCTCGCTCGCGGGCAGGAACACCTGCGAGCCGCCCGTGTCCGTGACGCGGATTCCGACGCGGTAGCGCAGCCGGTATTCGTTCACCTTGCCCGCCGAGGTGAAGCTGAGGATGACCTTTTCCCGCGCCTCCTGAGTGAAGGCGAGGACCGCCTGTGCGTTCTTCGGGCTGTCCGCCAGGCGCGTCTTGCTCGAGGCGGTGACGTTGCGCCTCAGCTCCACCGCGAGCGGAGTCGCGCCGGGGATGTAGATCGTCTCGAAAGGCAGCTGCGCGCTGCCGCGAAGGTGAAAGCCGCAGCCGGCGAGGAGAGCGACGACGAAGCCGGCGAGAGCGGCCCGCATCCGCCTCACACCACCACGTTCACGAGGCGTCCGGGCACGACCACCACCTTCTTCACCGCCTGGCCGCCGGTGAACTTCGCCACCGCCTCGTGCGCGAGCGCGAGCCGCTCGATCTGCTCGCGCCCCGCGGTCTTGGGCGCCTTCATGTGCCCGCGCAGCTTGCCGTTGACCTGGAGGACGAGCTCGATTTCGTCCTGCTCGAGAGCTGCCTGGTCCACCGCTGGCCAAGGCGCCGTGACAATATCGCCATACCGCGCCGCGTATCCAAGATCGCTCCATAGTGCGTGGGAGATGTGGGGCGCCACTGGATAGAGCACGCGCAGAAGGATGCTCAACCCCTCGGACCTTGCTTGCGATATCGCGTTAATGCTCGAGACATCCTGTCCGGTGAACGATTCGAGCAGATTCAGCATCTTCATGCACGCAGATACAACGGTGTTGTATTGCATACGCTCGTAGTCGTAAGACGCCTGCTTCAGAGCTAGGTGAACATTTCTTCGAAATTCGCGGATCGAAAGCGGCTGCGTATTCCAATCCGCGATAGGCACAAACGGAGGTGCAGGAATCAATGCGTGGTCGGCGGCCTTCTTCCCGAGTCCTGCTGCAAACAGCCAAAGCCGACGAAGGAACCGGCTTTGACCTTCAACACCAGAGTCCGACCATTCAAGGGATTGCTCCGGAGGGGAAGCAAACATAACGAACAACCGAGCGGTGTCGGCGCCGTACTTATCGATAAGGTCCTGCGGGTCGACGCCGTTGTTCTTCGACTTCGACATGGTGCCGATGCCGTCGGATTCGACCGGCTTGCCGTCCGACTTGAGGATCGCGCTGACGCGTTGCCCCTTCTCGTCGTGCTTCAGCTCCACGTCTGCCGGGTTGTAGTAGGTGATGCGCCCCTCGCCCGTCTTGCGGTAGAAGATCTCGTTCAGCACCATCCCCTGGGTGAGCAGGCGCGTGAACGGCTCGTCCGCGCCCGGGGAGAGGCTAAGGTCGCGCATGACCTTTGTCCAGAAGCGCGAGTAGAGCAGGTGCAGGATGGCGTGCTCGATGCCGCCGATGTACTGGTCGACTGCCATCCAGTACCGCGCGCGCTCGTCGATCATTCGCGCGCTCTGTCCCGGGCAGGCAAAGCGCAGGTAGTACCAGGACGAGTCGACGAAGGTGTCCATGGTGTCGGTCTCGCGCTTCGCGGGCTTGCCGCATTTCGGGCAGGTGCAGTTCAGGAACGACGGGGTCTTCGCAAGCGGGTTGCCCGTCCCGTCGGGCACGAGGTTCTCCGGCAGCACTACCGGGAGCTGATCGTCAGGCACGGGCACGTCGCCGCAGCCGTCGCAGTGGACGATCGGAATCGGCGTTCCCCAGTAGCGCTGCCGCGAGATGCCCCAGTCCCTCAGCCGCCAGGTGACCTGCTTCTCGCCCAGGCCTTTCGCCTTGAGGTCGGCGGCGATCGCGTCGACCGCGGCCTGGTAGTCGAGGCCGTCGTACTTGCCCGAATTGACGCAGCGCCCGTGGTCGGCGTACCAGGGCTGCCAGGTGTCGGTCGAATAGGGCCGACCCGCGACGTCGATCACGGGCTTGATCGAAAGGCCGTACTTCTTGGCGAACGCGAAATCACGCTCGTCGTGGCCGGGGACGCCCATTACCGCGCCTTCGCCATAGGCCATGAGCACGTAGTTGCCGACCCACACCTCGATTCTCTCGCCGGTGATCGGGTGCGAGACGAACAGGCCGGTGCGCATGCCCTTCTTGTCGATCTGCGCGAGCTCCGCCTCCATCACCGAGCCGCGCTTGCATTCCTCGACGAAGGCCGCGAGCTTCCTGTCCGATTTCGCAGCGTGCGCGGCGAGCGAGTGCTCCGCCGCGACCGCGCAGAACGTCGCGCCCATCAGCGTGTCGGCGCGCGTGGTGAAGACGCGCAGCAGCTTCCTCTCCCCGCCGAGCTCGTAGGGGAAGGCGATGTTCACGCCGTGGCTCTTGCCGATCCAGTTGGCCTGCATGGTCTTGACGCGCTCGGGCCAGCCCGTGAGCGTATCGAGCGCGGAAAGCAGCTCCTCCGCGTACGCCGTGATCCGCATGTAGTACATCGGGATCTCGCGCTTCTCGACGACCGCGCCCGTGCGCCAGCCGCGGCCGTCGATCACCTGCTCGTTCGCGAGCACCGTCTGATCGACGGGATCCCAGTTCACGGTGCCGGTCTTCTTGTAGACGAGGCCCGCCTCGAGCATGCGCAGGAACAGCCACTGGTTCCACCGGTAATAGTCCGGCGAGCAGGTCGCGAGCTCGCGCTCCCAGTCGATGGCGAAGCCGAGCGACCGGAGCTGCTTTTTCATGTACGCGATGTTGTCGTAGGTCCATTTCGCCGGCGGCACGCCGTTCGCCATGGCGGCGTTCTCCGCCGGCAGGCCGAAGGCGTCCCAGCCCATCGGCTGCATCACGTTGTGGCCCCGCATGCGGTGGAAGCGGGTCATCACGTCGCCGATGGTATAGTTGCGCACGTGCCCCATGTGCAGTTTGCCCGAGGGGTAGGGGAACATCGACAGGCAGTAGAACTTCTGCCGGGCCGGATCCTCCTCGGCATGAAACGCGCGGTTGAGCTCCCAGTGCTCCTGCGCTTCGCGCTCGATCTTCTTGTGATCGTACTGGGGCTGCATGAACGGTTCTGCGGAAAGCGGGATTATAACCGCCGGGGTGCCCGTCCAAGGGAGGCTGTGATGCGACTGTCGACCAGCTGTGTCCTTCTCGCCGTTGCCGCAGCCGCGAGCGGCGTCGCCGTCGCGCAGTCCAAGTCCCGCGCCGCTCCGACCGCGACCGTGGAATCGACGCAGCTGTCCGGCTCGCTCGAGCGCGGGCAACAGATCGTTCCGCTCGCCCCGGGAATGGAGCTGAGGGAGGGCGACCGCGTCAACACCGGGCCCCGCGCCAAGCTCCTGCTCAAGCTGGCGGACGGCAGCACGGTGAAGCTCGGCGAGCGCGCGTCGCTCTTCTTCGACAAGGCGAAGGTGCGCGACGACGGCGTCTTCGACGCGGCTCTTTTCGTCGCCGAGGGCGCGTTCCGGTTTACGACGGCCCTGGTGGAGAAGTTCAGGGGCAAGCGCCAGGTGGTCATCACCGTCAACAACGTGACCGCGGGAATCCGCGGCACCGATCTGTGGGGCAAGTCGACCAAGGAGATCGATCTGGTCTGCCTGATCGAGGGCAGCGTCGAAGTCACACCGCCCGGCGAAAAGCCTTTTACCATGGACCAGCCTCTGTCCTATTACCAGCTCGAGGCCAACCTGTCGAAGCCGGTGGCGACCGTGCTTGCCGATACGTTCAGGGAATGGGCGGCGGAGACCGAGCAGGACCCCGGCCAGGGCGTGGCCAGCCGGCGCGGCAAATGGAAAGTTTCCGTCGCCGCGGTCAAGAAGTCGGGAGACGCGCTCGACATCTACAACGCTCTGCGCAAGGCCGGCTATCCCGCGGAGATCGTTCCGGAAAAGGCGGGCGCGGAGCGCGTGTACGTCGTGCGCCTCTCGAATTTCGAATCGCAGAAGGACGCAAGATCCGCGGTCGAAGCGCTGAAGGGCGAAGCCGACCTCGCCAAGTACCAGTACAAGGTCGGGATGTAGCTGCGGCGCCGCGGTAAAATCGGGCGTTCGCAGACGCCCGAAATGCACAATCTCCTCGAGAATCTCAACCCGGAACAACTCGCCGCGGTCACGCTCCCCGACCAGCCGGCGCTGATCCTGGCGGGCGCCGGCTCGGGTAAGACCCGCGTGCTCACCACCCGCATCGCGTGGCTGATCCAGACCGGAAACGTCGCCCCCGGCGGCGTCCTCGCCGTGACCTTCACCAACAAGGCGGCGAAGGAGATGCTCACGCGGATCTCCGCGATGCTGCCGATCAGCACCCGCGGCATGTGGGTAGGGACCTTTCACGGCCTGTGCAACCGCTTCCTGCGCGCGCACCACCGCGACGCCGGGCTGCCGCAGCTCTTCCAGATCCTCGACTCGCAGGATCAGCAGGCCGCGATCAAGCGCGTGCTCAAGGCCATGAACGTCGACGAGGAGCGCTTCCCGGCGCGCGAGGCGCAGTACTTCGTCAACGCGGCGAAGGAGGAGGGCAAGCGCGCGAAGGACGTGGAGGTCGGCGACGAGATCATGCGCCGTTTCGCCGAGATCTACTCGGCCTACGACGAGCAGTGCCAGCGCGAGGGCGTGGTCGACTTCGCCGAGCTGCTGCTGCGCACCTACGAGCTGATGCGCGACCAGCCGGCGCTGCGCGAGCATTACCAGCGCCGCTTCCGCCACATCCTGGTCGACGAGTTCCAGGACACGAACCGCCTCCAGTACCGCTGGCTCAAGCTCCTCGCCGGGCCGAAGAACGTGGTGTTCGCGGTCGGCGACGACGACCAGAGCATCTACCGCTTCCGCGGCGCGAACGTCGGCAACATGGCGGAGTTCGAGCGCGACTTCCGCGTCGAGAACGTCATCCGCCTGGAGCAGAACTACCGCTCGCAGGGGAACATCCTCTCCGCGGCGAACGCGCTCATCGCGCACAACAAGAAGCGCCTGGGCAAGAATCTGTGGACCTCCGCCGGCCACGGCGAGCCGGTGCGCGTCTACGAGGCGCAATCGGACGCGTACGAGGCGAGCTGGCTCACCGAAGAGGTCCAGGCGCTCAAGCGCTCGGGCCTGCGCCTCGCCGACATCGGCGTGCTCTACCGCTCGAACGCCCAGTCGCGGATCATCGAGCACGCGCTCTTCTCCGCGGGGCTGCCCTACCGCGTGTACGGGGGCCTGCGTTTCTTCGAGCGCATGGAGATCAAGCACGCCCTCGCCTACCTGCGCCTCCTCGCCAACCGCGACGACGACGGCGCCTTCCTGCGCGTTGCCAATTTTCCTGCGCGCGGCATCGGCTCACGGACGCTCGAGCAGCTGCAGGACGCGGCCAGGGCTGGCGGCGGCAGCCTTTACAAGGCCGCGAGCGCGCTTCCCGGCAAGACCGGCAACGCGGTCGCCGCGTTCGTTCGCCTCGTCGAGGCGCTCAAGGCCGAGACCGAGAAGCTGCCGCTGCCGGAGACGGTGGAGGTCATGCTCGAGAAAAGCGGCCTCGTCGCGCACTACAAGGCGGAGCGGGACGGCGCCGACAGGGTCGAGAACCTCGAGGAGCTGGTGAACGCCGCCGCGGCCTTCGTCAACGAAGACGCGGAGCACGACCTTCCGGCGTTCCTCGCGCACGCGTCGCTCGAGTCGGGCGAGAACCAGGCGGCCGAAGGAGCGGACGCGCTGCAGCTGATGACGGTGCACTCGGCGAAGGGCCTGGAGTTCCAGGCGGTTTTCATCACCGGCCTCGAGGAGGGCCTGTTCCCGCACGAGCAAAGCGTGATGGAGGACGACGGCCTGGAGGAGGAACGGCGCCTCATGTACGTGGCGATCACGCGCGCGCGAGCGCGCCTCTACCTGTGCTACGCGCAGACACGCATGCTGCACGGGCAGACGCGGTACAACGTCGCCTCGCGCTTCCTCGACGAGATCCCGCCCGAAGTAGTGAAGCGCCTTACCCC